>Ga0075157_10002624_pt1 | contig 10389 bp, 9 predicted proteins | sample JI81BgreenDNA_FD_70967 | JGI IMG/M metagenome (GOLD analysis project Ga0075157, IMG submission 70967) | Wastewater effluent complex algal communities from Wisconsin, to seasonally profile nutrient transformation and Carbon sequestration -... | ecosystem: Engineered > WWTP > Effluent > Algae...
AAAAATCAGTATTTACAATCGTTGGGGCAAAGAAGTTTTTAGTAGCACTGACAGAAATTTTGTTTGGAATGGTGATAAACAAACCAGTGGAGTATATTACTATCAGATAAAATATTCTAATCAGAAATTATATAAAGGCATTATTAATCTATTAAGATAATGAATTTGAATCAGGTTACAATTTCGGTAAAAGATGTGGAAAAATCGATTGAATTTTACCAGAAATTAGGTTTAAAATTAATCGTAAAAGCTCTGCCTCATTATGCTCGATTTGTTTGTCCTGTTGGGGATGCCACTTTTTCGCTACACCAAGATGATAAAGCAGAAGAAAATAGAGGGACATGGATATATTTTGAAATAGAAAAGCTGGATGAAAAAGTAGAAGAACTCATAAAAAAGGGTTTTGAGTTTGATGAAATGCCCAATGATAAAACATGGCTTTGGAGAGAAGCACATCTGAGAGATTTAGATCAAAATAAAATTATTCTATATTTTGCAGGAGAAAATAGATTAAACCCTCCTTGGAGAATCAAAGAAGTAAATTGAAACATTTTGAAAGAATAAAAAGTTATCAAAAGAAAATATTCATTTTTTATGCAGGTAATCAAGCCTTCAAATACATTATATTGTCCTTCACTCACAGAGTACAAACGTAGAAAAACAATAGAAGTCAAAATAGGAGATATTCCTTTGGGTGGCAATAACCCCATTAGAGTACAATCTATGACAACTGCCGATACGATGGATACAGCAAAAACAGTTGCTGAGTGTGTTCGTCTGATTGAAGCTGGCTCCGAGTATATTCGTATTACAGCACCCAGTGTAAAAGAAGCCGAAAACTTGCAAAATATTAAAAATGAATTGCACAAAATGGGCTATTCTGTGCCTTTGATTGCTGACATTCATTTTACACCCAATGCAGCCGAACTGGCAGCCCGAATCGTAGAGAAAGTACGTATCAACCCTGGGAATTATGCAGATAGAAAGCGTTTTGAAGTAATTGATTATACCGAATCGGAGTATCAGGCAGAGTTAGAACGTATCAGAGAAAAATTTATTCCACTGATTAAAATCTGTAAAGAATATGGTACAGCCATGCGTATCGGAACGAACCATGGTTCACTTTCAGATAGAATTATGAGCCGTTACGGTGATAACCCTTTGGGTATGGTGGAGTCTGCTTTGGAGTTTCTGAGAATAGCTGAAGAAGAAAATTTCTATAACATTGTACTTTCGATGAAGTCAAGCAATCCACAGGTAATGGTGCAGGCTTACAGACTTTTAGTACAACGCTTGGATGAAGAAGGTTTAAAACCTTATCCTTTGCATTTGGGTGTAACAGAAGCAGGAGACGGAGAAGATGGACGTGTAAAATCGGCAGTTGGGATAGGTACACTTCTTGAAGATGGTTTAGGTGATACAATCAGAGTTTCACTTACAGAAGATCCTGAATATGAGATTCCTGTTGCTAAAAAATTGGTGAATCGTTATACAACAAGAGCAGAAAAATCTTTATCTATTCCTGAAATACAAACAGAGAATTATCCCATCAATCCGTTTAGTTATACTCGTCTTGAAACAAAAGAAACATTCAATTTTGGAGGGAAGAATGTACCAAGAGTAATTGCAGATTATTCTGATTATCAGAATATTGAAATGGAAGATTTAAAACAAATTGGACATTTTTACTTGCCTGCTACCGACAAATGGGCAATGAACGATTTAGGAGCAGACTTTGTGTATTTAGGAGAGAAAAAAGTTCCTTTTATGTTTCCTAACGGACTCAAAGCCATTCAAAATTACCACACTTGGACAGAAGAAAAAGAAGAAGCTTATCCATTATTTTCGGAAATGGAATATCTAACTTATGATCAATTTTCTGATAAACTGAATTTCTTGCTTCTGCCAGTAGAACAGACTGATTTAAGAGGCAAATTACTTAAAAACCTCCAAGAAGAAACAAATCCTTTGGTTTTGGTATTGGAAACAGCCAATCAACATACTATGCCTGCCTTGCGTAGATTGATTGTTGAATTGATTCAGAGTAAAATACAATTACCCATTGTAATCAAACGAAAATATACAACAGAAGACTTAGAGTCGCTACAAATAGATGCCTCAACAGATGTAGGTGGACTTTTGATAGATGGTTTGGGAGATGGAATCATGCTTTCTGTAAAGCAAACATTGATGAAAGATGCCAATAGTTTGGCTTTTGGTATTTTGCAGGCTGCTCGTACACGCATCACGAAGACAGAGTATATTTCTTGCCCCAGTTGTGGACGTACACTCTTTGATTTACAGGAAGTTACGGCTAAAATTCGTAAACGTACCGACCATTTGAAAGGTGTAAAAATTGCTATTATGGGCTGTATCGTAAATGGACCAGGAGAAATGGCTGATGCCGATTATGGGTATGTGGGTTCTGGAAAAGGAAAAATAACACTTTACAGAGGTAAAGAAGTAGTAAAGAAAACAGTAGCAGAAGAAAAAGCCTTAGATGAACTCATTAATTTGATTAAAGAAGACGATAAATGGACTGAACCAGCCCATTAAAACTAAAAAGTATTTAAACGTAAAACTATGTCTAAAATCAAGGAATATTTTAAAGTAGGAGAAGTATTTTCGTATTTTTTTAGAGTATTTAAAAAATACGACCCTAACGATACTCGTTATCCAAGCAATTTTAATATCAGAATGATGCATGGTATCAATAAAATTTCTATTTTGATGTTTTTGGTCTGTATAATAGTGATTTTTGTAAGACGTTGTACCTAGAAAGACATCAAAGAAATAGATTATTTTTTGTTTTCAATCAAGAATTATTTACTTTTAAGCCTTAAACAATAAAACTTAGTATATGAACAAATTATATACGCCTGCTGACTATGTACCTATTTTCATCCAATTGGGTTTGGCAATAGGTTTTGTGCTTACAACCATGATTGCAACACATTTATTGGGTCCTAAACGTAGAGGAAAAGTAAAAGATGAGGCATTTGAGTGTGGAATTGAAGCTGTAGGGGATGCTCGTACACCTATTTCCATTAAATACTTTTTGATTGCTATTTTGTTTGTGTTGTTTGATGTGGAGATTATTTTTATGTATCCTTGGGCTGTCAATTTCTTACAGTTGGGTTGGTTCGGCTTTTTTGAAATGGTAACTTTCATGGGATTACTTTTAGTTGGTTTCTATTATATCATCAAACGTGATGTATTGAAATGGGAATAATAAATGTCTCAAACAAAAATCTTTCTACAAACGTTAAGTCGATATAAATATAAAACCGTATGGTTAAGATAGTTGATAAACCTGAAGGGTACGAAGGACAAGGTTTTTTCGCTACCAGTTTTGATAAAGTAATTGGACTTGCCAGAGCAAACTCGTTGTGGCCTCTTCCTTTTGCTACCTCTTGTTGTGGTATTGAGTTTATGTCCACAATGGCTTCTACTTACGATTTGGCTCGATTTGGTTCAGAACGTCCAAGTTTTTCGCCTCGTCAGGCAGATATGCTGATTGTAGCGGGTACAATTGCCAAGAAAATGGCTCCAGTTTTAAAACAAGTCTATGAGCAAATGGCAGAGCCTCGTTGGGTGCTTTGTGTAGGAGCTTGTGCTTGTAGTGGTGGTATTTTTGATACTTATAGTGTTTTACAAGGCATTGATCGTATCATTCCTGTAGATGTGTATGTACCTGGTTGCCCTCCACGCCCCGAACAGATTTTAGAAGGTATTTTACAACTTCAAGAGTTTACCAAGAAAGAGTCTTTACGCAGAAGAAACGAAGATAAATACAAAGAACTCTTAGCTTCTTACAATATTTTAGTAGATTAAACAAAAGACCTTCAAAATGAGGGTCTTTTGTTTTTTAATATTGATAAGTAAAGTATCTAAATAAATAATGTGAATTATTCAAAAACAACCGTTTTTTCTCCATCATGATAAGCAAATACTATTTTGGGATGTGAATATTGATGAAAAATATTGCCTAAATGGTCAATGCCAATAGCACCTGCAAAACCATCAAAAACTTTTAACTCGTCAAAACTGCGTTCAAAAGCTTTTTCAATGGATAAGCCATCTGTAACTCTTGTAACAATTTTGGTAGCCAACGCTCCACTCACAATGTCTTCGCCTACGCCTGTACACGAAATAGCACAAAAATTATTAGCAAAATTACCTGCCACAGTTGCCGAATCGGAGATACGCCCAGGTATTTCAAAACCTTTACCACCCGTCGAGGTAGCTACTGCCAAATTACCTTGTGCATCAAGAGCCACACAACCTACTGTTCCGATGCCCTGACTGGCTTTTTTTGCTTCATATTCTGCTTTTCGCTCAGGTGTTTCAGGATTATAATTCGCAAAACCATTTTGACGAGCAAAAGAAGTAGCTTCTGCACCACCTAAAACCCTGTCATCATAAGCCATCAAATATTCAGCAACTTTAATAGGATTTTGGATATGTTGAATATTGATAACTCCTGAAAATCTTTGGGTAATACCATCCATGAGGGCAGCACTCATCCGAATTTCGCCATCACTTTGTATCTGAGAACCTGTTCCAGCATTAAACAATACATTATTTTCCAAAAGAGAAACTGCATATACAACGGTTTGGAGGGCTGTATGCTCTACTAAATAACTGTTTGCTTTAAGCAAAATCTCTTTGAGAGCGTTTTGCTTGGCTATTTTGGTGTCTTCACTTTGTGAAGATTCACTAAAAAAACCTCCATGAATAATTATTTTTGGTAGCATTTGAGTATTATTTATTCGTCATCAGTAGAAGTATGAGCGTAAATTTTCATCTTTTTGTTATCAAGATAATAGAAATCATGCATACTCATCACATGAACTACGAGATGTTCAATGGAAATGGGTTGCCCTAAGGATATTTGTGTGATATTGGAGTCTTTGATATTTCTACCATCTACCAAAATTACAAGCCCCGAACCAATGGCTTCCATAGAGTTATTATCTCTGATGAGTAGTCCTGTATCTTCTCCTAAGCCAATACCAAGTGTTTTTGGATTACTGGCAACAGTCTGAAACAACCTTCCGATACGTCCACGCTGTACAAAATGGGTATCAATAACAACATCATCAATTAGCCCCAGCCCACTTGTAATTTTTATCTCGCCTTTTAAGAGTGCTTCACTACTACTACCCTGATAAATCATATTGTTGGAGGCGGCAGCAGCCCCAGCAGATGTTCCAGCAAAAACAAAGTGTTCGTGTTGATATTTATGAAGGAGTAGTTCGTGGAAAGCTGTTCCACCAAGAATAGTGGTGAGTCGGAGTTGATCACCACCTGTGAACATGACAACGTCTGCTTGTCGCAATCGATTCACATATTGCTCATCATTAGCTTGTTCTCGTTTGTCTATATCTAGAATACCTACATTTTTAGCTCCTAAATGTTCAAAGGCTCTTGAGTATTCTTTTCCAATCGTTTTCGGTACTTTAGAAGCAGTTGTTACAATCTCAATTTTTGAGTCTTCCTTGTGAAGAGATTCTGTTAAGATTCTTTTTAGAATGCCTTTTTCAAAGAAATTTAGATTTTTTTCTACATCAGCATCAAAATTTTTTTCTGTAAAACTTCCTTTATCCACCGCCCCCCCAATGATAATGAGAATACCTTTTGGTGTCATAACAAAAAAATTTTTTCGCAATATGTTCAATTTTCAAATAAAAAATATAGTTTTTAAATATAAAATTTTGTTTGTGTTGAATTAAATATTATTTTATTGAAATTTTAAAGTTATACTTTTATTAAAATTTACTGCCAATATGAAAATTTTGAACATTCAAGCCCTACGAGGTCCGAATATCTGGAGTGTAAATCGCAAAAAACTCATTCAGATGCGTCTGGACTTAGAAGAAATGGAACAACGTCCTACAAACAAAATCAAAGGATTTGGCAAAAGATTGGAAAAAATGTTCCCTACTATGTATGAACATCGTTGTTCGGAAGGGGTACCAGGAGGGTTTTTTATGCGTGTGAAGGCAGGTACATGGATGGGGCATGTGATAGAGCATATTGCCTTAGAAATGCAAACACTTGCAGGAATGGATACAGGATTTGGGAGAACACGTGAGACAAAAACACCTGGAGTTTATAATGTTGTATTTAGTTATATAGAAGAAAAAGTAGGTCTGTTTGTTGCTCAAGCTGCTGTGAAAGTTGCTCAAGCTCTTATTGATAATACACCTTACGATTTATATGCAGATATCCAAAAAATGCGAGAGATACGTGAGGAAGTACGATTAGGTCCAAGTACAGGTTCGATTGTTGATGAAGCTGTTGCTAGAGATATTCCTTGGATTCGTTTAGGGACAAATTCGCTTGTGCAGTTGGGCTATGGTATCAATCAGATGCGTTTTCAGGCAACAATTACCTGTAAGACCAGCAATATTGCTGTAGATATTGCCTGTGATAAAGAAGCTACTAAAAATTTATTGTATAACAATGCTATTCCTGTTGCTAAAGGCGATATCTGTGTTGATGAGGATGACTTACACAATGTAATCAGTGTAATAGGTTATCCAATTGTTCTTAAACCATTAGATGGGAATCATGGAAAAGGAACATCTATTAATGTTACAAATTGGGAAGATGCAGTTACTGGACTTGCCCATGCAAAAAAATATTCTCGTAAAGTAATAGTAGAACGTTTTATTACTGGACACGATTTTCGGGTGCTTGTCATCGATAATAAAGTAGTAGCAGCTGCCCAGCGTGTACCTGCACACATCAAAGGAGACGGTAAACACACTATTCGACAACTGATAGATAAAGAAAATACTGATCCTAGACGTGGTTATGGGCATGAGAATGTACTTACTGAAATACGTGTAGATAGAGATACTGAAGATCTTTTGGCTAAAAAACAATATACACTTCAAACAGTTCCACCCAAGGGAGAAATAGTGTATTTAAAATCTACTGCAAACCTTAGTACAGGAGGCACCTCTATTGATGTAACAGACATGATGCATCCTGAAAATATATTTTTGGCAGAACGTATTGCTCGAATTATTGGATTGGATGTTTGTGGTATTGACATCATGGCGGAGAATCTTACTCAACCCCTCAAAGAAAATGGAGGTGTAATTTTAGAGGTAAATGCTGCTCCAGGTTTCCGAATGCACCTTGCCCCATCTGAGGGCTTGCCTCGTAATGTGGCTGCTCCTGTGATAGACATGCTTTATCCCCCAGGTAAAGCTTCTCGAATTCCTATTATAGCCATTACAGGTACCAATGGCAAAACTACAACCACAAGGCTTATTGCTCATATTGTGAAGAACATGGGTTTTCGAGTAGGTTTTACAACCTCTGATGGTATCTATATTCAAAACCACATGCTAGAAAAAGGGGATACAACAGGTCCTTACAGTACCGAATTTATACTCAAAGATCCTACAGTCGAGTTCGCTGTCTTGGAATGTGCCAGAGGGGGAATTCTACGAGCAGGTTTAGGTTTTGGGCAATGCGATATTGGTATTATTACCAATATCCAAGAAGATCATTTAGGACAAAATGATATTGAAACTTTAGAAGACTTGGCTCGTGTAAAATCTGTTGTTGTTAAAAGCGTCAAACCTGATGGTTGGGCTATCCTCAATGCTGAAGATGAGCAGTGTGTACTGATTGCAGATACATTAGATTGTAAAGTTGCTTTTTTTAGTCTTGACGAAAATAATCCTGTTATCCAAAAACATTGTAAAAAAGGAGGTATTGTTGCTATTTATGAAAATGGGTTTGTTACCATTAAAAAAGGTGACTGGAAAATGCGAGTAGAACGAGTGTCACATATACCTCTGACAATTGGTGGAAAAGCTAAATTTATGATTGCCAACGTATTGGCGGCAACACTAGCAGGTTACTTACATGGCTTCAAGACAGAAGATATTAGACTTTCATTGGAGACATTTATTCCTTCAGCAGCACAAACACCTGGGCGTATGAATATTTTCAACTTTAAGCATTTTAAAGTAATGATTGATTTTGCTCATAATCCTGCTGGATATAATGGTATCAAAGAATTTTTGACAAGCGTTGATTCTCCTTATAAAATTGGTATTATTGCAGGTGTTGGCGACCGTAGAGATCAAGATATTATAGATTGTGCTACAATTGCTGCTCAAATGTTTGATCACATCATTATCAGGCAAGAACGCCATTTACGAGGGCGAAAAGAAGAAGAAATATTAGATCTTATTCTTAAAGGAATCAAAATTTCTAAAAGAAAAGTAACCTATGAGGTCATTCCAAAAGAAATTGAGGCTATTAAACATTCCATCAATATTGCTAAAGAAGGTACTTTTATTGTAGCTTTGAGCGATGTAGTGAATAATGCTATTGAAGTTGTACAAGAGTACTTGGATAAAGAAACGGGCATTAAATAGTTTTTTCTTTAGTAGGGTAAATAATCATTTGCCCTACTATCTTAAATATTTTCTATTCCTTAGGAATACTGAGTTTCTGAATATTGACAGCCAGATTGAGGTTTTGAGAAACACCACCAATGGGCGTAATCACCATTGTAGAAATACCAACTACCTCACCTTGCATGTTAAAAACAGGTCCACCACTATTCCCTGAAGAAATAGGAGCATCCATTTGTAAATAATCATCACCATCACTCACTTGCCCTGTGGCTGTATTGTAATTTCTAATACCCGATATAATCCCCTTTGTAACAGATAGTTCTAAGCCTTGTGGATTGCCAATAACAAAAACATCTTGTCCTTTTCGAGGAATTTCGGTTGCAATAGATAAACCTTTTGCACTTTTTGCATCTGTCTTAAAAATGATATAATCGAGCTTCGCATCTTGTTTGAGAATTTTAGTTACTTTATATGTTTCTCCATTTTTGAGTTTGATACTCCAAGAATTTCCTGAACTAAAAACATGATAATTACTAACCCCAATGCCTGTATCAGTCACAAAAAAACCTGAACCATAACCCTGAGCAGCCCCTCTTGCATAAGGTGTTACTAGAAAAACAGAGTTTTCTGCTTGTTCTACCAAATCTGATAATTCCTTACCTTTTATGGGTTCTTGTTTCGTACTATCTTTTTTGAGCGTATCTTTCTTTTCAGAAACTTCAGGAATATCAACTTTTCCATTGAGGAGGTAAAAAGCTACAGAAGTTCCCAAAACTAAAATTAAAACGGCTAAACCAATAAATAAACCTGTACGATTCTTTGGAATGGGAGAATTAACTTTTTCTTTAAAAACAGAAACTGGATTTTTAGATAAAATCGCAGATAAAACTTGGTTAAGAGATAAAACGTAAGTTCCTAAAATGATAGAATCTGTATTGGTAATAAAAGCAAAATCTACTTTTTTATTATTTACAAATGTACCGTTAGTAGATTGATTATCAGTGATTTTTAATACATTGTTTTCATAGATTTCTAAAAAAGCGTGATGACTACTCACTGTATTATCAGAAATTACAAAATCATTATCAGAAGCCCTGCCAATACTTATTTTTTTTAGAATTTTGGTAGTTAGATTGCCAGTAAAAACTTGTTTTTCAGTGAAATAGCTTTGCCAAGGAATAACTGTATCCCCAATTTTTACTATATCATTAGATTGTAGAAAGGCGTTTGTAACTTTTTTTCCGTTTACAAATGTCCCGTTTGTTGAATTTAAGTCTTCTAAAAAATAATTGCCTTGTTCGTTTTGAGTGATACGCAAGTGTTCTTTAGAAACATAGGAATCTTGAATAACAATCTGATTGTGAGATGCTTTCCCTATAGTGATTGTTTTCATAATGATATAAAAAATATTAATTGGTTAATTGGGCGTGTTGTTCTTGTGGATTTTCCAAATCATGTCTGATTAGATTTTCACAATGTTTTAAAAGAACATCAGAGCTATGAAAATCTTTTTGTTCTAAAGCTTCAAAGATTTTAATTCTCATTTTAGAAAATGGTACTACAGGAATGCTTTTAACAGTCCAGAAATTTTCGATAGAAATAGGAACTATCAAGGCATCAGGCATACACTCACAAAGTTTTGCAAAACCAGCTGTTTTGAAAGTACGTACAGCATTGCTGCTTTTATTGCGTGTCCCTTCAGGGTAAATGTAAGCAGACCATTTATTTTCTTGAATTCGTTGAGCAAATTTTTCAATAGCAACAAGAGCTTGATCACGTTTTTTTCTGTCAATAATGCCATGCCCACCATAACGAATATTCCACGAAACACTGGGTATCCAATAAGCTAACTCTTTTTTAGCCACATATTTAAGATGATGAGAACTTTTACTAAACAAATACCCCAAACAAGCAATTTCGTACTCGCTTTGATGATTGCTTACAATGATTAAAGGGCGTTCTTTAGGATAAGAGCCAATGTATTCTGAACCTTCAATTT
>Ga0075157_10002626_pt1 | contig 10388 bp, 10 predicted proteins | sample JI81BgreenDNA_FD_70967 | JGI IMG/M metagenome (GOLD analysis project Ga0075157, IMG submission 70967) | Wastewater effluent complex algal communities from Wisconsin, to seasonally profile nutrient transformation and Carbon sequestration -... | ecosystem: Engineered > WWTP > Effluent > Algae...
ATACCTGCTGCCTCTATTTTACGACGTTCTGCCTCAAGACGTTCTCTGTCTAATACAAATTGCATTCTTTGAGCTTCTTGCTCTGCTTGCAATTTAGCTTCAATGGCATTCACCAAACTTTCTGGTAATTGAATATTTTTAAGCAATACAGCTTCAATGACAAAGCCTTTACCTTCTAAAAATTTAGACAAATCCTCAGCTATGGTACGTTCAATAGTAGCTCTTTCAGCTGTATGTAAATCTTTTGCTACAAAACGAGAACTTACATCACGAATTACAGAACGAAATGTGGGAGCAATGACTGTATTTTCATAATTTTCGCCTATTTCTCTAAGAATAGTAGGTATTTTTTCTCTTTGTACATGATAAAGCAAAGAAACTTCTGTTTTTACTGTTAGCCCTTCTTTGGTTGGCAGATCGGCTGTAACAGTCAGGTTCATGGTTCTAACAGGTACACGAATTAATACAGTTGTAAAAGGGTTTACTCCATGTAACCCACTGGTTAGCATTCTATCAGAAAGCCTACCAAATCTACGTTTAAATCCTACTTCATCTTGTTTGATAGCCACACAAGAAGAGAACACAACACTTACAAATAACAAAAAAAAAGCCTTTTTCATAGGTGTATAATTTTGATTTTATAATAGTATAACTATTTAAAAAGATAGTTGTTTTGAAATATATAAAATAAACATAAAAGAGTTGTAATAAATTTGACTTTTTTGTATTTTTGATTAACTAAAATTTGATATATTATGAGTTTCGAGACTAAAGGAAAAATTGTAAAAATCTTAGAATCCCAAGTAGGTACCAGTAAAAATGGGGAGTGGAAAAAGCAAGATTTTGTGGTAGAAACCACAGAAGCATATCCTAAAAAAATATGTTTCAGTATTTGGAATGATAAACTTACCCAGTTAGATGGTGTAGAGGTAGGTGATGAAGTAAGAATTATGTTTAATGTAGCCTCTAGGGAGTATAATGGCAAATGGTACACAGATATTACGGCTTACCAAATAGACAATACTTCTAAGAAAGATTATGAAACCAGCAAAACAGAAAGTGTACCTTTCCAAGAAGAAAAATTAAATTTAGATATTTTAGCATCCTCCAACGATTCGGATGATTTGCCATTCTAAAATGTTAGTTTTTTTGTAAAAAGACAAAAAAAATTCTTTTATTTGCAAAAAGACCTTATACAATCAAAATTATTTAAAAATATGCAAAATTTCGTTCGTTTGAGTCTAATCTTGAGCCTTGCTTTGCTAACAGCTTGTGGGGGGTTTAAGAAAGGCTACCAAAAATACGACCAAGGAGAGTATAATGATGCAATTAATATTCTCAAAAAGGCTCACCAAGCAAAACCCGATGACCCTCTTGTAAACTTTTATTTGGCTCAAGCTTATCGTAAATCGAATCGTTTGCGTGAAGCCGAAGAATATTATGCCAAAGTTTATAATAAAAAAATCCCTAAAACACACCACGAAGACCACGCAGATGATGCTAAGTTTTATTATGCTGTAGTTTTGGAAGAGAATGGCAAATATGAAGAAGCTAAAAAGCAATACGAAAACTACGTAAAAAAAGGTAAAAACAGAAGTTATATTGCAAGAGCAAAACGTGAAATTCAAAATATCACAAAACGTGATGATATAGCTCAGATTAAGACTTTTTATGAAGTAAAACCTGTTGAAAACCTTAATACTACATTTGCTGAATTTGCTCCTGTAATTTATCAAGATAAATTAATTGTGAGTGCTTCTCGTGATAAATCTGCCGAATCAGATATTAACGGACAAAAAAACTTAGGAATTTATGCTATTCCTCTTCAAAATGTGCAATCTGGTGATGGCAAAATAGCTCTTTTCGATCCTAATATCCATAAAGAAGGTGTAAATGAAGGTACACCTACATTCAGTAGAGACGGAAAAACCATGATTTTTGCTAGAGGTTCTTCTCTCAATCGTAAAAAAGGACCTAAAAACATGAAATTGTATATTTCTGAATTAGGAACTGATGGTAACTGGTCTGAGCCTCGTTTGCTTGAAGGTGTGAGTAGTGGAGATAACGAAGCTTTCTATGGTAAACCCAACTCTAAATCTGTACCCAAAGCCAATGCTTGGGATGCTCAACCATTCCTTTCTGCTGATGGACAAACTTTGTACTTTGCATCAGACAGAGAATTTGACGATAAAGGTTCAAGAAGCTATGGCGGACATGATTTATTCAGTGCTAAAAGAAAGAAAGATGGTACTTGGGGCGAAGTTCGTAACTTGGGTAGCACCATCAATACCGAAGCTTATGAAGGTTTCCCTTATGTAGCTGCTGATGGAAGAATGTACTTTTCTTCTGATGGACATGCAGGCTTAGGAGGTTTGGATATTTTTATTGCTGAACGTAAAGATGGTAAAGTTACAGTAGAAAACTTAGGAGGTCCTGTAAACTCAGCTTTCGATGATTTTAGCATCGTATTTACTTCTGATACAGAAGGATATTTTTCTTCTAACAGAGCTGAAGGCAAAGGAGATGATGATATTTTCGCATTTGTAGATAAAAGACCTAAGGAACGTGTAGTAAATTACTCTGTACGTTTCAAGACAATTGGTGTGAAATTAGACCAAACTGAAATTTTACTGCCTAAAGCAAGAGTAAAAATTATAGATGACAATAATAATGTTCTCCAAGAGTTCTATACTGATGATGCAGCTCTTACAGAAGTTATTCCTGTAAAAGATGGAAAACTTGCTTTTACTGTAACTGGTGACGTAATTGAACAAAAGAAAAGCTACTTAACTGCTCGTAACAATTTTGCAGTGGTTAAAATCCCTGAAAAATACTTACCTGCTCGCCCTGTTGTAGATACTACGTTTGTGTATGAATTAAAACTTCAGGAGTTTGATGATAAAACGAAGTTTGAGATTAGCTTGTTCTATGATTTTAATGAATCAAAAATCCGTCCTGATGCTGCCAAAGTATTGGATGAGTTCTTAATTTTCATCAAAGATAACCCTAACGTAAAACTTGAGTTGGGTTCACATACGGATGCTGTGGGTACAGATTCAGATAACGATGCCCTTTCGCAAAGAAGAGCTCAATCAGCTGTAGATTATTTGGTAACCAAAGGAGGTATTGATAAAGGAAGAATCATTCCTCAGGGTTATGGAGAAATTGTTCCGAAGCGTGTAACCAAAGAACTTGCAGAACAGTATGATTTCTTGAAAGAAGGTGATGAATTAACAGAAGCTTATATCAATAAGTTTAAAGAAAAGAAAACAAGAGAGATTCTTCACCAAATCAACCGTCGTACAGAAATCAAAATCTTAGACAAAAAATAAAATTAAAACCTCTCTGAAAAGAGAGGTTTTTTTATGCAAACTTTTTAAATCCTGCTATTTGAGCCACCAATTTAGAAGGCATTTTAGAAACAAAATTGTTGTAGTATTTCAGATTATAAGCGTATTTTTTGTAAGCTACCATATACTCTTTTTCTTTGCTTTGTAGCTGACTCAAAAATCCTTGTATCTGAGTGTTTTGTTGCAACTGAGGCGTATTTGATATGACTGCTTGTAACAAATCAATTTCTTTTTGTACTGCTACATTTGCCCGTATATTTTCTTCTATACTCACTTGAGTACTCATCAGTGTACTACCCAAACTTAGTATTTTATCATACGAAAAAGATTCATCACCTTTTTCTTGCAAAATATTGACTATACTATTGGCTATCTGATATTTGGACTTACCCGCCTCTAAATAATTTTCTCTACAAACTTCTACTTCTTTAAAAGATTTTTGTAAGGTATGATAACTCAAAAGAAATATTAAAAATAAAAAGCTTCCCATTGCCAGAGCCACAGGAAGTATTCCAATAGATTTAATTGCTAACAAATAATACATAAATTTTATGGTCGTGTTTTATGGTTGATAATTTTCTTGACATTGTCTCCGAATATAACTTCCTGAACAGTTGGTACCGTATAAAAATCGTGAGGAAAACCTAATTCTATTTCACTAATAGCATTCAATTCTTGCATCATTTCGTTTGGCAGTTCAAAACGCAGGCAACCCAAACAGTCTTCTATTTGGCTTACTTTACGAGAACCCACAATAGGCATAATTTGTTCATCTTTTTGTCTTAACCAATTCAGAGCTACTTGGGCAGAGCTATAACCAAGCTTTTGAGCAAACTCACTCACTTTTTTAGCTATTTGTCTATTCTTATCGTTAATTTTTCGACTATTTTCAGTTAATCTTCCTTCTTTATCAATGCCATCATTGTATTTACCTGTGAGCATTCCTGCCCCAAGTGGTGACCATGGTGTAATTGCCATTCCAAAATCTTTTGCCATCGGAATCAAATCTCGTTCAGGTGTACGCTGAATTAAACTGTATTCTACCTGTAAACCCACAAAAGCCTCCCAACCTCTGAGTTCGGCAAGTGTATTGGCTTTGGCTACAATCCAAGCTGGTGTATCAGAAACACCAATATAATTTACTTTTCCTGAGCGTACCAAATCGTCGAGACTTCGCATCACTTCTTCTACGCCTGTTGTGAAATCCCACATGTGCAACCAAAGTAAATCTATGTAGTCTGTTTTCATGCGTTTGAGGCTTTCTTCTACAGAACGGCGAAGATTTTTTCTATGGTTCCCTGAAGCATTGGGATCTTTACGATCGTCGTAAAGTGTATATTTAGTAGCAAGCACAAAATAATCTCTCTGTGAAGCAATAAACTCTCCCAACCATTTTTCACTTGTCCCCTCAGTATATCGGTTGGCTGTATCTATAAAATTGCCTCCTTTATTCACAAAGGCATCAAATATCTTTTTACTTTCATCTTTATCTGCTCCTGTCCCCCACTCTGTTCCGAAAGTCATGGTACCCAAACATATTTCGGATACACGCAAGCCACTTTTTCCAAATAATTTATACAGCATAACTTGATTGTTTAGTTGCTTCGATTTGTATTTTACCTTGTAAAAATAATATTTTATTCTGACCTTTGGCAAAGGATTTGTATAATTTTCGGGAAATCTGAATAAAGCATGAAGTTAAGAGCTGAAAATTTGATTAAGCGTTATGGTAAACGCTATGTAGTAAATAATGTATCGGTTCAGGTAGAACAAGGGCAGATTGTTGGACTTTTGGGACACAATGGAGCAGGAAAAACTACTACTTTCTATATGACTGTGGGTTTGGTAAAACCTGATGAAGGGCGTATTTTTTTAGAAGACCAAGAAATTACAGCCTTGCCTATGTTTAAAAGGGCAAGATTAGGGCTTGGATATTTGGCTCAGGAAGCCTCTGTTTTCAGAAATTTAAGCGTTGAGGACAACATCAAGGCTGTTCTTGAAATGATGAACATTCCTAAAAAAGAACAAAAAGAACGTACAGAAGAACTTTTGGAAGAGTTTAGCCTTACGCATGTACGCAAAAACATGGGAAAAGTACTTTCGGGAGGTGAACGCAGACGCACCGAAATTGCAAGAGCATTAGCTACCAGACCTAAATTTATTTTGTTGGATGAGCCTTTTGCAGGCGTTGACCCTCTTGCTGTAGAAGAAATTCAGAAAATTGTTTATAAACTCAAATTCAAGAACTTAGGCGTTCTGATTACCGACCATAACGCTGACGAAACACTTTCTATTACAGACTGGGTGTATGTGATGAGTGAAGGAAAAGTGTTTAAAGAAGGCATCCCCGAAAATCTTGCCCAAGATGAAGAAGTTCGTAAAAAATACTTAGGCGAATTGTATGAGTTTAAGAAAAAAGTATTTCAGGTTTAGAATTTTATGTCATACACATCAGAAAAAAACTTTGATAAGATAGATTTTACAGAAACACCACTTCCCAAAGGAGAGTACGAGGCTTGTAGTTTTACAAATTGTAATTTTTCGGGTGTAGATTTATCAAATATTACTTTCTCAGAATGTGAATTTGAGAGTTGTAATCTCAGTATGACAAAAATCTATAAATCAACGAGTTTCAAAACGGTACACTTTAAAAATTGTAAACTTTTAGGTTTGCATTTTCAGCATGCAAACGAGTTTTTAATTGCTTTTAAATTTGAAAACTGTCAACTCAAATTGGCTTCTTTTTACAAACTAAAACTCAAAGATACTCTGTTTAAAAACTGCGATTTGGAAGAAGCAGATTTCACAGAAACAGATTTAACGCAAGCTATTTTTGATGCTTGTAATCTCAGTAAAGCTACTTTTGAAAACACCAATTTAGAAAAAACAGATTTCAGAACTGCTTACAATTACACTATAGATTTAGAAAACAACAAACCCAAGAAAACCAAATTTTCAACTTCTGGTTTGTTAGGTTTATTGAGTAAGTATGATATTATTGTGGAGTAAATATGGGTTATGATGTTCATATTACACGCAAAAAATATTGGTCTGATGAAGATTATAATCATATTTCTTTAGATGAATGGCGAAATTATATTGCTTCTCAAAATGACTTTTATGAAGAAGATTCCAGTCCTGACCTTTTAAAGATTTTTGTTTGGAAACATTCTCTAGGATTAACACCTTTTATTTATTCAGAAGGCAACATCAGCATTAAAAACCCTAATGATAAAGAATTGAAGAAAGCTCTTGAAATAGCACAATTTTTAAATGCAAAACTCCAAGGAGATGATGGTGAAATCTATAATATAGCTTTTAATCAACCCAAAAAGCCTTGGTGGAAATTTTGGTAAAATAATTTATGCATTCCTATCTCCAAAAAATCAAAGATTTTATTACAAATTTGGATGTAGATTCTTCCAAAGCCTTCCATAACATGAGTCAAGTTCAGCATTTTGCCAAAGGTGATTTTCTACTGAAACAAGATGATGTTTGTCGAAAAAGTTATTGGATAATCAGAGGCATTGCACGCAAATATTATTTGCATGATGGAAAGGACATCACAACAGAATTGTACTTTGAAGATGATTTGGCAGTTTCTTTTGAGAGCTACACCCTCCAAAAACCCAGCAGAGAGTATATTCAAGCCCTTACAGATATTTCGGTAGCTGTTACAGATTATACTTTGTTCCAAAAAATGAAGCAACAATTTCCAAAATTGACCGAATTAGATTTGACACTTACAGAATATTATGTTATTTGGCTCGAAGAGCGTTTATTTGAATTTCATACACTCAGTGCTTCTGAACGTTATCTGAATCTTCTTGAAAAACAGCCCAAAATCGTACAATTTGTACCTCTTACCTATATTGCTTCTTATTTGGGTATTTCATTAGAGACCTTGAGCCGTATCAGAGCTAAAATCTGATATTTTATTTGACCTAAGTCAAATTTTATAAAAAGTCTTTCTTCTTGTTTTGTAGAAACAAAAAATTTATGAAAGATAGAATTATAGGATTTGATTTAGCAAGAGCCTACGCTATTTTAGGAATGTTTATCGTAAATTTTAATACAGTTTTTGGCTCTCATCAGGACACCAGCCTTTTAGGAAAATTCCTGACTCTTTTCAATGGAAATTCGAGTTCTATTTTTGTCATGCTTGCAGGAATGGGCATCGCCCTAATGTCTAACAAAACCCAGTACACTTCGGAAGAGAAGAAAAAAATCAAAAATATCATTAGTAAGCGTTCTTGGTTTTTATTTGTAGTGGGTCTTATCCTTTACAATTGGTGGCCTGCTGATATTTTACATTTTTATGCAGGATATATGCATTTGGCTATTATTTTTTTATTTATAGATAGAAAATACTATTGGTGGGTTATTTTTGGCTCAATTATCGTATTTCATATTCTATTATCATTGATTCCTTACGAACAAGGTTGGAATTTTGAAACTCTTGCTTACACAGACTTTTGGACATTCGAAGGATTTTTTAGAAATACATTTTACAATGGCTGGAATCCTATTTTTCCATGGGTTGCCTATTTTTTCTTAGGTATGTGGCTTGGCAGACTTGATTGGCAAAATATGAAAATTTTGAAGAAATTGTTTTGGATTAGTTTAGGTTTTTATTGTAGCATTATTCTCTTTCAATATTTAGCGAAAATATCAAATCTTGATAAAGACCTCACCTTTTATCTTGAAGCAGACTACATTCCTCCTTTTTTGCCCTTTATGGTCAGTACAGCCTCGTTTGGTGTCATGGTTATTGTTTTTTTCATGTATTTGGGGAAAATATCAAATAAAAGTTCGTGGGTAGTTCAGGCATTGGCTTCTACGGGTAAAATGACGCTTACACACTATATTTCTCATTTAACTTTAGGAATTATAATTTTTGCAACCATTTTTCAACATCCTTATGAAACTATTATCAATACACAAAAAGTAATTTCTCCTTTCTGGATTCTTTTGTTTGCTATTTTTTATTTCATTTTGAGTGTTGTATGGAGCTACTTTTGGCTTAAAAAGCACAAAAATGGTATCTTAGAAAGTCTTATGCGAAGGTTTTCAAACTAATTATTTTCATAAAACCTCAAAAAACTAATATCCATAAAGTCTTGATGACATGTTGGAGGTGGCTGTTGTATATCTTGTACAACTATATCAGCAATACAAGGGCGTTGTTTTAATAAATGTTCAGCGTCATTATATTTTAGCCAAAAACGAATATAAAAAGCTTCCTCCAGTACATATATTGTTTTTTCTGATTGTATAATTTCTTTAACCTTTTGTTCTAATTTTTTGTGATAAACATAAGATTGTGGCTCGTAAAAATCTTGAATTTCTCTATGAAATTGAGCAAAAGAAAATATAAACATTAGTCCAAGAAAAAGACTTAAGCGAATATTCACAAAAGTTTGCATCCATTGGCTGAGAACAAACCCTAATATAAAAGCAAGAAAAACAGCATAATAAGTCCAGACACGATAAAAAGGAAATGCTTGCATCAAACATATTACAACAGCAGTTGTAAACAACGAAATCAGAATAAAAGCCCAAAAATCTTTGTAGAAAGAAGGAATTTGAAACTTTCCTCGATTTTTAAATAAGTAAACATTTACAATTGCTATTATTAAAGCCCCTGTAAATGCTGCATATTTAGGAATACTAAAAACATACATAATCGACTCTCTGAAGGCTATGGGCAGTATATATGTGAAGAAATGATAGCCATCATAACCCGTAGGACTTACATTTTCATTTCCAATTAAAGCGTTTTTTCCACTATAGACCAAAATGGGCAGATATAGTACATATACACAACCCACAACTATCAAACCTACTATAAAAAATACTCGAAAGGTATCTTGATGCTTTTTCTGAAGAAATTGCCATAGCAAATATCCATAAAAAGCCATCATGGCAAATAAAAACACAGGTATTGTATAAAACCCTAATATACAAGAAATTGCAAAAACAAAAAGATATAAAGATTTTCTTTTTTCGAGGTATTCAAACAAACAAAAAAGAGCTATTACAATAAAAAATGTACATAACATATACCCTCTTGCCTGTACCGAAAATATTGATTGGCTAAACCCCAACCCTACAATAACACAACTGAAATAAGCTGTTGCAAAATTTGTCTTCTGATACAAATAAATATAACAGACTTTTAACAATACCCACAATGACAGCAAAGCTGTCATACGCATTGCTAAAATATCATCAGGAATAAAAATGCTCCAAAAACTACTGCATAAATTATAAAAAACATGATTATTAGGAACAGGATAATGTGTAATGGTTACACCTACCCCCTGTGAGGCAAAATAAAGCCACGAAAATGACTCATCCATCGCTACAAATATGGTACGATACATATAAACCTGATGAATCAGTACACAAAACATAAGCCCTAAAAGCATTTTTTTCTGTGTAGCTGTATGTAATCGAAAAATATCTCTTATGTTTTTCCAAAGAAATGATATACCATCTTTTAACTTTTCTATACTCAACCATATATTTTTTTGATAACGCCACCAATATATCTTAAGCAAATACACAATATTAAACCCTATGAGAAGCCAGATAAGGGCATGTTGATATGTTTTGTAAGTAAAAAACTGCTTAACAAACAAATGCTTTCTATAAATATCAGGATAGCTCGTCAAATACTTTTTTAATACTACTTCATAAGTATTGGTGTAAAAGTAATACCACTCAACTCCTATCCATACTAATAAAACAAATAATACAAAAGCTACCAAATAAAATACTATTTTGGGGATATGCATAGTTTCAAATGTTTGGTAAAATTTAGTTTTTTCTTGGAAAAAGGTACAAATTTATATACATTCGTTGCTAGTTATTATTCTAAATTTTTTCAGTAGCTTATGTATCGTAAACCTGATAAGAAAAACTGGCGAGGCAGAGAAGATTTGATAGATGGGAAAGATGGACTGCGTTGGCATCAAAAAATACAAATTACAAGCATCAATGATTCTACGATATTCCCAGAACTCAAAGAGAATC
>Ga0075157_10002630_pt1 | contig 10379 bp, 10 predicted proteins | sample JI81BgreenDNA_FD_70967 | JGI IMG/M metagenome (GOLD analysis project Ga0075157, IMG submission 70967) | Wastewater effluent complex algal communities from Wisconsin, to seasonally profile nutrient transformation and Carbon sequestration -... | ecosystem: Engineered > WWTP > Effluent > Algae...
CCGCGCGTGAGGCGGCGAAGATGATCGCGCGACACATGGGGATCGCCGCGCACGCAGCGGCGGCCGGGCCGGCACTTGCCCGGCATTTCCGGTGCATCGATGCCATAGAGCCGCATCGTCTCCCGCACGTTGCGACAGCGGATATTGTCCCCATCACTATGGGTTGGCATTGCGCACATGAAGGTCGCGGCACCGGCAAGCGCAAGAAACGTCGAGGGCATTCAAAATCCGTACCGGAAATGTTCTAGTGCATCAATCCCGGAACGGATCCTTCACCAGGATCGTGTCCTCGCGTTCGGGACTGGTGGATACCAGCGCAACAGGGCACTCGCACAATTCCTCGATGCGGCGGATATACTTGATCGCCTGCGCCGGCAGTTGCGCCCAGCTGCGGGCGCCGGCGGTGGATTCGCTCCAGCCTTCGAAGGCCTCGTAAATGGGTTCAACACGCGCCTGTTCGGAAGGGTGGGCCGGCAGATAATCGAGCAGCTTCCCGTCAAGTCGGTAGCCGGTGCAGATCATCACCGTGTCGAAGCCATCAAGCACGTCCAGCTTGGTGAGGGCCATGCCGGTGATGCCGCCCACGGCAATCGCCTGGCGCACCAGCACGGCATCGAACCAGCCACAGCGCCGCTTGCGGCCGGTGACGGTGCCGAATTCATGGCCGCGCTCGCCCAGCGCCAAGCCCACGTCGTTGTCCTGTTCGGTTGGGAAGGGGCCGGAACCGACCCGGGTGGTATAGGCCTTCACGATGCCCAGCACATAGCCGGTGGCATCCGGGCCCATGCCCGAACCCGCAGCGGCCTGGCCGGCCACCACGTTGGATGAGGTAACGAACGGCCAGGTGCCGTGATCGACATCCAGAAGCACGCCCTGCGCGCCTTCGAACAGGATGCGATCCCGCCGCCAGCGCGCGTCGCGCAGCCGCTTCCACACCGGCTGGATATAGGGCAGCACGCTGGGCGCCACATCGGCCAGCTGGGCGCGCAGATCGGCTGCATCCACCGGCGCCACACCGAAGCCGGCGCGCAGGGCGTTGTGATGGGCCAGCAGGCGTTCCAATTGCGGGCCGATGGCATCCAGATGGGCCAGATCGATCACCCGCAGCGCCCGGCGGCCCACCTTGTCCTCATAGGCCGGGCCGATGCCGCGTCGCGTGGTGCCGATCTTGCCGGCACCCATCGCATCCTCGCGCAGGGCATCAAGATCGCGGTGCAGCGGCAGGATCAGCGGCGCGGTTTCCGACACCGCCAGATTGTCGGGCGTGATATCAACCCCCATGCCGGCAATGCGGGCCACTTCGTCGCGGAAATGCCAGGGATCGAATACCACGCCATTGCCGATGACGGAAAGCGTGCCGCGCACGATGCCCGACGGCAGCAGGGAAAGCTTGTAAACCTTGTCGCCCACCACCAGCGTGTGGCCGGCGTTGTGGCCGCCCTGGAAGCGCACCACCACATCGGCGCGCGCCGACAGCCAATCGACAATCTTGCCCTTGCCTTCATCGCCCCACTGGGCGCCCACAACGGTGACGTTCGGCATCAGAAGTCCTTCTTGTCAGCGCACATAGGAGGCGCCGTTGATGTCGATGGTGGCCCCGGTCATCGAGGCGGGGGCCTCGCTGGCCAGCCAGCGGATGATCTCGCCCACCTCGTCCGGCATGGCGACGCGGCCCAGCGGAATATCGGCCAGCAACTTGTCGCCGCCGCGGCTGGCCAGATAATCCTCGGCCATGCCGGTCATGGTGAAACCGGGCGTGACGGCAAAGGCGAGGATATTGTCGCGCGCGTAACCCCGGGCAATCGTCTTGGTGAGCGCCAGCATGCCGCCCTTGGCCGCCGCATAATGCCAGTGCCTGGGCGAATCGCCCCGATGGCCGGCGCGGCTGGCCACGTTGATGATGCGGCCGCCCCCATGCTGCTGGAAGTGCAGCACGGCGTGGCGGCACAGATCGGCCGCCGATTGCAGGTTGATGGCGATGCTGCGCGCCCAGGTGCTGGCAAAGGCATCGGCATCGGCGATGTCGGCGGCTTCGAACACACCGGCATTGTTGACCACGACGTCAATTTTCCCGCCGGCCTGTTCAAGTGCCTGTGCCCACAGCGCATCGGCAGCATGCGGCTGGGCGAAATCGGCGGCGATCAGGCCATCGCCACCCGTGGTGGATTGGCCGATCACGCTGTGTCCGGCGGCAAGAAGGGCGGTGCGGGCAGCGGCGCCGATGCCGCGCGAAGCGCCAGTCAGAAGAATGTTTGCCATTTTGCCCTCATGAACCGCTGGCCGGGTTGCTGTCCAGCCGTGCCGCGATGGCCGCTTCCAGTGCTGCCTCGCGTTCCGGCCAGTCGCCGCCGATCACCACCGGCGTGATCCCGCGCGCCGCCAGCTCGGCATCGATGGCGCGGGAAAAGGCCTCGCGATCCGGGCCAACAAAACGCCGCGTGCCATCATCCACCCACAGCGTGTCGGGTGCGAACAGCAGATGGACATCAGCCGCCGTCGGCATTGCCGACAGCACCGGATCGGCATGGCCATTCAGCATCCGGAACCAGGCTGCCGTCATCACCACATCGGTATCCTCGATCAGCAGGCTGGGCTGTGTGGCCAGCAGGCGGCGGCGGCGTTCGGCATGGATGCGGGCGATGCTGCGCAGGGCAATCGCGCTGAATTCGGTGCCGATGGTTTCGGCGAATTCCCGGCCATATTCCGGCAGGAAGCGGCCGCCCAGCCGCTTCGCGATGCGCCGGCCCAGCGTGGTCTTGCCGGTGGATTCGACACCGATCAGGCAGACATGCAGGCTCATGCCGGCAGCGCCTTGCGCCAGGCCTGCCAGCTCCACAGTGCGATCACGAGGAAGGCGACATACAGGGCCGAGGTCACCCACAATGCCTGGCTGGCATAGAGGCCGATGGAAACGATGTTGATGCCCACCCACAGCGGCCAGGATTCCACGTGCCGGCTGTTGGTGAGCAATTGCGCCACCAGCGACCAGGCGGCCACGGCGCCATCGCTGATCGGCGCGGCCGCATCCGTCTGCATCAGCAGCAGCGCCAGCAGCGCCGATGCCGCCGTGCCGGCCAGCACCACCACCGGCCAGCCGCGGCGGGGCAGGCGGCGCACGGCAACCCGGCCATCATCCTGCGGGGCCTTCAGCCAGCTGGCGAGGCCATGCACCTGGGCGGCGAAAAAGAACAACTGCAGGCCCGCGACGGCATACAGCCGCGACTGCCAGAATACGACTGCCAGGATGGCCACCATCACCATGCCGCATGGATAGTTCCACACCGACCGGCGGGCCAGCAGCACGAGATTGGCAAGGCCAAAGCCTGCCGCAAGGATCTCCCAGTCATTCACGGCGCGCCTTAAGGCAGTGCAGCGGCGCTTTGGCAAGAAAAAGGGGCGTGTCCGGCCGGACACGCCCCCATTTCCGGCGCTGATGGCCAGTTCAGAAGCGATAGCGCAGCGTGCCGCCATAGGTGCGCGGCGCGTTGGGATAACCGGAGAAGCTGCCGTTCTGCGCCACCGACGGGAAGGCCGACAGCAGGAACTGGTCGTTGAACAGGTTGCGGCCCCACACCGACACTTCCAGACCCTGGCGCAGCTGCAGCGTGGCGGCAGCGTTGACCAGATTCTGTTCGCGCTGGAACTGCGGGAAGCCATCAACCACCTGCGTGCGGCTCTGGTGATTGTAATCGGCGCGCAGCAGCAGCTTGTTGCCGCCGCCCACATCGATCTTCCAGGTTGGCGCAAGGGTGAGCGACACGGCAGGGATGCCGGCCGGGCGGGTGCCCGACAGATCGCCAAAGGCGCTCTGCGTGAAGCTGTCATAGCGCGGATCGAGCAGGGTGAGGTTCACCGCCAGGCTGAAATCGCGCACCGGGCGGATCAGCGTGTCCACTTCCACGCCCCAGGTCGACTGCTTCTCGGCATTGCCCAGCTGGAAGCCGGTGCCGGTGAAGATGTTCTGCTGGAAGCCATTGAGGAACTGGTAGAAGCCGGCGACGTTGATGGTCAGCCCTTCGAATTCCGCCTTGGCGCCGATTTCATAGACGGTGGCATGTTCGGGTGCCGCAAAGCGCCCGCCGGTCGTCAGGTTGGGCAGGGCAAGGCCGGCATCGCGGATGGGCGAGCGCGGCGGATTGACCGCCGACGAGCCGGGGATGAAGTTCGCCGCCGAAGGCCGGCTGTCGCGCGAGAGGTTGAAGCTCGATGCCTTGAAGCCGGTGGCGTGGGTGGCATAGAGGTTCAGCCGGTCGCTGGCCTGCCACGACAGGCGCAGCGTGTAGGCCAGATCGCGATCATCCGTCGCGCCGTTTTCAACCGCGTTCGGGAAGTTCAGGAACGGCGGCAGGAACTGCAGCGGGCGCAGCGCCAGCAGCGGATTGACCGCCGGGTTGGTGGCCAGCGCCGGCGGGATGCCCAGGCCGTTCACACCGATGGCGACGAAATCAAGGCCGGAGAACACGTCGGTCGAGGTGACGTCGGTGCTCACGCGCTTGAGATCGTCGGTGTAGTTGAAGCCGGCGGTGAAGGTGAGCCGATCGGTGAGCTTGAAATCCAGCGTGCCGAAGATCGAGAAGGCCTCGTTGCGCAGCGTGTAGCGTTCGAACAGGCCCTGGCCGCGACCGCCGAAGCTGCCGGCGGGGATGCCGAGCAGGGTTTCGGTGCCGATGTAGCCACCGCCGGTCAGCGCATTGGCGTAATTGCGGAAATCGGCGCCATAGGTGAGGTTGTTGGCGAAATCGATGTCTTCGTTGAAATAGAAGCCGCCCACCAGGAAGTTGAAGAACCCATCATAGTCCGACGCCAGCCGCACTTCGGCGGTGTAGGTGTCGATGCGGGTGCGGGCGCTGTTCTCGCCAATCAGGTCGGCCGAGGTGAAATCGCTGTCCTGGTTGGTGGCGCTGTCCACCCGGCGCCAGGCGTTGATCGCGGTCAGCTTCACCGAATCGCCGATCTGCCAGTCGGTCTGCAGCGAGACGCCATAATTCTCGATCTCGTTGGTCGAGGCGAAGTTGTTGAACGTCACGAAGCTGAACGGGTTGGCCGAATCGATGCGGCCGCCCACGGCGCGCACGGCATTGCCGGTCGGGCCGTCCACGAGGTTGGCGGCGATGCAGCAATTCTCGTCGATCTTGTCGAAATCACCGATCAGGCGGAACGACAGCGCCTCGGTGGCGTTCCACAGCAACTGGCCGCGCACGCCCCAGCGGTTGCGATCGTTGAAATCCAGATCCAGATCGGGATCATAGGCATAGCCGTCGCGCTTGTTGAGATTGCCGGCGAGGCTGAAGGCCAGCGTGTCCGTAATGGGCCCGCTGATGTCGCCGCGCACGATCAGCGCGTTGTAGTTGCCGTAGGTGACTTCGGCGCCGCCGGTCCATTCGAACTTGGGCGCAGCGGTCACGATCGAGATGATGCCGGCAGAGGCGTTCTTGCCGAACAGCGTCGATTGCGGCCCGCGCAGCACTTCCACCCGCTCAAGGTTGGGCAGATCGCCGATCTGGGCGGCGGAACGGCTGCGATAGACGCCATCGATGAACACGCCCACCGAAGGCTCGATGCCCGGGTTGTTGGCGCCGTTGCCGAAGCCGCGGATGATGAAATTGGTGTTGGCGCTGGATTGCAGCTGCGTCACGCGCAGCGAAGGCACCAGCGTCTGGATGTCAAGCAGGTCGCGCACCTGGGCCTGGGCGATGGTGGCGCCATCGGTCACGGCCACCGAAATCGGGGTTTCCTGCAGGGTGGTGGCGCGCTTGGAGGCGGTGACGATGATGATGTCGTCCTCGGCAGTCTCTTCGACGGCGGCGGCTTCCTGAGCGGTTGCGGGTGAAGCGAGAGCAACCGCAGCCAGGGTTGCCGACAGCAGCAGCGCGGCCTTCCCGGCCGCATCACGAATGAACATTTCTTTCCTTCCCAAGGCGTTCTTCGGGGTTCTGGGCGGGCCGGGGGCGGGCCGCCGCCCGGCGACTGGCCGCCGGGAGCGTCGCAAATACAGGCTCTCCTTGCAAATGCAAGCCGGGGTTGCCGCGGCCTCGCCATGCTGTCAGCTTGCCGCCCGCTGCATGGAGCGGCAGGCAGGAACGGATGCAGGATTGGGAGATCACGAGTGACAGGCTGCTGATCCGGCCGATGCGGGTGGACGATGCCACCAACTGGCACCGCGTGCGCGCGGCTGCGCCGTTCGATCCGCTCACCCGCTCCGTTGAGGAGAGCATTGCCCTGATCACCGCCATGCAGACGAGGCCGGCGCCCGACAGTGACGGCTGGCAGCAGTTTGCCATCCTGTCGCGTGAGGGCCGTTATGCCGGTGATCTGGGGCTGCGCTTCTCGCCGCCGTGGAATGCCACCTGCGAGATCGGCTTTGCGGTTGATCCGGCCCTGCAAGGCCGTGGCATCGCCAGCGAGGCGACCGGCGCCATGGTCGCCCAGCTGTTCAAGGCCGGCCGCCGCCGCGTGGTCGCCATCACCGACAGTCGCAACCGCCCGGCGCAACGCGTGCTGGAACGCAACTGGTTTCGCCTTGAAGGACGCTTTGTCGAAAGCTGGCGCGAGGGCGACGCCTGGTACGACGAACTTTCCTTTGCACGGCTGGCGAAAGACTGATGGCCATCACGCCCACCCCTGAACAGGTCGCTGCGCTGATCGGCGCGCCGGTTGCCGGTATCGAGGCGCTGTCTGGCGGCGCCTCGTCGGCCACCTACGCCGTTGACGCGCTGCGCCCTGATGGCACGGCGTGGCCGCTGATCCTGCAATGTGCGGCCACCGGCAGCGTGCCGGAAGGCGGCCTGCCGCGGCGGGACCAGGCCCTGTTGCAGCAGCGCATGCATGAAGCCGGCCTGCCGGTGGCCGAGGTGGTGCGCGTGCTCGAGCCTGCTGACGGCCTTGGTGAAGGCTATGTGATGGCGCGGCTGCCGGGCGAGGCGCTGGCGCCCAGATGGCTGAAGTTGCCGGAGTATGCCGCCGCGCGCGATGGCCTGACGGCGCAGGTGGGGGCCGTGCTGGCGCAGTTGCATGCCCAGCCGCTGGCGCTGGTGGCGGATCTGAAGCTGCCCACCGGCAGCACGGCCGAAGCCTTGGGCAAGATGTTCGCCAATTATCGCCGCTTCGGCGTGGACAGCCCGGTGTTCGATCTGGCCTTTGCGTGGCTGAAGGAACGGGTGGCGGATCGGCCCGCCGACACCATCGTGCATGGCGATTTCCGCTCCGGCAACTTCCTCATCTCGACCGCTGGCCTCGAAGCCGTGCTGGATTGGGAACTGGCGCATCTGGGCGATGGCCACGAGGATCTGGGCTGGCTGTGCTGCAATGCCTGGCGCTTTGGCCTGTGGGACAGGCCAGTGGGCGGGTTCGGCCAGCGTGAGGCCCTTTATGCTGCCTATGAAGCCGCTGGCGGCGGGCCGGTGGACCGCGAGCGGGTGCGCCTGTGGGAGGTGTGGGGCACGCTGAAATGGGGCATCGCCTGCCTGCAACTGGGCGATGATCACGTTTCCGGCCGCCTGAAATCGGTGGAACGCGCCGCCATCGGCCGCCGGGTGTCGGAAGTGGAGCTGGACCTGATGCACATCTTTGCGAAAGGCGATGTCTGATGGCCGAACAGATCGAAGCCGCCACCCTGATCGAGGCCGTTGCCGGCTTCCTGGCGGAACTGGAACCCGAACTGAAGGGCCGCCGCGCCTTCCATGCCAAGGTGGCGCAGAATGCGCTGGCCATCGTGGCGCGCGAACTGGCGCAGGCCCCGCAGGCCCGGGAACAGGCGCTGCTGGCCGGCGTGCTGGGCCATGATGCACCGCTCGACATGTTGCGCGCCGACATTTGCAAGGGCCTGCGTGCCGGCACGCTGGGGCAGGGAACGCCGGGGCTTATCGCTGCCCTGCTGCAAGTCGCGCTGGCCAAGTGCGCGGTGGACAATCCGCGTTACGCAACCTTCAGGCGGCTTGCCGTCTGAAGCAACAGGGGTGACGGCGGCTTGCCGTCTGAAGCAACAGGGGTGACGGCGGCTTGCCGTCTGAAGCAACAGGGGTGACGGCGGCTTGCCGTCTGAAGCAACAAATGGCTTTCAGGCGTCTTGCATCCTGAACCAGTCCCGCAGCACCGCCAGATAGGCCGATGGATTGTCGTTCATGATGCTGTGGGCGGCGCCGGGAATCTCGGCAAATTCGGCGCCGATCCCGCGCGCAAAGCCGGCTACCGTTGCGGGACGGGCTTCGTCATCGGTGCCGGCAACGAACAGCGTGCGTGCCGGATCCAGCCGGGACAGCAGCGGGCGACCGTCATAATCCTTCAGCGTGCCGGTGCTGGTGAATTCGGCGCGGCCCCACATGTGGTTGTAAAGCCCGGCCGCGAACGGCACCGGCAGGGCGTCGCGATAGGCGGCGATGGCGGTCGGCGGGCGTTTCTGGCGCACATGACGGGCATAGAAGGCATCGGTGGCGGCCTTGCAGGCGGCTTCGGGCGCCGCGCCGGGCGTGTCGCAGCGATCCAGAAGGTCGCGCACGTCGGGCGGCATCCCGGCCTTGAGCAGGGCGGCATCCTGCAACCAGATGGCGGTGGAAATCAAAGGCGATTGCAGCACCAGACTGGCGAGGGCGGCAGGGCGCCCGGCGCCATATTCCAGGCCCAGCGTCCCGCCCCAGCTGCCGCCCACGACATGCCAGCGGGCGATGCCGAAGTGGCTGCGGATGGCCTCGATCTCCGACAGGAAGCGCGGCACTGTCCAGTTGGCGGCATCCCCCGGCGTATCGGAACGCCCGCAATCGAGCTGGTCATAGAGGATGACCGCGCGTTCATCGGCCAGCGCGGTGGCGTTGAGCCAGCCCCAGTGCCCGCTGCCCGGCCCGCCGTGGATGAACAGAACCGGGGGGCGCCGCCCATCCAGCGCGCCATTCACGCGCACATGGATGCGCCCGCCTGCCACCTTCACCATCGCTTCGCGGTCGGGGGCGACGCGGATGCCGGCGGCGGTGGCGCCTTCGGCCATCGGCTGCGCGGCCAGCCGGGCGGGCACCAGGCTGGCAAGCCCGCCGGCCAGAAGCGTGCGCCGCGCCATCACGCCGCTGGGTCCGATTTGCGCCGGAAGCCGGCAGGATCGAGGTGCATGTCGATATCCGGATAATGGCATTCGTCCACGTCCTGCCGGTCGGTGCCGATGGCAAGGAAGCGACAGGGCAGCGCGGACCGGTTCTGCAGATGATGGCCGTTGGCGACACCGGCCGGGAAGCAGGCAATATCGCCGGGCTTCAGCACCGTCTCGCCATCCTCCTCGACCAGCACGGCCTCGCCCTCCAGCAGCACCAGCATCTCGTCCTCATGGCTGTGCCAGTGGCGCTGGCTGGACCAGGCCCCCGGCGCCAGCGTGACAAGATTGGCGCCAAACTGGGTGAGCCCTCCGGCGGCCGCCACGGCCTGCCAGCGTCGTCCCGCCACCGGCAGGTGATGGGGCGGCAGATAATGGGATCCGGCGTTCACCGGCAGGCTTGTGCAGTCGATCTTCGGCATCAGCGCCGTTCAAGCACAACCGGCAGCGTGCGGAAACCATGCACGAAACATTGCGCCACGCAGGTGGCCTCGCCGATCTGGCGCGGGAACAGCCGGCGGGCCAGCAGTTCCTCGATCAGGATCGAAACTTGCAATTCCGCCAGCCGTGCCCCCACGCAGCGGTGGACGCCGAAGCCGAACGACAGGTGCCGCCGGGCATTGGCGCGGCTCACATCGAAGCGTTCGGCATCCGGGAACACGTCCTCATCGCGGTTGCCGCTGATGTACCAGACAACGATCTTGTCGCCCTTCTTCACCGGCACGCCGGCGATATCGGCATCGGCCACCGCCGTGCGCCGCATGTGGGACAAGGGCGTCTGCCAGCGGATGACTTCCGAGACCGCGTTGCCGATCAGCGCCGGATCGGCTTCCAGCCTGGCCCATTCGCCATCGAAGCGATTGAACGCTTCCACCAGGCCCGACATCGAATTGCGCGTGGTGTCGTTGCCGCCCACGATCAGCAGGATGTAATTGCCGGTGCGTTCCTGGAACGGCATGTCGCCCATGGCGTCGCTGTGGGCCATGGCGCTGATCAGATCGTCACCCGGCGGCTGCGCCTTGCGCTGCGCCATCAGTTCATCCAGCGCATGCGTCATGTCCAGAAGATGCTGGTGACGAATGAGGTTGGTATCCGGGTTGAGCGCTGCCTCGATGTCGCCACCCCAATCCGACCACAAGGTGAGATCGCGGCGCTTTTCCCAAGGGTAATCGAACAATATGGCCAGCATGCCGGTGGTCAGCTCGATGGACACGCGGTCCACCCAGTCGAACGCCTCGCCAACGGGAAGGCCATCGAGCAGTTCGCAGGTGCGCTTGCGCACCTCGGTGGCCATGCGGGCGATCTG
>Ga0075157_10002631_pt1 | contig 10378 bp, 15 predicted proteins | sample JI81BgreenDNA_FD_70967 | JGI IMG/M metagenome (GOLD analysis project Ga0075157, IMG submission 70967) | Wastewater effluent complex algal communities from Wisconsin, to seasonally profile nutrient transformation and Carbon sequestration -... | ecosystem: Engineered > WWTP > Effluent > Algae...
CGCCGGATGCCCATGGGGCGGAGTAGCTCAGCCGGTTAGAGCAGCGGAATCATAATCCGCGTGTCGGGGGTTCGAGTCCCTCCTCCGCTACCACTTTTCAAGCACTTAGCTGGAAGTCTGGTGAGCGGTTTACACGGTGCTGTAAACCGTGACGCATCTTGTCGCACCTTCGCGGGGCTGGAATTGGCTTTCGCTCGGCGGGCGCAGCGATGCTGCGCCGGTTGACCGGCGAGCTGTGCGCCCTGCTCAACCCGCGCCCGCGCCGCGCCTGAAACCTAAGCCGGTGCGCGCAGTGCTCACCTCGAATTCTGCGATGGAGCGGAAGCTTGCCGCCCACCAGTTTCGTCCGTGGTGGATGCGATGATGATCGCGGAAGCCTCGCCCGAGATTCGCCACGTTCTGCAATTCCTGCCCGATGCTTCGGGGCGCGCGCTTCAACATCGCGTGGGGCTGCTCAAGGCGCGCGACATGGCTGCGGGATTGCGTGGGCGCACTGACAGCGTGCTTGCCGACTGGCTCGCCTGCGCTTGTCACGATCTCGCCGGACAGTTGGTTTTCCGTGCGACCGAGACCGAGGCGCGGCTCGACCTGGCTGTTCAACTTTGCCGCAAGCTGATGGGTGCGGCTCTGGCCGCTGACAGCCTGCACAGTGACGAGTTCCCACTATGAGTTCCTATCCCGATGAGGACTTTGACTATCTGGACCGTAGCAGGCGCGGCACGCTGAGCAGGCTGGCACCAAAGGCTCCGCCGCCGCCGCCCGAGCCGCTGCGCACCATGGACCTTGCCGCGCTATCTGGCGTGGACCCCGCGCCGGTGCGGTTCATTGTGCAAGGCCTGCTGCCTGCCGGTGAGACGACGCTTCTCACGGCGCCGGGCGGCGGTAACAAGACGACGCTGTCCCTTATGATCGCGGTCGCTATGGCCGCGCGCCTCGACCACGTGCTCGGCATGGCAATCGAGCCGGGGCCTGCGGCCTATATCGGCATGGAGGATTCGGAGGCGCGGCTGCACTGGATGCTGCACTACATTTGCGGCGGGCTGGGGGTCTCGATCGGCGAGCTTGCTGGACGCCTGCACGTGGCTTCCATGCGACAAGTCACCCACAGTGGCCTTGCGCAGTTCGATCACAGCGGCGAGCTCGAACCGCGCGCGCTCTATCATCAAGCTCAGCGGCTGATCGAGGACACCGGAGCAACCCTGCTGGTGCTCGACAATCTGGCGCACCTGTTCCTTGGCAATGAGAATGACCGGATGCAGGCGACCCGGTTTCTTGGGCTGCTCAATATGCTGGCGACCGATACCGGCGCGGCAATCGTGTTGCTGGCGCACACGCCCAAGAGCGGCGACAATTTCAGCGGCTCGACCGCGTGGATTAACGCGGTGCGGTCCCATGCTTCGATCGAGAAGGTTGACGGCGAGGATCCGGACGTTCGGGTGCTCAAGGTCTCCAAGGGCAACTATGTCAGGCCGGGTGAGGTGACGCGGTTCCGGTGGCACGATCATTACTTGATCCGGCCGGAAGACTTGCCCGCTGATATCGCGGCAACGCTCGCCGCGACCTCGCGCGCGACCTCGGCGAACGCGGCTTTCTTGCGATGCTTGGCGATGGTGGATGTTCAGGGACGCGCGGTCTCCCACTCGCGCGGGGCAAACTATGCGCCACGTCTGTTCGCCAAGATGCCCGAGGCCAAGGGCTTCGACCAGGAGGAACTCGAGGCGGCAATGGAGCGACTTTTGCACCTGGGCGTGATCCTCGCCGATCAAGAGGTTGGCAAGTATGCGAACCGCACCGCTCGGCGCGGTCTCAAACAGGTCGTGGAGCTTGCACAAAGCCCTGCACAAAGCCCCGCACAAAGCCCTGCACAAGAGTATGCACAAAGCGCACAAAACCACTCGGAAGAGGTGCACAATGCAGGTGCACAATCAGCCCCTCCCCCTACGGGGGAGGTAGAGGGGGACTATGGTCCCCCCTCTATCCCCCTGGGGGATGAAGGGCGCGCAGCCGGTTGGGTTCCGGGCGATGATTGATCGCGCGTGCCATGGCGGGGGGGTGGTCGAAAGTCTGCAGGGGCAGGCGCGCTCCAACCGCTGTCCATCCCATTCGCAGGTTTTAAATCCGAGCAGAGTGAATTTCGGACGCGCTGATGCCCGTAGCTGCTGGGGGCGAGGCGCGTGAAGGGGCGAGATCGAGCCGCGCGCGGCGAGGGCCGGAAAAAGCGGGACGGGCTGCGCAGTGTGCCTGCGGCGGCTGCGCTGGCCGCTCACGCCGCGCGCGATAGCCGGGGGTACATCATGCCCGACCCTCGCCTAGCGAAAGCCAATAAACGAACCTTTTTCCCGTTAGAGGCAACCTACCAAGCGGACCTGTTTGGCGAGCCGGTTCAACCGGGGCGGGACAGATCCGGCAGGCCTCGCCATGTGCCGACGCAAGCGACCAGGGCGCGGGTGATCGAGCTACGCGCCGAGGGTCTCAGTCAGCTTGCGATCGCGGCCGCGCTCGGAATTTCCGGCCCGACCTTGCGGCTCAATTATCCAGTCGAGATCGGCTCGGCGTCGCGGACTTGGCGGCGGCGGGTCGCCACCAAACCCAAGCGCCGCAATGGCGCACAATCGAGGGAGTGAAGACCGTGGGTGCACAACAGATCAAGCCTCATTTGCCGTTGCGCGCGGTTCCTGCTGGCGAGCGCGTGAAAGCGATCCTCGCCGATCTACCGGCTGACGGTGCGGCGCGGGTGCTGGCGGCTTTGGATGATCTCAGCCGCCCGATGACCGCACGCGAGATCGAGCGCTCGTTGCGTGCTGGCGGCATGTCGTCGGCGCGATGCGATTACGTGGCGACCGCGCTCAAGGGATTTTGGATCGTGGCAATCATGCCGAATAGCGAAGGACCGAACGATGAATGAAGCTGACCGAAAAGAGATACTCGAGCTCAGCCGAAAGGCTGGCGAGTGGATCGACACCCTGAAGGCAAGCGGCATTGCGGAAAGCGTGGCGGTCTCGGCGGTGCAGCTCGCCCTGGTCGAGCGGTTGCTGCTTGCCGGGGGTGTCGAGAAGGCGCGCCGGTGGATGCAAACGCATGACGCCCTGGTCGCATCGCATGGCGAAACGATGCTTGGTGAATTGCGCCGCGGGCTAGGTTGACAGGTTGGGACGTTCATGCAACGTTCCAATCGCTTCAATGCGAAGCGTCGCTTGCTGCACCGTCTTCCGCTTAGGGTCTAAGCCGCTGACGAGTACCAGACCGACGCAGAGTGTCGAAGCTGAGCCGCTTTTGCCGCCGGGAGACCGGATGCGATCGGCGACAGTTCTCGAAGCCGACGGGGGACCGTCCGCGATGGGAATTCAGAGATCAAAGCGCAGCTTTTGCGTGCCGTTTCTCTTGTCGTGATCGTCTGCGCATCGGCTCTATTCAACCAGCCTGACGATCGTTGATTTTCGAACGATGTTAGGAGTTTTTCACATGAAAAAGACCATTGCGAACGCCGCGACTCCAGCGGAAGTGAAGTCTGTTATCCTTGCCCACCAGAACGCGACTGACGCGCGCCTCGATGACTTGGAACAGAAGCTGGCGCGCGGCGGCGGCGGCGGCAACGGCGGCAGCATTGTCGAATCGTGGGGGCATGAATTTGTCCAGGCCAAGTCGGAAGGCCTGTCCGATCTGCGCCAGAATCGTGGGCGACTGGCTTTGCAGCTCAAGTCGACCATCACCAGTGCAACAGGTGCGGGGCTGTTGGTGCCCGCGCGCGATATGGTGGTCGGGATGCCGAAGCGCCGTCTTGCGATCCGTGACTTGCTGACCCGAGTCAACGTCACCTCCGGTTCGGTGGAATATCCGAACGTGACGTCGCGACCCAGCGCGGCGGACATGGTCGCCGAGGGTGCCAGCAAGCCCGAGAGCGCAATGGATATCGAGCTGGCGACGGTCAACATTCGCACCATCGCCCACTGGATCCCGGCGAGCCTTCAAGTGCTCGACGACGCGCCCCAGCTTCAAGGCCTGATCGACGATGAGCTGCGCTATGGCCTCGCGCTGAAAGAGGAATCGCAGCTGCTCTACGGCGACGGTACTGGCCAGAACCTGCCCGGCATGGTGACCGAGGCGACCGCGTTCAGCAATCTGATCCCTGAAACCGAGGGAAACATGATCGACCAGCTCGGCGCGGCTATCCTGCAAGCGGCGCTGACCGAGGTTCCGGTCGATGGGATTATCGTAAATCCGGTTGATTGGTGGCGGATGCGCCTGCTCAAGGATGACGACGGCAAGTATATCCTGGGCGATCCCGGTTCGGATATCCCGCCGGTGCTGTTCGGCCTGCCCGTGGTGCCGACGCAGGCGATGCTGGTCGACAAGTTCCTTGTCGGCGGCTTCGCTTCGCAGACGCTCTACGACCGCTGGGAAGCGCGTGTCGAGGTTTCGACCGAGCATGCCGATTTCTTCACGCGCAACCTGATGGCGATCCGCGCCGAGGAACGGATCGGTCTCGCCAACAAGCGTCCCGAGGCGCTGATCTACGGCGACTTCGGCAACGCAGGATAATCGAGCTTCCGGTCGGGCGTTAGTCAGGTCTCGCCCTGGTCGGACAGGGGGAGGGGTCTATTCCTTCGCGACCCTTCCCCCGCTTGCGCTGCTCCCCAATTGAAAGATGTCAGACCCATGTCAAAAGTTCTTAGAACGGTCGCCACTATCGCGGGTGCCGTCGCAATTCTGGCGACTGCAGGGGCCGCGCTTGGCCCCGCGCTTGGCCTGAAGGCGGCGACCATCGCAACGCTTAGTCAGGTTGCGACCATCGCCAGCGCCACGAGTGACCCCTCACAAATCGGATACAGGATTGCCAGTTATGACCCTACAGAACGGAATGATCGGCGCGCAGAAAGCCTATTTGTGGGCCGACACGGGCTATTGGGATATCAACACCGGGACGCTGGTGGGACACGACGTGAAGATGTTCCAAGGCACAGACTGGCCGTGGGCGGGGGCGCTGACAACTTGGGGCGCGCCACCGCGCGACCTCATTTCGGATATCTCATTCGGGAACGTGAAGACGCTGGATAGCTTGCTGCTTTCCACAGTGGAGGCGTTGCGAAGATTCGTTGCCAATGGCGGCGGTGGGCGTGTCGCGATTGCGAGCTTCACTGACCGGCCACGCCTTCACATGATCGCCTGCCATGTTCTCTTTCCCGGCTCAGGATATGGCGCATTTGAGCCGACGGAAGTTGACCATTTTGTGTGCAGTGGGGTCGAATCCTTGGCCTATCAACAGGCCGCTGCAAACGGCTTCACCCCTGAGCGAATGAGGGCTGTGATCGATATGCAATGCGTGACGCCTTGGGGGCTCCAAGGGCCACTCGCAGCACTAGGGCCGCGTGTTTGGGCGGCGGGCAATGTGGTTCGGGTCGAGGTGGGACCGAAGGGTGTCACCAGCGCAGTGGAGCGCGCCGTCGATAATCGACCAGGCGTGCTGGCTTCGTAAGGTTCATCCTTACAAAAAACGCGCCTCATGATACTTTCCTGCCGAAAGGGGAATTGAACATGACGCTGCACACGGTTGGTCCGGAAAGCATGGGGGAGGACGAGCACAAGATCGGCAAATCCTATCAGACGTGGCTTGTGCCAGTGTACTTGTTTGGTCCGGTCTTGGCGGTCCAATTTCTTGCGGTGCAGGAGGTGGCCTTCATTTGCATCGGCGCAGCCTTGGCCAATCTCCACGAGATCGGTGGGCGACTGCATGACCTTTGCATCCGGCACCGCAGAACGAATATGCTGTTGAGCGATCAATTATCGAACTGAGACGTTACCCAGCGTTGCCCTGTTTTGTGCTTTGAGGCATCTGGGGATGGTGTGGGGGCGTGCGCCCGAACCTGTCCGCGCCTTCTTTCCCGCTTCCAACCAGTGGAGCTTGCTTGTCGCAGCCGATTGATCATCACTTCCTGCCCCAGTGGTACCTAGATCGATGGACCACTGAGCGCGTCGTGTGGGAGTTTCGGCGCCAGGGTCCGACAGGTGATATCTCAAAGAAGTATCGGTTTACCGCCGCCACTGCGTACAAGCCTCACCTCTACAGCTTGCCGGGGTTGCCGTTAGAGGAGGCAGTCACGATAGAGCGCGATTTCCTGCAGCACATCGACGATCGCGCCGCTAAGGCTCTGAGAAAGCTAGAATTGGGAGGTGGCATCACGCCCAGCGAGAATGTTTGGCTGGTTGCGTTCATCTGCTCAATGCTCCACCGTTCACCTGGGCGAATACAATACCTACAAGACATGTTGCGGAGCGAGCTATCGAGTAGCGAACTCTTTAAAGGCGCGAGCGACAACTATTTCCGGCACTACGGCCTTCGCGTTTTTGCAGATTTGGTAAAGTCGAAGGTTATAAATGAGCGGATCGGCTCGTTTCGCGCATATGCGATCGATATAGGAATTGACGGCTTCGAGCTGCTGACTTCTGACCGACCTTTGATCCTGTCAGATGGATTGGGCCATAGTGAGGCATTTGTGGCGCTGCCGGTTGGTCCTCGGCGGCTTCTCTTCCTGTCGGAACGTCGCGCCGTTGCTGATAGGTTCGCCAATCGAACTGCGCGACGACTAAGCCGGTCAATTAATGATGCTATCGTGTGCCAGGCTGAGGCCCTTGTAATCTCTCGAACCGGGCGCGAAGTCGATTTCGTCAATAGGAGGCTCGGGAAAACTCGGGTTGCGCTTGCAGGACCGTATCAGGAAGGAATTGGTCTTGTTCGTTGGCAAATCTGATGCACGTCATGCGGTGACGACGGCGGGGATCTGGTGTTCTCCAATCGCGCGGCCCATCGACCAGACGCTTGGCTGCGGCCCGGCTATTGCGCGTCCAAACTACGCTTGATCAATCTGAAGCTGCGCTGGGCTGGGAGCTGCTGAAGCAAACCGGCCGGGTTGACGCCCTGAATTGTGTGCCGCTCCGGTCTCCGAGGAAACCTGCCTGCGCAGTGCCACTATCGCGCCGATATCCGTTGACATGGAGCGCCGCGCCCCGCGCCGGTAATCATGGAAATAACCACGATTGTGCGGGATATTTCCCGCCTTCCCACCAGATGCGATTGCGCGCATAAGATTGCGGCTCGACCAGGTGCGTCAACACCTGGCCGAGCCTAACCAATCACGCGAAAGGACCGCGATCATGGCTACCAATCCCGTACAGAACGAATCCGCCCAGGCAAAGCCGCTGACCTTCCATCAAGTCGGCATGGAAATCGAGGACGCGCAGGCAAGCGCCGATGAGCTGGCGCAGCTGATCTGGCTCGCCTCTGGCAATGCCGACATGGTCGATGAACCGGTGCGAAAGGCCATGCGCGCGATGATGGATCTAGCCGAGGCCCAAGCCGCTAAGCTGCTCACACTTTCAGAACGGGTGTATGCGGCCAGCGCAGCGCAGCGCGGTGGCAATGTCGCGGATTTCCCGTCGCGCGGTTGATGTCGCGCCTATAAATTAAACCTAAAGGCTCTATTTACAATCGGAGCCTTTAGGTCTATTTGCGGGTCATGGCTGACGACACCGACACCGACACCGCACCCAAGCTTTACACCCGCGCCGATCTGGTGGCGCTGGATGGCATAGACGACACTGTCTTGCCGTTCTGGTTCCGCGAGGAGTTACTGGTCCCCGAGCCTGCGGAGGCACGAAAGCATCGTCGCTTTAGTGAGGCCGAGGTGAAGATCGCAGCGCTGCTCGGCGAGGCGCGGACGCTTGGGCTGAATATCAATGCCTTGCGCGCCCTTGCAAATCAGGTGCGGCACGGGCTCGCCTATTATGGCGAGCTTCTGGTGCGGTTTGAGGGCGTTAAGGAAGCGGAGTTTTACGACGCGCCCGGCGAGGACGGAGGGCCGAGAGAGCTTTTCTGGGTCGGAGGCTACGTAGCGGATTGCGCAGGGGGGCTCGGCCTCTCTGTTGGTGAGGATGGTGAGTGGCAGGTTCGCGCCTTCCCTTCTGCGCTCGATTTTGTGGCGCGCGCCGAGGTTGTCTTTGATCTCAAGCGCATTCTCGCGCCGTTCGGCGGTTCGCAATGACCGCGCGCCGCCGCCTCTTGCCAGAGTGCGAGATCCGCAGCGCGATCGAGCTGCTGCGCGAGCTTGGGATCGAGCCTGGTGCGGTCGATATCCGAACCGATGGAATCACGGTGCACCCGAAGGGCAGCACTCAAGGGAGCGCATTCGATGCGTGGAAAGCAAACAAGAATCCTGACCGGGCTGCACCTCGTTAAGAAACGGCTCGCCAGCGGCCTTGTCCGCTGGAACGTCTATGCTTGGCGCGGCGGTCCCTGCATTCACCGGCAGGACGGTGCGAGGCCGATCATCACGCCCGCCATTTTGTCGCAAGCTATGGCCGCGAGGCACCAGGCGAGCAGCAAGGGGCCTGCCGACACGTTCGGAGTGATAATCGCAGCCTACAGGGCCTCACCTGAATTCGAGCGGCTCGCTGACAGCACGCGCCGCGATTACAACCGCACTCTTGATCGCATTGACGACCAGTTTGGGGCCGCGCCGATCGCAGCCTTCGAGGACCGCCGAATGCGCCGCGAAATTATCGAGTGGCGCGACCAATGGCGCGGTCAGCCGCGCACGGCTGATAAGGCGACCGTGACTATGGCGACGGTGCTGGGCTGGGCAGTGCAAAACGCCTTGCTGACGGTCAACGTCGCAGCTGGGATCAATCATCTGCACAGTGCCGACAAATCTGACCAGGTGTGGGAGGACCGCCATTGGAAGGCGCTTGCGGATGCGCCGGCGCATCTTCTGCAGGCCTTGCGACTGGCGAGCATTACAGGGCTTCGCCTCGGCGATCTGGTGCGGCTCGACTGGTCGCAGGTTGGCGAACGGGCAATCATCCTGACGACCCGCAAGCGCAAGGGGCGGGCGGTCATTCCTGTGGTGCCTGAGCTGCGGACGTTTCTCGAAGCGATCGAGGGGCGCGACGGTGCGGTGCTGCGCAATAGTCGCGGCAAGCCTTGGACTGAGAGTGGGCTGGGGACGGTTTTCCAGCGCACCAAGCCCGAAGGTTTCGACCGGACCATTCACGATCTGCGCGGCACTTATGTCACGTGGTTGGCGACCAAGGGTCTCTCTGATGACGAGATCGCCCGCATTGTAGGTTGGACCTCGCAGCGCATCGCCGGGGTTCGGGCGCGCTATGTCGATGAGGCGCGCGTGATCGTCAGTCTGGTCGATCGCCTGAGTGCATGAGTGGTTTACCGCACACCGGCAAGTCATTGATCCGTAAGGGATGGGTCGGGGCTGAGTTTACATGCCAAGGAACTGAAATTGTTAGCAGACATGAGAAATCATAATCCGCGTGTCGGGGGTTCGAGTCCCTCCTCCGCTACCATTTCTAGCGTCAGCACCGTCCCGATCAGAAGTGGCTGCGTCAGCTTTTTTCCGGCGGCCAGTCATCGGCATTATCTTGCTCGTGCCTCGACCGGCGACTGCTTGAGACCTCCCTGCCAGATACCTTCAATCTGAAGTCGGCCCCATTGCCCTCAACGCGCGCAAGTCTGCAGTGCGGGGTGGCTTGACCGTTTTGCCTACTTGGCAGATAGACAATGCGCAATGCTGTCCCAGAAGACCCGCTATGCCATACGCGCGATGCAGCACCTTGCTGATCACTTTGGCGAGGGGCCGGTGCAGCTGGCCGCGATTGCGGACACGCAGAATATTCCTGCGAAGTTTCTCACCGTCATCCTGTCAGAGTTGACCCGCGCGGGCCTGGTTGAATCCCAACGCGGGCGCGACGGGGGCTATTGGCTCGCGATTCCGCCGGTCGATATCACCTATGGCGATCTTATCCGGCATATGCGCGGGTCCTTGGCGCTGGTGCCCTGCGCCAGTCGCTATGCCCACGAGAAGTGCAAGAACTGCCTTGAGGAAGGCGCGTGTCGCACGCGCGCCTTGCTGCTTGATGTGCGCGACCGGACCGCGCAAATCCTTGATGGCATCCGGCTGTCCGATCCCATCACGCCGGTGCCAGCCTTCACCGGCGACGAGGCCTGACCGCCCCGGCCATTCGCCCCGGCGCGCAAAGCCCACCTTTCATCGCCTGACAGAAAATCTGCGCTGTAACCCTATTGTCAAGCAAAACACTTGAGTTTAATTGCTTCGTTGCGGATCGAGTCCGTGTAACGAAAGGCCCACTTATGGACCGTGACGAAAAACAATCTGGCGCAGGTGGCGTTCTGCCGGACGCGCTGGCGCTGGTCAGCGAAGCGCTCGGGCGTTTGCGCTACGGCGCGATCCAGCTGACCGTGCATGACGGCAAGGTCATGCAGATCGACGTGACCGAAAGGAAGCGGCTGACCGATTGATCGGCACCGTGACCCAACCCCACCACACATCAACAGGGACCAGCAGACCGGACC
>Ga0075157_10002632_pt1 | contig 10371 bp, 9 predicted proteins | sample JI81BgreenDNA_FD_70967 | JGI IMG/M metagenome (GOLD analysis project Ga0075157, IMG submission 70967) | Wastewater effluent complex algal communities from Wisconsin, to seasonally profile nutrient transformation and Carbon sequestration -... | ecosystem: Engineered > WWTP > Effluent > Algae...
TTCAACATTGGTTTTTTGCAGAGCTTGTTCTATTTTTCGTGGAGAATCTAACAATAGCACACAACCTGTAGCAACCTTATTTTTCTTAGCCAATCTGTTGGCTACCTTAGATAATACTTTAGTGGGTGCAATACCGATTGATACTTTAATGCCTGTCCACATTTCTACCATTTCTTTTAAATGAACAGCGGTAGCATGTATTGTATTTAAAGGCAAGCTTTGCAAATTTACAAAGCATTCATCTACACTATATACTTCTACGTTTTGTTCGCCAACAAGCATCCGTAGTGTTTCCATTACACGCCAACTCATATCTCCATATAAATTGTAATTACTCGAAAAAGTAGCTACTTGGTGTTTTTCAATAAGTGGTTTGGCTTTAAAATAAGGGCCCGCCATTTCTACACCCAATACTTTGGCTTCATCGCTACGAGCAATAATACAGCCATCATTATTACTCAGTACAACTACAGGCTTGTTGTGTAATTCAGGTCGAAAAACACGTTCACAAGAACAGTAAAAACTATTACAATCAACTATAGCTATCATTTTTTAATAGCATTTTTTTTAGGAGAATTATAATTTACCAAAACAGGGTCTATTAAATGGATACAACAGGTAACAACGCCCCATGTATTGTATTGAGTTACCTCATTTAATACTAAATTATTATAACGTTTATTAGCAGCTTCTAACCAAAATTGTTGACCATTTTGCTGAAAACGCCTTACAAACAATTCGCCATCAACAGTTGCTACAATAATTTTTCCATTACTTGCTTTAATACTTCTATCTACAATTAAAATATCGCCAACGGCAATACCTGCGTCTACCATTGCATCGCTATTCATTTTAAAAAAATAGGTAGCAGGTTTGTTCATAATAAGCTGTTCATTCAAATCTATTCCTCGTTCAGAATAATCGTCGGCAGCAGCTCCAAAACCAGTGGCATTGGCTGTTTGCACATCTTGCTGCACAAATTGTTTGGTACCGTTATAAGTTGTGTTGTGAAATGTTTCATTGTGCATATAAGTATTATTTAGAAGTGAAGAACTATTAAGCCGTTTTCAAAAAATAAAATTATTTTTGAAATGCTAAATTAATTAGTATTTTTATACCACAAAATTTAGTTTTACATCAACTTATTTTTATGTATACAGCATTGAACAAACACCAAGAATATCGTATTACAGCAGAGTGTAACAACACGGCATCATTATTAACATTAGCTGGTTTTTGTGCAGACGAGCAAACTGAGAATATGCTACTCAGGCATTTAAGTAATTTATGCGTACAAAGCGATGGAAGCCTTAGCAATACGCATACTTTGCTTTGTAAATTGGTTACTCAATGGCAAGCTGCTTTTGACATACCTGCCATACAATTACTTACAAGTATTAGTGGTAACGATACAGCAGAAAAGCTAAAATCGGTTTGTTTATACAAAACCAAAACAGGCGAAACAGAAAAATTAATTAATCGTATTCTATTGTTTTAGAAATGGTGCAACAACTACTATCTAATCATGTACTGAAAAATAATGCTCCGTTTAGCAAAGAGCAATTAACCGTAAACGAATATGTATTGGTTCTGCAACCACATGAGGATTTGCATCATAAAATAATGGATATTAAAAAACAATTTGCAGATACTTACAATTGTGTACAGGCATTATATAGCAAACCCAATATAACATTGCTACGTTTTGAACAAGTAAATATGCTTGAGCCTAAAATAATACAGCATTTACAAAAATTAGTTGCACCGTTAATGCCATTTATGGTTATACTAGATGGATTTGGCAACCATCCTTCACATTCACTTTTTATAAAAGTAACAAGCACCGCTAAAATTACAGAATTAATAAAACAACTAAAACCCATTCAATCGTTGTTACAATACAACAAAGAACAAAAACCACATTTTATTACAGAACCTTATATATCAATTGCTAGAAAATTATTGCCTTGGCAATACGAACAATCTTGGAAAAACTATGCTCATGTACCATTTTCTGCACATTTTATGGCCACACAAATGGTATTACTAAAAAGAACTAGTAAAACAGAAACGTATAGCATTGTAGCGAAAATTTCATTGTCGAACAATCAGGCTAAACCTGTGGTACAAACTATGCTTTTTAATTAAACGTAAACAACAAACATACTACTCTTCTATTGAACAACTTTTGTATGCAGAACAATGAAAACAATCCGAATATTCATCCAACATCTACTGCTGATAAAAACGAATATATAAAAGGAAGAGGTGCACAATTCAATACCAAAAATCGTTTTTTACAGCATGAGAAAATAAAAGAACAAATAGAATCGATAGATGACTGGACAGAAAAACATCCTACAACAATTTACTTAGAAGATAATGCTAAAACCATCGTGAATAAAGTAGAAAGTCCTGATGTTGGCATGTTCTACAGCATGAATCCATATCAAGGTTGTGAACATGGTTGTATTTATTGCTATGCAAGAAATTCATTTGAATATTGGGGCTGGAGTGCTGGTGTAGATTTTGAAACAAAAATTACCATTAAGAAAAATGCACCAGAACTACTTCGTAAATTTTTAATGCATCCAAAATGGCAATGTGTGCCTATTAGTTTAAGTGGTAATACAGATTGTTATCAACCAGCAGAAAAACGTTTTCAATTAACCAAACAGCTACTAGAAGTTTGTAACGAATTCAATCAACCAGTTGGCATCATAACAAAAAATGCAGGTATTTTAAGAGATAAAGATATATTACAAGAAATGGCTAAAAAGCAAATTGTAAGTGTATTGGTAAGCATTACTAGTTTGAATGAAGAATTGAGAAGAGTGATGGAACCAAGAACCACAACTGCTTTACAAAGATTAAAAACAATCAATGAACTAAGTAAATTAGGTATACATACAGGTGTAATGTTAGGACCAATGATACCTGGATTAAATGAACATGAAATGCAACGTATAATGAAAGCAGCAAGCGAAAATGGAGCAAAATTTAGCACCTACACTTTTATTCGATTAAATGGAGCTGTTAAATTACTTTTTCATGATTGGCTGTATAAGAACTTTTCGAACAGAGCAGATAAGGTTTGGCATTTAATAGAAAAAGCACATAATGGACAAGTAAATGATAGCAGATTTGGAATTAGAATGAGAGGTGAAGGACCAATAGCTGCTTTGGTGCAACAACAATTTAAGCAATACAACAAATTGTATCATTTGAACGATGAAAGATGGAATTTAGATTGTAGCCAATTTAGAAGACCGGGAGAACAAGGAAAGTTATTTTGATTGTTTAGCTGAAAAAGATACGATAAAAATTTATCGAACATCCAATACTTATACATAAAAAAAGAGACTGCCAATTATAAAGTAGACAGTCTCTTTTGAAAACAAGAAAGTTGAAATTGAATTAAAATGTAGGATCGGCAGGTGTATTAGGATTATTGTCTCTCTCATTAGTTGGATAAGGCAAGAAGCTACGTCTTCTTTCCGAAACTGGACGACCAAAACGTCGATTATCCTCCAAACGCATACCACTCATACATAGCTCTATACAACGTTGACGATAAACTTCAGTTAGCAAGGACGCTACATCTGTTGCACCACTATATGCAGGTAAATTAGCTCCTACACCAAAAACATCGGCTGACGGAGCTTGAGTAATTACTGCGTTTAATTCTGTTAAAGCAGAAGCTGTATTTGGTGTAGCCTGACGCAACAATGCTTCGGCACGTATTAATCGCATTTCATCTGGCAGATAAATAGGAACAAAACGTGTGGTACTACTAAAGAAGCCGTTAATTCTAAAACGTGGTGCTGTTGTAGCATTAATAGAAGTATAAAATGGAATACGCTGATCGGTTACAGCAGGTGCAATAACTGTCGGTAATCCCAAAGTTGAATCTAATATTTGGTATACATTATTTGTTGCAGTTACTACAGAAAAAACAGGGTTGGTATTCGCCGCTTCATAGTTTAAAACTGCACTACTATAAGACAAGTCTACTGCATTAGCAGCCGTAATTGCATCTGCATAATTACCAGCAAATAAGCTATATCTTGCTATTAAGGCATTAATAGTATTAGTAAAATAATTTACATCGATACCAGAAGGAACATTTGCAAAAAAAGATAAACTAGGCGGATTTGCAGAAATAGCTGCCTGAGCTTCTCTAAGTGTAGTAACAGCTCTTCTAAATCCATCTATCCTTGATTGAAATATAGCAGGGGTAGTTTGAGTACCAGGTGCAGCAGGAATTTGCTCCCAATGCATACTTAAATTACCAATTGCCAATGCTTTAAAAATACTTGCATAAGCAATTGCACCACTTGCAAAGTTTTTATCGCCTAAGGCAGATGCTCCTTTAATTACATTATCAGCATCATAAATAACCTTATTATTCCAAACCCAAAGATTTCTTACGATACCATTTAAGTTATCAACAGCAGCACCACCAGTAAATAATTGTGCCTCATCTACGTTTCCTGAATTCATCAAACGAAATTCATTGGTTAATGCACCACTAGCAGTAATTACGTTGTAAATAGGGCTTAATCTTCCTACAGAATATACACTTTGTAATCCAACTGAGGCAGCAGCCAACCCCCTAGGTGTAGTAAAAACAACACTATTTTCTATAGCACCAGGGTTTACAAAATCTTGCTTACAAGATGCAAAAGCAAGAATAGTGAATAATGGAAATATGATTCTTTTCATTTGTTTCTTTTTTAAAAATTTAAATTGTTTTAGAAATTGGCTAAAATACCCACTTGATAAGTTCTAGGTATAGGTACATTACCAAAATCTACACCACGTAACAAACTATTTTGACCAGTTGCATTTGTTTCAGGATCATATCCTTTATAATTGTCCCAGCTAACTAAATTCCTTCCAGCAAACGATACTGTAAGATTGCTAAATGCTTTGCCTACTTTTCCTAAATTATAGCTAATAGATAATTCACGTAATTTGGTAAACGACCCATCATCTACTCTCCATTCCTCAATTGCGTAAGTTTGTTGAATATAGCCACGAGGTAATAATCCTCTATGCTCTTTTTCAGCTAATTCACTACCATTACCAACACCCTGTCTTGTTCTATAATCAGCATTAAATACTTCAACACCTGCAACTCTATCTAATTGAAAGCCCAATGTTAATTTTTTAAATGTAAAACTGTTAATTAACGTGGTTGTATAAGTAGGGTTTGGACTTCCTAAAACACCTCTTAATATAGTAGAATTGGGTCCGCTTGTAAATGGCAAACCAGTAGTAGGATCAACTGTAGGAGTGCCAAAAGGAGAACCAGTTGCTACAGGGCCTCTTGCTGTAACAGGAATATTCGATGCATTTAACAATTGTTTTCCGCTAGCATCTCTAGCAAAAAAAGTAGAGTAAAATACAGGAGCATCATATCCTGGAATTAAAGCAAAAACTGCACCTGTTCCTGTAGAGAAAGAAATAAACGGAACCCCAAGATTTTCAATTCTATTTACATTTCTACTGAAGTTTCCTGTAATCTCCCAGCGGAAATTTTTAGTTTTTATTGGAGATCCGCTTAATAAAATTTCAAACCCTTTATTACGCAATGTTCCTACATTTTTAGAAGCAGTAGGGAAACCAGAACTTGGTGCATTTGTAATATTAGGCACTAATAAATCTGTAACTTGTTTGTTATAATAGTTAAATGTTAAAACAACTCTATTATCTAACATTGAAATATCTGTACCAATTTCAAACTCTTTTTGTCTTTCTGGCTTTAAATCAGTGCTTACAGTTGTTGAAGGAGATGTTAAACTAGCCCTTCCAAGAAAAGGGTTATTGTTATAAACATTAAATCTATCGAATGCACCTATACCGGTTAAGTTACCACTTTCACCGTAAGCCGCTCTCAGTTTAAAATTGTTGACATACTTTGAAAATGAACTATTTTTAAAATAATCAGATTCTGAAATTACATAGCTACCACTTACTTTAGGGTAGAAAAAATTTCTATTGTTTTTTGCAAAAACACTACTTCCATCAACTCTACCAGCTACTGTAACAAAGAATTGATTATTAAATTTAAAATTCTGTTGTAAGAAAAAGCCTCGAATACTTCTTTCACTTCTACCATCAGATCCTGGTATTATAGTGCTTCCTGCATTAGCTGTTGAAATACCTGGCAATAAACCTCTACTATGATTTAAAATGTATTGGCTTCTTTCATACTGCTCTGAATAACCTATTTGTGTAACAGAAGCTAATTTTTGAGTAATGTTTGTAGAGTAAGTAATATTTAGATCGTTGTTAAAAAACGTTGAGTTAAAGCTAGCTGCACTAGCATAGCCATTTTGTGCAGGATCTGGAACACCTGCAGCTGTTATTCCTCCACCGTAATTAGCAGGACTAACATTGTAAGTAAATGGAGGAATAAACGTAGTACCATTCTGAGAAATTACATCCAAACCAGCAGTATAGTCTATCACTAAACCTTTAGCAAGATTTATTTTGAAACCTAAATTAGAAATAGCTCTACTTGTTGCATTTCTTTGTTTAATATCATTAATCACACTTAACGGATTAATTCTTCCTCTTTCACCAACAGCCTGCAAATTGCCATTTGCATCTCTAGCCTCTATGTTGTGAAAGTTACCAATGATTGTCATTGAATTTATTGGAGAGAAAAAACTATTTCCGTCTGGTTTTTCGTTGGTTACGTTGTTGATATAGTTTATACCAGCAGTCATACTTAACCATTTATTTATTGTATTATCCAAGTTGAGTCTGAAACCAAAACGTTGATTATCGGTTCCTCTGATAATACCTTGGTTGAAATTATGGTTTAATGAAGCATAGTAACGCAACTTTTCTTGTCCACCTGTAATAGATACATTATTATCTGTTCCCATACCAGTTCTAAAAATATAGTCTTGATAATCGTATCTAGTAACATTGGTTGTATTTGTTGCAAGAGGAGTTGTTATAATGTCTTGTGTAAGAGCACCTGCACCATCTGTTGGACCACCAAATTTAGTAGGAGCTTTACTAAACTCTAATCGTTTACGCAATTCATTAAAATTTACCCGAGAGCTAAATGTAATTTTTGGAGCACCAGAACTTCCTTTTTTTGTAAAAATTTGTACCACACCAGCATTTGCCCTACTACCATAAATAGCTGCAGCTGCTGCACCATTTAATACTTCAATTCTATCAATATCATTTGGATTAATATCTACCATTCTATTTTGACCAATACTTCCACTGCCATCATAATCAGATTGTGCATTGGTAACCCTTGCATTGGAATTATTAATAATTACTCCATCAACAATATATAATGGATCAGAAGATCCAGAAATTGAACTGACCCCTCTTAGCTTAACAGTCATCCCTCCAGCAGGATCACCAGAGTTCTGAGTAATTTGTGCACCCGGCACTTTTCCCTGCAAAGCAGTAATAGCATTTCCAGAAGCCGCATTTGTAAGTTGAGAACCTTTTACCGTACCAATAAAATTACCTAATTGCTTTTTTGTTGTTCCTTGTGAAGTACCAGTTACAATTACTTCTTCAAACCCAGATGCATCTTCCTTTAAAGAAGCACTAACGGTGTAAGAAACTGTAGTATTAACCAATAAATCTTGTTCTTTACCAACAAAACCAATACCTGAAAAAACAACTTTATATTTTCCAGGTTTTAAACTAGCCACAAAAGAATAACTACCATCTTCGCTAGTAGTAGTACCAAAAGAAGTACCTTTTACAAAAACTGAAATTGAGGCAAGAGGCTTGTTTTTATCGTCTGTAGCTTTACCCGAAATTTTTAACTGAGCAAAAGAACAAACGCCAATGAATGTGAAAGCAAAAAGCAATACCATTTTGATATTACAATGCCTGTAAAAATTTTTCATCTGCAATCTTAATTTATTTATAAATGAGGAATTTTATACAACTGCCTACTAAATAACTATTGAAAAACCGTTTTGAATGGGAAATAACAGCATATAGTGAGCAATCGAAAGTAAACTTAACAATTATTTTGGAAGAACAAAATAAAAAACAGCAAAATATTGCAATTATGAATAAATTTAAGCAAATATTAATTGCATTTTTTCAATTAATTGCAACATTAAGTATATTCACACAAGCAAATGGAACAAATATCAGCATATAAACGCATTTAATTATACAAAATATGAACACTCAAATAGAAAAATTATACCAAATATCGAAGAAGGAAGAAAGAACAATAATTGGGTTAATGAGTGGCACTTCTTTAGACGGTTTAGACATTGCCGTTTGCAGACTAAAAGCTTCTGGCAAACATACTCAAGTAAGTGTTTTACATTTTGTAACTGTTGATTATGATGCTCATTTTAAAAATCGAGTAAAAGATATATTTAGTAAACGTAGCGTAGACTTAGAAAAAGTTTGTTTAATGAATGATTGGATTGGGATTGAACACGGAAGAATGATTAATGAAGCATTACTGAATTGGGGACTAAAAAGTAGTGATGTAGATATTATTGCTAGTCATGGACAAACCATTTATCATGCACCTAAATGGATGCATCAACTTGAAAATTTTGGTAATGCCACTTTACAAATTGGTGATGGCGACCACTTAGCCGTAACCACAGGCATTATTACAATTAGCGATTTTAGACAAAAGCATATTGCTGCAGGAGGTGAAGGTGCACCGTTGGCTGTTTATGGCGATTACTTAATATTTAGTAGTGAGGAAGAAAACAGAATTATGCTAAACATGGGTGGCATTGCAAATTTTACTTATTTACCTGCTAGCTTAGATGCAACGGAAGTATACAGCACCGATGTAGGAACAGGCAATACTTTAATGGATGCTTATGTTCAAAAACATTTTGAAGGAACATATTTTGATAAAGATGCAGCCATTGCAAAACAGGGTAGCATAAACAATGACTTATTGAAAGAACTGCTACAGCATTCTTTTTTTAAACAAGATTTCCCTAAAACCACTGGACCAGAATTATTTAATCTTGCTTATTTAGAAGTGGCTCAAAAAGCAACAGCAACCGAACAACTGAATCATTTTGATATAATGGCAACATTAAATGCATTTAGTGCATCAGCAATTATTGATGCGTTGAAAAAATGCATAAAAAATAATGAAAAACCTTATTCTATATACGCTAGTGGCGGTGGCATGCACAACCCCTTATTAATGCATCAATTACAAACAGCATTTCCAGAGATTTCTTTTAAAACTACGAAAGATTTACATATTCAACCAGATGCAAAAGAGGCTGTATTGTTTGCTGTTTTAGCCAATGAAACATTAGCAGGGGAAGGATTAGCAATTGGGAAAAATAATGTAGATGTACCTGCTGTTTGTATGGGAAAAATTAGTTTTCCGAGTTAGAAAATATGAGTTGTAGTGATTAAATAGTTTCAAAACCTAAAAGGTTACTCAAAAAATATGAGATGACCTTTGATTTTTAATAGGACGATTAGATACTTCTATACTTTCTTGCTTCTCTTTCAACTTCTTAACTCTATAACCCACACCTGCAGCAACAAGTAGCGATAAACCACCATCAATCGGTAAATCTACATCACCACCTGCATCACCAATATCTGCTTTAACTGTTGTGATGGCTACGAATAATATGGCTGAAAAAATAAACGCTGATTTTATGATTTGTTTCATTTTTTGATCGTTTGTTGTTAGATAAATGCTTTATTGATTCGATGATTATTGTTTCACCATTTTTTGGTTGATAGTAGTGGTGCCATCAGAAATAGTAATCAATTGCACACCAGCCTTTCTTCCCAATTGAATGGTGTTTCTACCATTTTGTCCACTTTGTGTGTGCAACAATCTACCAGCCATATCAGTTACTCGAATCTCTACTTTACCTGCAGCACCTGTAATTTCTAACTGAGTTATATTGTTTCTGTTGATGTTGCCATTCAACCATTTTACAGTCATTTTTCCAGCATTCATTGCATCTACACCTACTATGTTACTAGCCGCTTTATTCAATACCAATTCAAATCTATTTTCACCTTTACTAGCAGCATCTGTTGTAATGGCAAAATCGTAGTTGCTATTTGCTTTTAAAGCAGTTGTTGTACCTGTAAATGCATCTTTCAACGATATATTTACTCCCTCTATATTCAAATTCGCTACTTGTAAAGTGTAATTACCTACAGCACCTACAACACCCAAAGGAATAGTTGTTGTTTCAACTAAGTTTCTAGCATCTACTGCTAGTTTTGTATTGTCTGCTTTTGCAATAGTATATACATTCAAACCTTCATTAGCCAACTTTTGTAAGTCTTTACCATCTGTTCCTTTTTCACTACTAGCAGCATCTTGACGAACAAATAGATTATCTAACT
>Ga0075157_10002633_pt1 | contig 10369 bp, 6 predicted proteins | sample JI81BgreenDNA_FD_70967 | JGI IMG/M metagenome (GOLD analysis project Ga0075157, IMG submission 70967) | Wastewater effluent complex algal communities from Wisconsin, to seasonally profile nutrient transformation and Carbon sequestration -... | ecosystem: Engineered > WWTP > Effluent > Algae...
CAGCGCAACACCTATGCCGGCAATCTGCCCAAGGCGCTGGAGCGGGCGAAATTCTATGCGCTGCGCGACGCGATTACCGAGGCGACCGGCAAGCAGCCCATCGCCTATCGCGCCGGGCGCTATGGCATTGGCGGCGAAACGCTCAACCTGCTGCGCGAGGCGGGGGTGCGGTTCGACACCTCCGTCCGGGCGAATTTCGATTACAGCAAGGCCGAAGGCCCGGATTTCTCGCAATATCCGCTGGAGCCTTACTGGCTGGACAAGAGCCTGGGGATTGTGGAGCTGCCGGTGACGTCGGTCTATTGGGGGCTGTTGCGGCGGCAGGGTGCCCTGTTCCCGCTGGCGCAGATGGCGGGCGTCACCAAATCGCTGATGGCGCGCGGACGGCTGCTCGAGCGTATTTCGCTGACACCCGAAGGGATCAGCGTGGCCGAGGTGATCCGCGGGATCGACATCGCGCTGGATGATGGCCTGCCGATCCTCAATTTCTCGTTCCATTCGCCGTCGCTGAAGCCGGGATACACCCCCTATGTCCGCAAGGATGAGGACGTGACCGCCTTTTATGACTGGTGGCACCGGGTGCTGTCCTATCTCGCGCAACGCGGGGTAAAGCCGACCAACATTTCCGAGATCGACGCCAATATCGTCCGTTGATGGCGCGCAGCATCCCCCGCCAAAGTGTCGATGGCGCTTTTCGCGCTTGCCATGCCGCCCCCCGCTGGGCTAACCGCGCCTCTGGCACAGCCGGGACGGGCCTGTAGCTCAGTTGGTTAGAGCTGGCCGCTCATAACGGCTAGGTCGGGGGTTCGAGTCCCTCCGGGCCCACCAGCCAGTCCCGCACACGGCCACCAGCAATCGGCCCGCGCATTTGCGCCGGATCGGGGAGTAGCGCAGCCTGGTAGCGCATCTGCTTTGGGAGCAGAGGGTCGCAGGTTCGAATCCTGTCTCCCCGACCATTTTATCTCAAAAGTCCACGGAATTCAGCCTGTTAGCATGGGTTGGTGGAAGGGTAGGGGACACATACCCTGCACATACCACCTGCACATGCACCTGCTCAGGATGAAGGCTGATGTGCAACATACCCTATGTCACCCGCATGAACGCGCGCTACGTGTTCAGGCGCCGGATGCATTTCCGAAATATTATATCAAAGCCGATTACCATCGCGCTGCGCACCGCTGACCCCAAGGTGGCGCGCAGGCGTGCCGCTTTCCTGTCGGTGCGTTTTGTCCAAGCGAAATCACGTGTGGATCAGATGCTGGAAGCAAACGAACCCCTTACGGGCAGCGAAATCGAAGCCATCTTCCGCCGTGAACTGGAAGTGGAGCTCGCCCAGAATCTCCACGACGCTTATGAGAACGCTCCGTGGTCTGATTCGATGGCTGAAAACGCCATTCCTCTGGCAGAGGCCTACCGCATTGCTCGCCGTCCGAATCGACCCAAGGCACTCACAGATGCCGACAGAGCCGATCTCAAGGCAAGGGGTCTTGGTAGTGAGATCCCGCTTATCGAGGGCTATTTGGCCGAGTATTGCCAAACGATCTCGGATTCTGATGTCCAAAAGCGACTTCACGAAATCGGTCGCCTTAACACGGACGGCCTGATCGAGCCTGCGCGGAGCCATATCCTGAGGGCACGGGCTGATGCTTGGTTACGCACCATGCGGGTGTTCGATGATGATGTCATCGGCGCTGCAAATCCCTTGCATGCGCTAATGGCCGATGTGCCCGAGTCAAAGCCTGTGGTAGCGCCTGTGCCAATCGTTTCAAAGCCCGAACCTCAGGAGGACTGCCAGTTCCAAATATACGAGAAACGGCGCTTCAGTGAGGTCATCGATGAGGTCATCGCCGACCTGAAGGAGGACGGGGTGTGGAAAGGCGACACCAAGCAGCAGCGGCGAATAATGGAGACGTTCGCCTGGATCACCGGTGATCTGAAGCTTGGTGACTATAACCACACGCATGTGGCCGCATTCAAAAAAGGCCTCCAGAAGCTCCCGGCAAAATTCTACTTTGGGACGTTTGCCCGGGGCGCCATGGCTCGGCCGTTTGCCGAAGCGGTCGCTGCCCTGTCAGAAATCGCACAGGCCGCTGCCCGGTCAGAAATCGCACCGGCCGCAAAACGGAACCCGAAAACGATCAACCGCGACCTTTCGACAATGGCTACGGTTGCAAAGCATCTGGAGGCTACGGCTTGGAAGCCGAAGGCCCCAGGCGCCGTCATCATGAATTTCGGCGCGGTGCGGATATCGATCAAGGAGGACGAGGATCTTGATCTTAGGCCACCTTGGACTACCGCGCACCTCCAGTGCCTATTCGATTCGCCGATCTTTACAGGAGGTGGTGGAGCGCTCCATCGGCTCAAGCAAATGCCGAGCAGGGGAGTGGTTTGGCATGATGCGGCCTATTTTGCGCCGTTGATCTGGTATTACACGCACGCGTGCCGCGAGGAGATCCTTGGCTTGGAGGTCGACGAGCTGCAGTTGAGCGGCCCGGTCCCAATTCTGCATATCAAAGACAACGCAACGCGGGGCCGAGATGGCGAGATGGCCGGCGAAAAACGCCGCGCGCGTCGGCGCAAGCTTCCGATCCACCCGGAGCTCGTCCGGTTAGGCCTGCTCGATTACGCGGCAGCCGTTCGGGCGGAAGGGCATACCGCGTTGTTTCCGGAGCTATACCTGCTGGCCGAAAAGCGGGGTGGTGCACAGTTCTATGAGCGTGCCTGGCAGCACATGGTCACATACATTGGCGACCGCATGCCTATTCCGCAGAATCACCGGGGCAAAGGGCCGGATATCCATTCGATCCGATCACTCGGAAGCAGCTTCTACGAGGTCGACGGGATCAATCCGATCCTGCGCGCTGACGTCATGGGGCACGCCAGAGAGGGCACGAACGCCAAGCATTATTCGAAACGTCAGGCAACCGAAGGTGAGGAAGTTGTTCTGAAAGAGCGGTTGGCATTTATGACCCGCTATATTCCGGTCATCTCCGCCAATATCCTCCCCATGCCGATCCGCTTGCTTCCTATCGAGCAGCGATCGAGGGTCGGGTCCCCCCGTGCGCGTAAGGCGAGGAAGGATAAGCGGTCGAGCGGTTAAGGTGTGATTTCCCTCAACAGGATTTCGGCTTGGGCCAGAACGGTCTGCACAGCCTCATCAGCCAAGTCTGGCGGATAACCGTATTTCTTCAGTATGCGCTTCACCAGAACGCGCATGCGTGCGCGTGCGCTCTCGCGCTGGTGCCAATCTACCGTGACGTTGCCCCGCAGCTGTTCCAGTAGCTCATGGGCAATGACACGCAGCTTCTGGCTGCCCATCGCTTCGACTGCGCTCTCGTTTTCGGCAAGCGCCATATAGAAAGCGACCTCCTCCTGACTGAGGCCCATCTCTTCGCCGCGCGCACGTGCCGCTTTCATGTCCTTGGCCATCTCGATGAGCTCTTGCAGCATCTCAACGGCTGAAATTGCCCCGGCGTGATAGCGCGCGACAGCCTCCTCCAACCGATTCGAGAATGCCTTGCTCTCGACCACGTTGGTCTTGGAACGGCTGAAGATTTCACCGTTGAGAAGCTTCTTCAGGGCTTCCAGCGCGAGGTTCTTTTTCTCCATCTTGCCGACTTCCATGAGGAATTCGTCGGACAGGATGGAAATGTCCGGGGACTGAAGCCCGGCCACTTTCAGGATGTCGATGATCTCCGAGGATGCAACGGCCCGATCGACGAGCTGCTGCACGGCAAAGGCGCGTTCCTTCTCGCTGATCTTGCCGGTTGCAGTGGTCTTGGCGAGTGCCGCCCGGATGGCCTGGAAGAACCCGACTTCGTCCCGAATGACGCGGGCTTCGTCGCTGGCTGATGCCAAGGCATAAGCCTTGGACAGTTCCAGCACCATGTCGAGGAACCGGCGGTGCGCGCGCTTCTTCTCTTCGTCGGTTTTCTGCCGTGCGGCCTGCGATTCCTGCCACTTCAGCACCCAGTCGATGGCACCGCCAAGGCAGATCAGGCGTTCGCGCGGTTGCCCGGTGATGCCTGGGCGATAATCGAAGCCGTGGAACAGGTCGCGGATGGCTTCGTAACGCTCCATCATTGCGGCAACGGCGGCAGACTCGTCGATGCCAGTCTTGTCCCGGTCGGAATCGGTATATTGGCTGAGCGCATTCCGCAGGTTCTGCGCGACGCCGATGTAATCGACCACCAGCCCGCCGGGCTTGTCCCTGAACACCCGGTTCACGCGGGCAATCGCCTGCATCAGCCCGTGTCCACGCATCGGCTTGTCGATATACATGGTGTTCATGCACGGCGCATCAAAGCCGGTGAGCCACATGTCGCAGACAATCACTAGGCGAAGCGGATCATCGGGATTGCGGGCGCGCTTGGCGAGGTCATCGCGGCGCTTCTTCGATCCGATATGCGGCTGCCATTCGAGCGGGTCGGATGCTGAGCCGGTCATCACGATCTTGACCGCGCCTTGGGCATCCTCGGTTGAATGCCACTCAGGCCGCAAAGCGATGATACGGTCGTAAAGGGCGACACAGATTCGGCGGCTCATGCAGACGGCCATGGCCTTGCCATTCATGGCCTCGATGCGCGCCTCTATCGGGGGCATCGGGGAATGGCGTCGCTGCCACTACATCGGGATTCACTGCCGGATATGCGCCGCCATGCCCGGCCGCCAGATTGGCAAGCCGTGTGATGTTACGCGCGGGTGTTTGCCTGGCCGCAGGTTCAAGTCATTTCGCTCGTCGGCAGCCCTGGTCAGCAGATCCATCTGCTGATTCTGGAGGCGATGTTCCTGATCCAGCCGGTGGTTTTGATGGGCTGCTGCCTGAGCCAATTGCTCTGCCTGCTCTCGCGCCTGTCGCGCCTGGAGCAAGGCTGCTGCGGCCTCGGCGCGCTCTTGAGCCGCGTGTTGAAGGGCTGCCTCTACATCCAGTTGCGCCAACCGTAGATTTGCGGTTGCGCGATCGGCCTCGTCTCTCGCTGCGCGCGCAGCCAGAGCGGCTTGCTGCGCATCGCGCTCTTTCCTTTCCGCTGCCATCGCCTCCGCCCGGGCACGCTCGACCTGGATTTCCGCATCACGCCGGGCTTCGGCGAGATCGGCGCGCTGCTGGTCCGCCTCAGCCAGTCTTGCGGTTGCTTCTGCTTGCTTTTTGGCGATTTCCGCAGCCTTCAGGTCGAGATTTTGTTTCAGCCTGTCTAGCCGATCTTGCTCTTCTTCCAATTCATCCAGCCGTAGCTGCTCAGCGCTTTTCCAGTCTGAGCCCGGGCGAACTTTCGCTTGGCCGCGTTGCACCCCGGTGAGGCCCATTTCGTCGCGCATGTACTCGAACCATGCGTCTTGCAGGGCTCGGCCATTGCCCTGCGGACCGGCGGGGTGATTATACCTTTGTTGTAGCCGCTTCAGGTCGCGCGTCATCGAAACGGCCATTTTTTCCTGGCGCTTGGTTTTCTTAACATATTTTGGAGTGATAAACAGATCGACGACGTGCCGGCTTTTTTCATCGCGATCGAGGCGGTCTGCGAAGATTGCATCCGGGCCAAATACAGTTTCCGCGAACTTTCGCGCATGGTGCAGCATTGCGAAAGGATCGTCTGGGTCCACCAGTTCGGTCGGGAACTGAAGGATCGTGTGGATGACCTTCGACCGGCCTTGCGGGATGAATGCGTCTCGCACGTGCCAATCGTAAAGAGCCCTTAAATCCAAACCAGTCGTGGTTAATGGAGGTAATGAATTTATGGCGCGAGCGGGTCCTGTTTTGTCCAATCGCTTGCCATGTTTTTCAGCGTTGGCTAATTCCGCCAAGGTCAGGTGGTCGTTGCGGACCGAACCGGCGATACCTGCGACATCGCTTTTCATGATCGCACCCAAGTTAATAGACGCCCTGAAGTTGAAAAGGGAGAACATGCTCTCCTTTTTTCATCTGGCGCTGAAAAAAAGCATGTCAGGGGAGGACCCCTGAACCCCCAACGCCCCTCCGGGGCGTGTCTCCCGCTGGCACGCGCGAGACGTCAAGGGAGGGGTGAGTGGCGCCCACATCGCAAGCTTGCGGCCTTTGATATGGGCGCCAAGTCATCATTCAGCGTCGGGACCATCCGACTGCATTGAATGATGTTCCGCCTTTAGCGCGTCCGCTGGTGCTGCGTCCGTAGCCGTGCGCTGGGCGGGCAAAGTCGATGCCAGCGCATCAACAACGGCCTGACGCTCCGCTGTGGCGGGTTCGTCGCGCGCGATTCTTTGATGTCGCTCCAGCTGATCGATTCTGCCGTTGAGATGAGCGATCGTCGCGCGCGCGGTATCCAGTTCTGCGGACACCTTTTCCAGCTCAGCTTCCGCCTCGATCAGCTTTTGCTCGCTTTCTTCGCATTCGGAATAGGCGTCGTCCATCATTTGCTCGGCCACCGCAGCCCGGTTGTCGGCTTCCTGAATCCTAACTGTCGCCTGTTGCTCGTGGACCGCTAACGATTCGCGCATGCATTCCCGGACCGCCTGAAACACGTGGTCACCGAATGTCTCAATGTTTTCATTGAGACGCGCAACCGCAAAATCGGGCAGGTCCGGCAGGGGAGTGTCCGCGCACTTTTCCATCTTCCACTTCGCAACCAGCTTATAGACGTTGCTATTTCGGGTGGTATTGCCAAGCCGCTTTATGACGTCTTTTGCCTTTATCAGATGAGGTTGCGGGTTCGGCATTTCCGCCAATAATTTTTCGCATTCGGCCGAAACCTTTTCTTGCGTTAACCAATGCTCGCTAGACTTCATGATATTGTCCACTTGCCAGAATAGGCCGGGCCGATCACATCCTGCACATCCTGCACATCCTGCACATCCTGCACATCCTGCACATCCTGCACATCCTGCACATCCTGCACATCCTGCGCACTATGAGCGAGATACGCGTGGTGTGATCCGCTGATCTGAATTTCTCGTTTGTAGCTCGGCCTGGAAAATGATGAGGTCTGATTGACCTCGCTATATTGTCATTGTCGAGCCGCGTTCAGGGAGCCGTCCAACGTGCCGGCACGCGCGCTATCAACCGCAGTGTCTCATGATTGCGTTGGGCCATCGAGGTTTCTGTTAGCCATGCACGCAATTTGGCGGCCGCGCTCTTGCCGAGAATGACCCGATCTATCGTAATTGAAGTGATCCAGGATATGATAGAAAGCGCGATACGCCAGCTTGGGCCGTCAAATCGGCGGACCTCTCGCCTGAGGCGGGCTGGGTTGGAGGTTCCATGCAGTGACCTTGATACAGCGGCCAACAGCTTCGCCCACATACACAACATCGCGCCCCGCGACGGTGCGCGAAGTTCGCCAGTATGTCGATGCTTCTGTTGTGGGCTCGTATCCATTTAGAATACTTAACCTATAGGTAATGGATAATCAACGAAATAAATAGCTGGTGCATTATTTTCATTAACGACCGGCCGTGTTGGGTTAACTATATTCCAATGGTATATTAAGTGTCGCCTTTGAGGTGCGGGCGAGTCCCGCTTCAAAGGCGCCTCTTTGTGTGGTTGGCGCGAGCGCTGCGTCGGCAGGTTTGACTATCAATCCAGGCGCGCTCTTGGGGACTAACCCAATTGCAATGCGGCCAGGCTTTTCGGTGATGTCCAGTGCATGGTCGCCACTGGCAGCCTGATAGCACTGGACACCTGCACACAAGACCTGCACAAGGTCTCGAGGTCCTCTCGGACCGGCAGAATTCCGTGATGATTTGCGGGGGATAAATCGGGTTCGAATCCTGTCTCCCCGACCATTTTGTTTGCCGGGTCTTTTCGGTGCATTTTCGCTTTTTGCATGGGAATATCTCCGGCGGGGGCGCGCCGCTTGTGCGATGTGAATTGTCCGACCCTGGTTTGCGCGTTGGTGCCTGGGTGCTGGGCGTGCTAACTTGCATTGCCGGTCGCCATTACTTGCATTGGCTGAAGACTCATCCGGGGATGGCTTTCACACTGTGAGCCTCCGGTTTCCGATGGCTCAGGGCCAGAGAACACGAAATGACTTTGATCCCCGCAGCCTCCAGCAGCCTGGGCATGGCGCTGGTGATGTCGTCGAGCACCCCGCTGGTGCTCCTCGACAAGGACCTGATGGTGCTCGCCGCCAGCGGATCGTTCTGCCGCAGTTTCGGGATCGATCCTGCCATCGTCGTGGGCAAGGCGTTGTTCGCGCTGGGCGATGGCGAGTGGGACATTCTCCAGCTGCGCTCATTGCTGGGGGCAACGGCCAAGGGCATGGCCGCGATCGATGCCTATGAGATCGATTTCAGGCGCAAGGGCGATCCACCGAAAACGCTGATCATCCACGCCCATGTGCTGGACATGCCCGCCGACCAGGCGCTGCTGATCGTCATGGCGGTCGCCGATGAGACGCTGGCGCGCCATGCGGCGATGGAAAAGGACGCCCTGGTCCGCGAGAAGAACGTGCTGCTGCAGGAGCTCAATCACCGCGTCGCCAACAGCCTGCAGATCATCGCCAGCGTGCTGATGCAGCGGGTCCGCAACGTCCAGTCCGAAGAGACGCGCACCCATCTTCGCGATGCGCACAACCGGGTGATGTCGATCGCCACGCTGCAGCGCCAGCTTGCCGCCACCGGATCGGCCAAGGTGTTTCTGGGCCCCTATTTCACCGAATTGTGCGCCAGCATCGGTGCATCAATGATCCTGGACCCTGCGCTGCTCAGCCTGACGGTCGTGGTCGATGACAGCGCCACGACGGCGGATCGTTCGGTCAGCCTGGGGCTGATCGTCACCGAGCTGGTCATCAATGCGCTGAAGCATGCCTTTCCCCAACCTGACCAGCGCGGCGCGATCATCGTCAGCTATCATGCCACCGACAATGGCTGGCTGCTCAGCGTCGCCGATGACGGCGTGGGCTTTCCCGGCGACCATGACCATGCCCAACCCGGGCTTGGCACCGGCATCGTCAACGCCCTGGCTGCCCAGCTTGTGGCAGATGTCGATGTCAGGGGTGCCATGCCCGGCACGATCGTGACGATCGAACATAGCGACTGATGCGCTGCGCCACCTGGCGCACCACAGACCTTTGCCTTTTGCCCGATGCCGGCATCGCCCAGCGACTTCGGCGACTGCGGCGATCGCGGCATCGCGCCTGCCGATCGCGATAGCCTGCACCGCTGGCCCAGCGTCAAAATGCGATTGACAGTTGATGCTCAATCGTATCTGGTCAGACCAATAATCTGGGAGTGGTGCTATGGATCAGGGTGTTGGGGCGCGGTCGCGCGCGCTGCGTTGGGGTGCTGCAGTCGTTTTGGGGCTGGCAACGGCATCGCTGGCGGTCCCGGTACAGGCCCGGTCCGATGATGCACAAGCGGTGCCCGGCGCGACGGCCGCAGCAGCTTCGCGGCAGGTAACCCAACTCCATGATGGCTGGCGCTTCCGCTTCGGCGATGCGCCTGCCGATGTCACCAGCGCGGCGTTCGATGACAGCGGCTGGGAGCAGGTGAAGCTGCCCCATAGCTGGAATCGCATGGGAAATTACGCGCCCGAGCGCGCCGATGGATCGGACGTGCGCCAGGGCACCGGCTGGTACCGGCTGCGCATGGACCGGCCGGTGCTGCCCAAGGGCAAGCGGGCGATCCTGCAGTTCGATGGTGTCGGCGCGGTTGCCGATCTGTGGGTGAACGGCCAGCCTGTCGGCGCGCACAAGGGGGCCTTTTCCCGCTTCCGCTTCGATGTCACCGATCATCTGAAATCCGGTCAGGCCAATCTGATCGTCGTTCGCGCGGACAACAGCAAGCCTGGGCCGGGCAGCAGCACGCAGCATGTCATTCCGCTGGGCGGCGATTTCTTCATCCATGGCGGTCTGTATCGTGGCGTGTCGCTGATCGTCGCGGATGAGGCATCGATCGACCTGCTCGACCATGGCGGCCCGGGGATCTATGTTTCGACGCCGCAGGTCACCGCGGCCAAGGCTGACATCACGGTGCTCGCCCGGCTGCGCAACTCGGGACGCAAGGCGCGCAAGCTGGGGGTCACTACCCGCATCGCCGATGCCGATGGCCGGACGGTGGCGACCGTGACCATGCCGGTGCGCCTCGCCGCGGGGCAGGCGAGCGAACTGACGACGCCGCTGAGCCTCGCCAATCCGCGGCTGTGGCAGGGGCGCAGCGACCCCTATCTCTATTCGGTGACGGTCGAGCTGCGCGACGGCAAGCGCGTGATCGATAGCGTCACCGAACCGCTCGGCGTACGCAGCTTTGCCTGGGATGCCGAAAAGGGCTTCATCCTCAACGGCAAACCGATGCGCCTGCACGGCGCGTCGCGGCATCAGGACTGGCAGGGCAAGGGCTGGGCCTTGAGCGCCGAAGACCATGCCACCGATATGGCGATCATGGCCGAAATGGGCGTCAACAC
>Ga0075157_10002634_pt1 | contig 10368 bp, 12 predicted proteins | sample JI81BgreenDNA_FD_70967 | JGI IMG/M metagenome (GOLD analysis project Ga0075157, IMG submission 70967) | Wastewater effluent complex algal communities from Wisconsin, to seasonally profile nutrient transformation and Carbon sequestration -... | ecosystem: Engineered > WWTP > Effluent > Algae...
CGAAGCGCTCGATCTTCGCCTGCTCGTAGGTGCGGATCATCACGACGTCGACCATGCGGCTGATGACGCGCGCCGAATCCTCGACGGGCTCGGCCCGGCCGAGCTGGCTGTCGCCGGTGGTGAGGTGCACCACCGAGCCCCCCATCTGGTACATGCCGGCCTCGAAGCTCACGCGGGTGCGCGTGCTGGCCTTCTCGAAGATCATGGCCAGCGTGCGGTCGGCCAGCGGCTGGTACTTCTCGTAGTTCTTGAAGCGCGTCTTGATGATGCGGGTGCGCTCGAAGAGGTAGGCGTACTCCTCGGCCCGCAGGTCCTTGAACTGCAGGAAGTGCTTGATGAGGGTGTGGCCGGGTTTCATGCGGCGGGCGCGCTCAGGAAGCTCTTCACCAGCGGGCAGAGGATGTCCCCGATCTGGTCGATCTCCTCGGGCGACACCACCAGCGCGGGGAGCAGACGGATCACGCGGTCGGCCGTGACGCTGATGAGCAGCCCGCGCTCCAGCGACTGCTGCAGCAGGGCGCCGCAGGGCCGGTCCAACTCGATGCCGATCATGAGGCCGTGGCCGCGGAGCTCGACGACGCCGGGCAGCGAGCCCAGTTCCTCGCACAGCCGGGTCTGAAGCCGCAGGCCCATGGCTCGAGCATGATCCACGAGGCCGTCTTCCTTCATGATGCGCAGCGTTTCCACGCCCGCACGCATGGCCAGCGGGTTGCCCCCGAAAGTGGTGCCGTGGTTACCCGGCTGCAGGACGTTCTTCGCGCGGGGGCCCGTGACGATGGCGCCGATGGGCACGCCGGAGCCCAGGCCCTTGGCCAGCGGCATCACGTCGGGCACCACATCGGCCCACTGGTGCGCAAACCACCGGCCGGTCCGGCCGATGCCGCATTGCACTTCGTCGAGCATCAGCAGCCAGTCGTTCTGGTCGCAGAGCTGGCGCAGGCCCTTAAGGTAGTCCGCGCGAGCGGGGTTGATGCCGCCCTCGCCCTGGATGGTCTCGAGGAACACGGCCACCACGTCCTTGTTCGTGCGGGCCACCTCGGCCACGGCATCGAGGTCATTCAGCGGCACGCGCACGAAGCCTTCAAGCAGCGGCTCGAAGCCTTTCTGCACTTTCGGGTTGCCGGTGGCCGACAGCGTGGCGATCGAGCGGCCGTGGAAGGCCTTTTCGTACACGATGACGGCGGGCCGCTCGATGCCCTTGTCGCGGCCGAACTTGCGGGCGATCTTCAGCGCACCTTCATTGGCCTCGAGGCCCGAGTTGCAGAAGAACACCGCGTCCAGACCGGAGAGCTCGCACAGCTCGGCGGCGAGCTGCTCCTGCAGCGGCACCTGGTAGTAGTTGGAGGTGTGGATCAGCTTGCCGATCTGGTCCTGCAACGCGGGCACCAGCTTCGGGTGCGCATGGCCCAGCGTGTTCACCGCGATGCCCGACAGCGCATCGAGGTAACGTCGTCCCTCGGTGTCCCACACCCAGCAGCCGCGGCCGTGCGACAGCGCCACAGGCAGTCGCCCGTAGGTGTTCATCACGTGGGGCATCGACTGGGTGACCGCGGGTTCCGGGGCGTTCATCGGGATCCTCTCTGGGTGCAGGGGCAGGGGGCGAATGGCGCAGCACTCGATGGGTGCATCGCGCCGGGAGCGCGAGTTTGACGGCATGTGTGCTGCGACGCAACAGAAGCGAGGCACAATCAAAGGCTCCGCCGCACGGCTGCATTGGCCGGGCCCGGCCCGAGGGGCCGGCGCCGGTGAGGCGGCGCAACGCCCCGATGCCTGCTGTTCCCCCCAAGCCCCGCCAGTTCGCCATCCGCGGCGTCACCGCCGACGGCAAGGCCTTTCGGCCCAGCGACTGGGCCGAACGTCTGGCCGGCGCCATGTCCTGTTTCCGTCCGGGCGGCAACGTGGGCGGGCCCGGTGCGCACATCGGCTATTCGCCCTACTGCGTGCCGCGGCTGATGGGTCCGGTGAAGTGCGTGATCGTTTCCGAGGCCCTGCGGGATATCGAGCCGATGGCCTGGGACTTCGTCATGAATTTCGCGCGAGACAACGGCCTGGATGTGGCCGAGATCTGCCTGCTGCCCGAGTCTCCGGCGGGCGCCGGGTCGGGTTCGCGCGGCCCTGGCCCGAGTTCTGCCGGGGGGGCGTCAGGCCGGTAAGCCCAGCAGGGGGCGCAGCGGGATTCGAGCGGACAAACGAAAAGGGCCCGCAGAGCAGGCCCTTTTCGAGACACCCGTGAAGCTCGTCTTCAGGCCGCGAGGGCCAGCGTCTTCACCTTGGCAGCCAGACGGCTCTTGTGGCGAGCGGCCTTGTTCTTGTGGAAGATGCCCTTGTCGGCCACAGAGTCGATGACGCACTGCGCCGTCTTGAACAGCTCAGCCGCCTTGCTCTTGTCGCCGGCGACGACGGCCTTCTGCACGTTCTTGATGACCGTGCGGAAGTGCGAGCGCAGCGAGCTGTTGTGGGCGTTCAGCACCACGTCCTGACGGGCGCGCTTGCGGCCCGAGGCGATGCGGACGGTCTTCTTCTTGGCTTTGGACGAAGTGGCCATGGGTTCTTCAGTTCGTCGCTGGACGTCTTACGACAGCGTTCTAAATGAGGTACGGGTGCACCGAAGCTGCGGAGTGTAGCACGCCCGAATCCGGCGATGGGATCAAGAGAGGGTGCGCCCTATACTGCGACCCGTTTCAGGATTCCCGTGAACCTCCTCAAGGCCGCTTCCACCGTCTCGCTGCTGACGCTGCTGTCCAGGGTCACGGGGCTGGTTCGGGACCAGCTGATCGCGCACACCTTCGGCGCCAGCGCGGCCACCGACGCCTTCAACGTGGCGTTCCGGCTGCCCAACCTGTTCAGGCGGCTCTTTGCCGAGGGTGCATTCTCCCAGGCCTTCGTCCCCCTGCTGGCGCGCACCCGCGAAACCGAGGGAGACGAAGCGGTGCGCAGACTGGTCGATGCGGTGGCGACCGTGCTTTTCTGGGTGCTGTTGGTGGTGAGCGCCGCGGGGGTGGTGGCCGCCCCCGTGCTGGTCTGGCTGATCGCCTCGGGCCTGGAGCAGTTCGACCTGGCCGTGCTCATGACGCGCTGGATGTTCCCCTACATCGGCTTCATGTCGATGGTGGCGCTGTCGGCGGGCATCCTGAACACGTGGCGACGGTTTGCCGTGCCGGCGGCCACGCCGGTGCTGCTGAACCTCTGCATGATCGCCGCCGCCGTGGCGCTGGCGCCTGTGCTCGAGCGCCAGGGTGTGGCGCCCATCCTTGCCCTGGCCATGGGCGTGCTCGCAGGGGGGGTCCTGCAGCTGGCCGTGCAGGTGCCGGCCCTGGCTCGATTGGGTGTGCTGCCCCGACTGCGCTGGACGCCCGGCGGCGTCCGGGACTCGGCCAGGCACCCCGGCGTCGGGCGCATCCTGGCCTTGATGGCGCCGGCACTGCTGGGGGTTTCGGTGGCGCAGGTGTCGCTCCTGATCAACACCCAGATCGCATCGCACGTGGCCGTCGGCGCCGTGTCGTGGCTGAGCTACGCCGACCGCCTGATGGAGTTTCCAACGGCGCTGCTGGGGGTGGCCCTGGGGGTGGTGCTGCTGCCGCAGCTGTCGTCGGCACAGGCCCGTGGCGAGGAAGACCGGTACTCCGACCTCCTGGACTGGGGCTTGCGCTGGGTGGTGCTGCTGGCCACGCCCTGCGCCGTGGCCCTGCTCGTCTTCCCGCTGCCCCTGGTGGCGGTGCTCTTTCATTTCGGCGCCTTCACCGACCGCGATGTGCAGCAGACGGTGCTGGCCCTGATGGGCTACGGCGTGGGTCTGCTGGGTCTCGTGGCGATCAAGGTGCTCGCCCCCGGCTTCTACGCTCGACAGGACACCCGCACGCCGGTGAAGATCGCCATCGTCGTGCTGACAGGGACGCAGTTGCTGAACGTCGTGCTGGTGCCTTGGCTCGGACACGCCGGACTGGCGCTGTCCATTGGCCTCGGGGCGTGGGTGAACGCCGGCCTGTTGTTGCTCGGACTGCTTCGCAACGGGGCCTATCGGCCGAAGCCGGGGTGGGGCGTCTTTGCCGCGCGCGTCCTCGTGGGCTGCACGGTGCTGGGGGCGGGGCTCCATGGGGCGGCCACGGCCGTCGACTGGCTGGGCCTGCAGGCCCGCTGGCCCTTGCGGGCTGCCCTGCTCGCGGGCGTCATCGCCGCCGCAGGACTGGTCTATTTCGGGACCCTCGCGGCGGTCGGCCTGCGCCTGCGGGCGTGGCTGCGGCGCGCCTGAGGTGGCCTAAACTGCCGCACTGGCTGCAACGACATGACCTCGCCGCTCCCGCTTTCCACGCCCACTGCGCTCGAGTACTTCGCCGCATTGGTGGCCGACGACGCCGACCTCCCCCTGTTGGAGGCGGCCATTGCCGTCGGGCAGGATGAAGACCCCGGCCTGGACGTGCAGCAATGCCTGGCCGAGATCGACCGGTTGGCGATGCGGCTGGTCCAGCGCATTCCTGCCGACGCCGGCGCGCTTCAGCGCCTTCAGCTGCTGAATCAGTACTTTTTCGGCGACCTCGGCTTTGCGGGCAACGTCAACGACTACTACGACCCGCGCAACAGCCTGCTGTCGGAAGTGCTGCGTACCCGCCGTGGCATTCCAATCACCCTGGCACTGCTCTACACCGAGCTGGCCGTGCAGGCGGGGCTGAGGGCGACCGGCGTCAGCTTCCCCGGGCACTTCCTGGTCAAGCTCTCGATGCCGGGCGGCGAACTGGTGCTGGACCCGTTCAGCGGCGAGTCGTTGTCGCGCGAGGCCCTGGACGAGCGCTTGCAGCCCTTCCTGAAGCGCCGTGGCCTGCAGGGCGATTTCGAGGCGCCGCTGGGGCTGTTCCTCCAGTCGGCGGCGCCACGCGACGTGCTCACTCGACTGCTGCGAAATCTCAAGGAGATTCACCAGACGACCCGCGACTGGCACCGCCTGCTGGCGGTCCAGCAGCGGCTGGTCGTGCTGTTGCCCTCCGATTGGCAGGAACGTCGCGACCGCGGCATGGTGCTGGCCCGCCTGGGCCTCCTGGAGCCCGCGGCGCGTGACCTCGAAGCCTACGTGGAAGCCTGTCCCGGTGCGGGCGATGTGGCCGCTCTGCGCGAGCAGCTCGACGGCCTGCGCACCCGCCGGTCCGGGTGGCTGCACTGAGCGGGCTGGCTGGTCCTCCCATGAGGCAGATTCCCCTGGCGCTGGGACCCGATCCCAATCCCACCTTCGATACCTTCCTGGCAGGTCGCAACGGTGCGGCGGTCGAACACCTGCAGCAGCTGCGTGCGGGCGATGCGCCGGTGCTGCTGTGGGGAGAGTCGGGGAGCGGGAAGAGCCACCTGCTGGGCGCCGTGGCCGCCCGGCTGCAGGCGGCCGGACGCATCGTGGCCTGGTTCGGTCCCGGCCAGGCCCGACCTTGGCAGCTGCCGGGCGATGCGGCCGTCGTGCTGCTGGACGACGTGCATGCACTGGACGCCGACGAGCAGGCCGAGGCTTTCCGGCTGTTCGTCGAAGCGGTGACGCAGGCGGTGCCGGTGGTGGCTGCCGGTCGGTGTCCGCCTGTCGATCTCCCGCTGCGCGACGATCTGCGCACGCGACTGGGCTGGGGCCACGTGTTCGAGCTGCATGCCCTGGGCGAGCCGGAGGCCCGCGCCGTGCTTCGCCGCGAGGCCGACCGTCGCGGCCTGCTGCTTTCCGATGAGGTCATGAGTTATCTGATGACCCGCCACGCACGTGATCTCAAGTCGCTGATGGCGCTGTTGCTGGAGCTCGACACTTTCGGGCTTGCCGCGGGCCGGCCGGTCACCCTGCCGCTGCTGCGGCGCTTGCTTGCCGAGCAGGAACTGCCCGCCTGAGGCCCGCGTCTTGCCCATCGGACGTGGCCCCCGCGAATCTCCCCCCATCGCATTCGCATGAACCTGACGCTCTTCGACCTCGACTGCACGCTGCTGCCCACCGACTCCGACCACGCCTTCGGGGAATTCCTGGTGCGCGTCGGCTGGGCCGATCCCGTGGCGTTTCGCAACGCCAACGACCACTTCTACCGGCAGTACCAGGAAGGCCGGCTCGACATGGCCGCCTATGTGGCGTTTGCCACGTCGCCCTGGCGGGATCGTCCCCGTGACGAAGCCCTCGCGATGCGGCAGCGCTTCATCGACGAAGTGGCCCGCCCGGCGCTGCATCCAGCGGCCGTGGGCCTGGTGGAACGCCACCGGCGCGCCGGTGACGAAATGGCGCTGGTGACCGCCACCAATGCCTTTGTCACCGCGCCCATCGCCGAGCTCTTCGGCTTCCAGACCCTGATTGCCACCGATCTGGCGGTGGACGCGGCAGGGCGCGTCACCGGCGAGATCGAAGGCACGCCGAGCTTCCAGCAGGGCAAAGTCACGCGCGTCGCCGCCTGGCTCGCCTCGCGGGGGCGCACCTGGGCCGATTACGAGCGAGTGACCTTCTACAGCGACAGCCTGAACGACCTGGCGCTGCTGGAGCATGTTTCCCACCCCGTGGCCACCAACCCCAGCGAGGGGCTTGAACGCGTGGCCCGCGAGCGCGGCTGGCCCATCCTTCGACTGTTCACGGCCGGCGACGGCCCCGACCTTGCCCATGATCAAGAAGTTCATCCAGCGGCTCCTGGGCACCACTGAACCGGTGGCAGCGGCCGCAGCGCCGCCCGTGCCGGTCATTCCGCTCGGGCAGCGCCACGAGATCCCGGTGGAGGTGCACGGAATCGATCCGAAGCGGGTCGACGAACACGCCGTTCGGGTCGTGCGTACGCTCAAGGACGCGGGATTCGAGGCCTACATCGTTGGTGGTGCGGTCCGTGACCTGCTCGTGGGGCTGCGCCCCAAGGACTTCGACGTCGCCACCGACGCCACGCCGGAACAAGTGAAAGCGCTGTTCCGCCGCGCCTTCATCATCGGGCGCAGATTCCGGCTCGTCCACGTCGTCTTCGGGCGCGGCCGGGAGCACGAAGTGATCGAGGTCTCGACCTTCCGCGCCTATCTCGACGCATCGGCCGCCGACCAGGTCGACGGCAACGAGAAGACGGCGAAGCAGCAGATCTCCGACAAGGCCCACGTGGTGGACGCCAGCGGCCGCGTGCTGCGCGACAACGTCTGGGGCCCCCAGGTGGAGGACGCGGCCCGCCGGGACTTCACGGTCAACGCGATGTACTACGACCCGGTGCGGCAGCTCGTGGTCGACTACCACCAGGGCCTGCAGGATGCGCGCGCCCGGGTGCTGCGCATCATCGGCGACGCGGCCACCCGGTATCGGGAAGACCCGGTGCGCATCGTGCGGGTGGTCCGCTTCGCCGCCAAGCTGGGCTTCTCGCTCGATCCCGCCACGGCTCGCCCCGTGCGGGAACTGGCGCCGCTGCTGGCCAATGTGCCCGCCTCGCGGTTGTTCGACGAGATGATCAAGCTGCTGCAGACGGGGCACGCGCTGGCCAGTCTGGAGCAGCTGCGCCGACACGGCTTGGACCGTGGGGTGTTTCCGGTGATCGACGCCACGCTGGCGGGCTGTGATGCCGATCCGCTGCGTCGCCGTTTCGTTGATCTGGCACTGGCCGACACCGATCGCCGCGTCGAGGAAGGCCGTGCCGTGGCGCCGAGCTTCCTGCTGGCTTGCCTGCTTTGGCATGACGTGCTGGCCCGCTGGGGGCAGCTCAGGGAGGCAGGCGAGGCACCGTTCCCGGCGCTGCAGCAGGCCATCGATGCGGTGTTCGACGCGCGCATTGGCGACATCTCCGGCCGCGGCAAGCTGGCGGCCGACATGAGGGAGATCTGGCAGATGCAGCCGCGGTTCGAGCGCCGTACCGCTTCCAGCGCGGCGTCTCTGGTGGCCCAGCCGCGGTTTCGGGCTGGTTACGACTTCCTGCGCCTGCGTGCCGACGCCGGCGAGATGGACGGCGCGCTGGCGGACTGGTGGGAGGACTTCCACCTCGGGTCCGAAGAGGAGCGCGAAGCCCTGCTCCAGGCAGCCCGGCCCGCGCCCACGGTGCGCCGCGTGCCCAAAGCCGCTCCCGCAGCGTCCGCGGCCGCGCCCCGACCCGCTGGCGGTGACGCCGGCACGGCGGCGGACGGCGATGCCCCCGACGACGGTGGCGAAGCCGGCGATGCAGGCGAGGGCGACGATGCAGGCCAAGGGGAGGGTGACGGCGCGCCGAAGCGCCGCCGCCGCCGTCGGCGCCGTGGGGGCGGTCGCAGCGGGGAGGCCGGGGCTGCGGGGTCGGCCAGCGATGCCGGTCCGCCCCGAGACTGATCTGCCGGATGGCGGCGGAGCCGGTTTGCGCCTACGTCGGGCTTGGGGCCAACTTGGGTCAAGCCCGGCAGACTCTTTCGGGCGCCGTGCGGGCCCTGCGTCAGGTGTCGGGCGTGATTGCCGTGCGGGTGTCACCGCTCTACCGCAGCACCCCCGTCGACGCGCAGGGGCCTGACTTCCTGAACGCGGTGTGTGCGGTCGACACCGTGCTGTCGCCCGCGCAGTTGCTGGTTCACCTGCAGAGCATCGAGCACGATGCGGGGCGCGAGCGCCCCTACCGCAACGCACCCCGCACGCTGGATCTCGATCTGCTGTTGCACGGCCGCGAAACGGTGCAGACCGGAACGCTGACCGTGCCGCATCCGCGCATGCACCTGCGCGCCTTCGTGCTGCGGCCGCTTCTGGATCTGGCGCCCGACCTCATCATCCCCGGCGCCGGTCCTGCCGCCGCTGCCCTCGCGGCAGCCACGGATCAGGCGCTGACCTGCGTGGCGGGAGAGGGGTGGGCCGATGGGGTCGAGGCCGGACCGCCCGAGGACAGCGGCCGGCTGTCCTGAAGCTGCCACTCGAAGAACTTCTGCCCGCCGTAGGCGATGCTGCCGGTGAGGGTGATGCCGCCGATCATCAGCGCCGCCACAGCGGCGATGACCGCGCCCCAGCCCGATGAGTTCGAGGTGCGGCCGCCGTTGTGGCGGGCGTCCCAGCGCTCGTCCGGGGTCAGTCCCCAGAGGATGGTGAACAGCATGGCCTGCGAGATCATCAGACCGAACACGGGCAGCAGGACCCAGGCCAGCGGATCGTCCTGGCCCAGGCGGGTCATGCGTTCCACCCCGACCACGCCGGCTGCGGTGAACACCGGGTGAAGCCACGCCCAAGGGTCGCGCCAGCCGTAGACGTAGATGCGGTGGATGCCCAGCGTGCCCAGCAGCAGGGCCAACCAGGTCGCGAGGGTCTTGGAGCGCAGAGGCTCGGGCGATTCAGCGCTCATGGGGGCAGTGGTCATGCGATGGCGGGCCGGTCGGCCCCGGGGCCGAGCGGGCGCTGCATCAGCACCACATCACGCCATTGGTCAAATTTCCAGCCGACCTGGCGCAGGATGCCGGCGGGCTGGAAGCCTGCGGCGCGGTGCACACCCACCGACGCCTGATTGGCCGAGTCGCCGATGACGGCCAGCATCTGTCGCGCCCCGGCGCGCTCGCAGCGCGCGATCAGTTCGAGCAGGAGCATGCGGCCGATGCCCTGGCCGGCGGCGTCGCCAGCCAGGTAGATCGAATCCTCGACGGTGAAGCGATAGGCGGGCCGCAGCCGGAACGGTCCGGCGTAGGCATAGCCGAGGCAGCGACCTTCGCGCTCCGCCACCAGCCACGGCCAGCCCCGCGATAGCACATCGGCCCGCCGACGTGCCATTTCCGCCTCGTCCGGCGGCTCGGTTTCGAAGCTGGCCGAGCCGTGCAGCACGTGCTGCCGGTAGATGGCGGTGGCGGCGGCGACGTCGGCCTCGATGCCGTCGCGCAACAGGACAGTTCCCATGGGACAGGAGTTTATATAATGCGCGGTTTTCGGCGACGGCCCAGTGCTTACCAGCGCTAGGGCGTATCTACGGCGCCGAACAGTGCGTGCCGTGCAGCGTGAGCTTGCGGCAGCGTTTGGTCGAACGTCCTGTGTGTCTCCTGGGCTGACGATCGCAGTGCTTGTCCAAGGACCTAACCGACATGGTCGTCATTCGTCTTGCCCGTGGCGGCGCCAAGAAGCGCCCTTTCTACAACATCGTCGTGGCCGATGCCCGTGAGCGCCGCGATGGCCGCTTCATCGAGCGCGTGGGTTTCTACAACCCCGTGGCCGCCGGCGCCGAGCAGCCGCTGCGCGTGGCGCTCGATCGCCTGACCTACTGGACCGGCGTGGGTGCCCAGATGTCGCCCACCGTGGCCCGTCTGGTCGACCAGGCCCGCAAGGCAGCCTGAGTCGTTTGCGGGTGAGCACATTGCCTCACCCGAGCCAGCTCGGCGAAGCGTCGACCTGGCCCGACGATGCGGTCGAAGTCGGCCGTATCCTGGGTGCCTGGGGCATCCAGGGCGAGATCCGCATCAAGCCGCTGTCCGCCGACCCTCAGGCCC
>Ga0075157_10002636_pt1 | contig 10365 bp, 10 predicted proteins | sample JI81BgreenDNA_FD_70967 | JGI IMG/M metagenome (GOLD analysis project Ga0075157, IMG submission 70967) | Wastewater effluent complex algal communities from Wisconsin, to seasonally profile nutrient transformation and Carbon sequestration -... | ecosystem: Engineered > WWTP > Effluent > Algae...
CCCGCCGAGGGCAGGCAGGGCGGCGCCGACCATCAGCAACGGGTTGCCGAGCACCGCGCCGGGGCCGCGCGCGTCCAACGTCACCGCCAAGGTGACCAGCAACGCCACCGGCACGGTGAGCAGTAGGAACTCGTGCGACAGCAGCGCCCCGAGCACCAGGCGCTGCGGCGGCACTCGAACGAGCACCGTGTCGCCGTCGCCGCGATCGTCGAGGCGGTTCGTGGTCACCCGATCGGCGACGACGGACGGCCGGACGCCATGGGCGCGAGCCAGCAGGTAGTCGCGCATCGCCGCCGCGCGTGCCCGGGACAGGTAGCGCAGTTTGTGTCCGCCCTCGGCGCCGACGTCGATGGAGAGCTCGGCCAACCCGAGGAGGCGTGCGCCGAACGGCTCGGTCAGATCGACCGATTGGATTCGGTCGAACCTGATGCGCTCCGAGGTCTTGGTGAACACGCCGGATTCGACTCGCAGCTCATGCTGTTCCACCACGAACGACGTCGCCCGCCAGTCGAGATAGGCGAAGACCAGCAGGACCAGCAGAAGGAGGGCCCCACCGGCGGTGACCCAGGTCAGTGGGGGTAGCCGAAAACCGTCCTGTCCGTTCAGCAGGTCACGGCCGACCGTCCAGACCGCGGCGAGCACCAGCACCCAGGCGCGCACCAACGGGGTCAGCGGGTGCGGCTTCTCGACCCGTACCTCGCCGACATCGAGCGGCAGGGACTCGGGCGCGGTGTGTGGCAACCAGGCGTCCGGACGTTCCGGTACGCCCGCGAAGCGAGCCGGAGGAACGCTCACAGCGCGTCCAGTTGGCCGATGCCGATGGCGGTCAGGCGATCGCGCAACTGCTCGGCGTCGGCCTTGGGCAGGCCGGGGATACGCGCGCTCGACTGCAGGCTGGCGGTGACCAGTTCGATGTTGGCCAGGCCGAGGGAGCGGGCCAACGGGCCGCTCTCGACCTTGACGGCCTGCATTCGTCCATAGGGCACCACCGTCAACTCCTTGAACCAGAGGCCGTGGGTGAGGTACAGGTCGGATTCGCGTTCGGCATAGCCCCATGCGCGCACCCAACGAGCGACCCGGAACCATTGCCAGGCGGCGTAGACGAGGCCGAGACCGATTGCGGCTACCCCCCACTGCCAGCCGACGACCAGCCAGAGCGGAACGGTCGCCACACTCGTTCCGATTGCCAGGCTGACCAGCATCCGCACGCGCAGCACAGTCGCGTAGTCAGGCGAAATGCGCTGCCAGGTGGCGGCCGGTGGGGCGAACAACTCGTCCATGGACGCCACCTTAGGCTCCGGCACCAGGCGCCAGCCGACGTTGATCGATCAGTGCGTGCCGTCGCGGTCATGGCGAGCGGCCCGCTCGCGGTCCTTCTTCTTCGGCCCGCGCACCTCGACACCTCCGAAACCGACGAAGCCCCGGACGATGACCGTGGGTGCTCCCGGCGCCGGCGGCTCGGTTTTGGTGTCGGAGCCCCCGAAGATGGCGATGCATTCGTTGCGCACCGCCGTGCCGTCCGGGACGCGAACCTCGACACCCCCGAACAAGCAGAACACGTTGATCTCGCACACGTTGTCGGTGAAGACGGCCTCGGTCAGGTCCAACTCGGCGCCGCCGAACAGGGTCAGCACACTCAGATTGCGACGGGGCTGCCAGCGACCCGTGCGGTTGGTCCCCGCGAAGATGGCGACGATCAGCTCGGGGCCCGGGTCGCCGGTGCCAGGGGCGGACGACCACGCGGGAGTTGGGGACGGGGTCGCGTCGACGGCCACCAGGTCACGGGTGAGCGGCACCAGGTCGTCGAAGGTCTCGGCCTGGTTGGCGGACTGGATGCGCTCCACGTGTTCGACCTGGGTAATCCGACCCTCGGCGAGGGCGGTGTCGAGCAGGGTGATCACCTTGGTGCGGTCGCCGGCATTCACGGGCAGGTTGCCGCCGAAGGCAGGCCCGACGTCGGTGGGTTCGGAGTAGCTCATGCCTGCGACGCTAGTCGCGTGCGACGTCGGACGACAGCCGTATGGCACGCCTCCAGGGCAGATGCGGGGGACACCCTGAGCCGCGGCGATCCGTCGTGCCGGCCGAGTCAACGAAGGTTACGGAGCGTCGGCGAAGGTTGCCCGCTTCCGGCTAGACTGACGGCCGATCCTCGGATCAAGGTGGGCGTAGTTCAATGGCAGAACATCAGCTTCCCAAGCTGAATATGCGGGTTCGATTCCCGTCGCCCGCTCCACCTAGTCAGACCCCGTTTCGAGGTCATCCGCCAGGCCCTCACCTCCCACCCGTGTACGGCTGCATGTACGGTGCCGCGTACGCATTGATCGCAGCGGCCGCCGCTGACAGCTCGTTTCGGGCCAGTCGTGCGTACCGATCAGTGGTCGCCATGGTCGTACGCGTCGTCCCGCAGGTCCCAGAAGTAGTCCGCTAACCGCCGCTCGTACGTAGCCACATGGAGATTCTACGGACGGTGCTTCCACAGCTCACCTGCCGAGTCTGGCTCTACTAGATCAAGGCGGCGCTTCGCGCCGCTCACGCTGCGGTCCGTGTCCTCGCTCGCTGGCGCTCGCTGCGGGCCGGTCCTCGCGCCCTACCGCCCAACAACGTCTAGATTCGCCTGATGATTGTAGGTTCTCCGCTCGCCCCCGGACGGTGGTCAGCGAAGCGACGCCTCGGTAAGAAGTTCTGGCGTCAGGTCACCATCCGTTGAAACACGGCGGTACTGAGTCCCATCACCAGAGTCTTCATAAATTCCCGCAACGCCGCCAACGATGTAAAATTCATTGGAGCCAGCGCCCGGCACTTCTGTAGGGCGCAGGAAGAGGATGTAAAGCTTTCCTGGCGCCAGACTGGGAGCCGGGGAACCAGACACTTGCCAAACAATCACAGATGAGCCGACGTCTCTGCCCGTAGAGTCACGGAAGTCTCGGGACGGAGCTTCTTTCGGCGACGCCCCAAGCCCGGGAGGGAACAGCTGTTTCCGTACGTTGATTGCCCAAGCGACAACCCGTACCTCTCCCACCTGCTTACTTTCCGCCTCTCCCGCCGATGCGAGTATCACGGTCGTTGAGTCGCCGACCAGCTCCCCTAACGAGCCGTAAAGCGCGGCCCGCGACCCCTCGCCTCCGGAAGTGCACGCGGTTAGCAGGAGACACAGAGTCAGCGCGATCAATGCTAACGCACGCACATGCATTGTCTTTAGGGATGATCGTATGCTCGCCATCGCGTCTTAAACCTCCAATGTCATTTTCGGTGGCATCAGTACAAGAAATTCGCGCCCGCAATATCATCAGGCTTGAGGCTCGTTGTCCCATTCAAATAGGAATTGGATGGGGAAGTGGCCATGACTGGGTATCCACTCACAGATGAATGATTAAGCCCAAGCGCATGCCCAAATTCATGCATCACAATAACCTTCTTGCGGGCTGCGTTATGGCTATCCATGTAATGTCGATTCAATTGAATGTTCAAATTTTGATAGGTGCCCGCCCAGTTGCAAATCCACGTAGTGAGGCCTTCATAGCCGGATGCACCATAATTTCCCGCCACGACGTACGCTACTACGCCGCTACTGCCAGTCACCCAGTTGATGTCCGTAGCAGAAGTCCATGCCGATGCAGCGCTGGAGACGGCAGTGTTGTACGGGCTCGGCGTATTGTTCGCATACTTGGCTGTCGAGGATGCCCACTTGCAACCAGTGGTTGTATAGGCCTCGGCGGGGGTGGCGCTCAACGCAAGCACCAGCCCCAGCACCATCATCCCTGCAAGCGCCCTACCTGTTCCTTGGCGTTGCCATGGTGGTTTCAACATTTCCTAAAGTTACTCAGCATCAAGTTGTCGGTCAAGAATCGATCGACGGGTCTTGAAAGCCCTGGGCTGCGTCCGTTTCAGGACGGGGCCGCCCCACCTCAAGTTCGCCCATGACCGAAGCCGAAATGAGAGGTCAAACGAGGGGCGTGCACGGTCCGATGTACGGTCACCGGCCACGACCACTGGCCCACACCCATGAAGTACGCGGAGATGCCACTGGTCCGGGAGGCCATAGCCGAGTTCACATTCCCAAGCTGAATATGCGGGTTCGATTCCCGTCGCCCGCTCCACTGTTATGTTCCAATCAGAACCACTTTCGAATATCTTCGCCTTCAGCTCACGGGCCGACACAACGTCGCGCCGGACCGTGCGATCCTGGCGAAAGGGTCGCCACGAGGGCATCGTCCGAATCGCGGGTTCGTGGAACCGTCGATCAGCACCACTTCTTCGTGACGGCGCGCAGCACCTTGATGGTGCGAGCGGTGCCCTGGCCCAGCGCATTGAACTCGCGGGAGCTGAGGAGCTTGGAGTTGTGAATCAGACCGTCCAGCAGCGCATGCGCGGCGCGACCGTCGACCACTCCCCGCTCGCCCGCGAGTTCGAGGGCGTGCACTGCCGCAACGGCGTCCGCGGCGGGTGCGTGGGCGAACAGGGTGACGTAGTGCTGCCCGTCAGGCTCGTGCTCGGCGTGGAGTTCATCACCACGCGCGGTGAGCGCCGCCAGGTCGGCGGCGGTGAACACGACGGTGGGCACCTGGAAGCCGGCCTCGGCAGCGTACGCGCTCTCCAGCGCCTTCTGTACGGCGCCGACGGACCGCGCGGAGTGGGTCAGCCGTACGTTGCCGGTGTTGATGTAGGTCTCGACATCTCTGCCGCCCGCAGCCTCGGTGGCCGACCTGATGGCTTCCTTCGGAAACTTGCGCCTGGCGCCGAGGTTGATGGCACGGAGGAACGCGACGTAGGTGGGCATGCGCCCATTGTGACGGTCTCCAGTTCCTCACACTATGCGCGGACTGCCGCGGCCAACAGCATCGTGCTGGAGTGTGCCGGGTGCCTCAATCGGCTCTGTCCTGCGTCTGCAATGGAGGACGGCTTGCCGCGACGGTGCTCTTGTTCGCCACAGTCGGTGAACGTGCTGCTCACGCCGGCCGATGAGGCGACATCTTGACACATCTCGGTCACGCACATTGCACGCAGCTCGGCGAATTCGAGGCCGAAATCGCGTGCCACCTCAGTCAATAGCCTGGTCAAGGTGTTGATGTCGGTCGTATCTGACGATCGCCTTCGATGTCGGTCACGCCCGGCCTCGTTGATTCTCATGACTCGCTCGCGCGTGTCCATGCTCAGCAGTGCGTCGTTGGAGATCGCCAGGGCGACCACACCACCCGGGGTTGTCACTCGGTAACACTCAAGGAGGGTTGCGGTGAAGTCGTCGACGCCGGCGTCGACCAGTTCGACCACTGTGACATCGAACGCGCCGTCACGAAACGGTAGGCGATTCAGCTCCGCGCAATAGATCTGCGCTGCGGGGTCGTCATCCTGAGCCCGAGAAACGGCTGACGCAGCTGCCGTGACTCCCACAGTTTGATACCCCATCTCGACTGCGGCCGCGCGTGCTTTCGACCACGTGCTCACGTCGAGAAGCCACTCTCCAGGGATCGCCGGCCCGACGAAGTGCAACAGGGCCGACGCAATACCCCGAGCCGAATCACACTGCTGATTCGCGGAGTCAGCCGTCGCCGGCATCCAGTGATAACTCACACCGCCGCCCTCGCGAGACGGGGGTTTTCGTGGGCAGGGCAGCTCGGTGGTGCCGACTCCAGGTGCGTCATAGATGGCGCCGAGGTTCGCTGGCGCTCCTCGTTGGGCATGAGGATGCAGCCCAGCTTTCGAACCACAACCTGCGGCAGTCATCGACGGCGGCCTCGGTCGAGGCTGCGGTCACAGTGATCTCGATCCGGCGAGTGGGACGTGTTTGTACCATCAGGGCTTCCTGGTTCTGGAGGCGCGGCGATCGCCTTCGAGGAGCGTGGATTGGAGCCCTCACAGGAGGGTGCACAGCAGTGACGGGTGAACCGAGCTATTAAAACCACATTGCAAACAATTAGAAGAGTAGAGCCAAGGAGCGCCGTGTGACAAGGGCAGGGTTTGGTTGGTTCTGTACCAGGTGACAGCCCTAGGCAGGCCTGGACGCAACCCGATCAGGCGACGCTGCCGAAGCCACCCTCAGTCGAAAGTCCAGCCCAGACTCTGGTGCATCGCGACGGCAGCTGCCCCGAGCGCCCAGTCGTCATACGCCTGGCCGGCGAAGTGAATCTCTATCTCGGGGTTCGGGTGGTCGAACACCCCGACACGCTGGCGATCTGCCAGAACGTCCCAGAAGCGCGATCCCTTGGCGCAAACCAATGGCGCGTCCATGCCCGCAACCACGATCGTGCGGGTTTGCAGTGCACCGGCCAAGGACGCCACGAGGTGGCCGGCTGCCGCCGACGCGTCGTCCATGATCGCTGCAGGCTCGCCAGGGTCGTCCACTCGACCAACGCCCCGCAGATATCCGGTGCTGATGGCCTCGGCCACGCTGGCGAACGTGGCGGGGTGGGGCCGTCCGGCCACAGTGACGGTGAGGTTGTCGCGTTCCAGCGACGCCGCGGCGCACCCGCGATGCCCGAGGCGACACTCCCGATGTCCTCCGGTGGGCGCATGGCACAACAGGTGGCCGTCGTCGAGGCGCTCTGCGACGACTCCGTTGACGACGGACCCGAAACCCAGACCCTGACCGATCGTCACCATGCCGAAACTCGGATCAAGGCGTCCCACGCCGTACCAGGCCTGAGCCTGACAGATCGCGTAGACGTCGTTGCAGACCGACACCGGAACGCCGACCCGATCCTGGAGGGTCTGCCCCAGAGGAAAGTCTGCCGGCCAGTCCCAGTACGCAGCACGGGCAATCGTTGCCCTGTCCGTCACCTTGCCGCCGACGCTCACGCAGACGGCGTCGAGTTCCGACAGGTCGGCCCGCAACTCATGGACAACGCCCGCAACTCGCTCGACGATCTGCTCCGCTGTTGTGCCCGCGGGAAGTCCGGTCACGTTGTGCTGCCGCACGATGGTGCCGGACAGGTTTGCGCTGACGGCGGTGATCGCCTGTTCGTGCAGGACGACTCCGATCACCCGGCGCGCCTGCGGCACCAGGGACAACCTCATCGTCGGACGGCCGGCGGTCGTGGCACCCGTCGACGTCTCTGTGACTACGCCGGCAGCGACGAGACCCTGAGTTGCCCGAGAGGTGGAGCTGTAGGACAGGCCGAGCTGCTCGCTGAGCGCACTGCGCGTCGTCGGACCCAGGACGATCAATCGCCTGGCGATCTCGGACTCCTGGACCGTCGGCTGACGTGCGCCAGGGCGGGACATGCCCGTCACCTTACCCTCGCCTCGACGGCAGGGCTTCGGACCAGATCGAGCGATTTCGCAGGGTGCATCCGCCGAGACGAGCCAACAGCTGTGGCACGACGTGATCGCCGTCGCTGCTGCCACCATGGAGTGATGGTGATGGGCGCGAGACAGTTGAAGTTCGGGTTGCGAGTCGACGACATCGAGCGCTCAGCCGCGCTGTACCTGAGACTCGGATTCAGCGAAATTCCCAACGATGACCGGCCCGGGCTGCGCTACCTGACCTTTGGACATACCTGGTTGATGCTGTCGAGTCGCTTCGACCACGGCTACCACAACCCCGACCGCGAACAGCTCACCAGGCAGGGACCGCTCGGCGCCGGCTTCGTTCTCGTCGTGCCTACGACAGATCTGGACGGCGCCCATGATCTGTGGCTGAGTGAGGGCCTCCCGGTCACCCTCGAGCCGGAGGATGTCGGCTGGGCTCGGGTCTTCTACGGACTGGACCCCGATGGCTATGAGGTGATGTTCGAGGAGTTTCGAGGCGCTACTCGCGCCCTTCGTCGAGCGGAACGAGCATCGTTCTGAACTCGCCCGGGGTCGTGTGCAGCTGCCAGATCCGCTCCGCGACACCGTCGATGCCGTCGCTGACCCGTAGCTTCGGGATTGAGCCCGGGATGACCAGTTGGACGACCCGTACGCCTTCGTCGACGAGAGCTTCGTGAAGCATCTGGCCGTACGCGCTCTCGGCAGGGAACGCCACCGAGGTGCCGGCGAAGCCCGCTCGCGCCTGCACGGAGGTACCTCCGTTGATCAGGACGATCGTGCCGTCGCCGGCGGCGCGCATCGCGGGTAGAACCGTGCGAGCTGCCGCGATCAGCCCCACCGCCGAGAAGCGGAACGCCTCGATCGCGAGTTCAGGGGTGAGGTCGAGCACCGGCTTCAAGTACGAGCGCGAGGGCAGCGGGCTGTACTGCAGCACCGTGATCTCACCAAGATCTCTTGCTGCGTCCTCGAGGGCCGACTCGAGGGAGGCGGCATCGCGCACATCTGCCGAGTAGCCGCGTGCGGTGACGCCGGCCTGGCCGAGACGGGCTGCGATGCCGTTGAGCTTGGCCTGGTCACGCGAGATCAGGGCGATCGCGAATCCCTCGCGTCCGAACCGGCGCGCGACCGCCTCGCCCAAGCCGGGACCCGCTCCGACGATTGCCAGCGTTGCCATCAAAGTCTCCAATCAAGTCGGGACGGACCTCACGGGGAGCCTAGCCGCGCCACCGGAGCGCCGATCCGTCGCGAGGCGCGTACCGTCACGCGACGGCAGACCTAGATTGGCTGGATGAGCCCGGAAACCGAGTCCGACGACATGCAGGCCTGTCGCGATCTGATCGCCGCGAACGCCTATCTGACGCTAGCCACTGCAGGTGCTGATGGCGTGCCGTGGGCGTCTCCGGTCTGGTTCGCGGCTGGCGGACTGGACTACTTCGTCTGGGCCTCGAAGCCCGTAGCTCGACATTCTCGGAACATTGCCGAGAACCCGAAAGTGTCGCTGGTCATCTTCGACTCGAGCCAGCCGCCCGGCGAGGTGCGTGCGCTGTACGTCAGCGCTGTTGCCGACCTGGTCGACGAGTCGACGTTCGCCGAAGGGCTAGCGGTCTACAACGAGAGATCGCGCTCGGCGGGTTTGGGCGAGTGGACAGCGGCGAAGCTGAGCGGACCAGCCAAGCATCGGCTGTACCGTGCCGACGTTCTTGAGGCGTTCGTTCTCGACGAGCATGACGAGCGGATCAGGGTGCGATAGTCGCAGCGGCAGGCTGAGTGGCCCGCTACTCAGTCGGCAGCGTCGAAGTGAGCGGCGAGTTGGCCGGACGAAAGGGCGGTGCTATAGACGACGACGTTGTCGACCTGGCCGCTGAAGTAGTCGCTCTGGGGCGCGGACGCCCAGCCGGCCAGGCGGTCGTAGCCGACTCGCCAGTACCCGGTGGTGGCAGCCGCGCTGTCGACGTCGCCGTTGCTCGCCGCCAGTTCGCCGTCGACGTACAAGCGCATGCCGCTGCTGGACAGGGTCGCGGCGACGAGATGCCAGCTGCCGTCGTTCAGGCCGGACCCCGAGGCGACCGTGCGCTTCACCGAACCGTCGATCACCCCGAAGACGACCGCGCCGGAGTTGGTCAGGTAGAGGTGCCGGTCAGCTGTCGTGGAGGCCCCCGTCCGAGACGAACCGAAACCGACCAGGCGGCCCCCGCGGTTGGTCGAGGTCTTGATCCACGTCTCGACGGTGAAGGTGTCTGAGCCCTTGATCGCGGTGGTGGAGGTGCTCGCGATGTACTGGCTACTGCCGTTCAGCAGCACCGACCGGCCCGCGCCACCCGTGCTGGTGCAGGCCGTGCTGCTGGAGCTGCTGCCTCCGTTGACGAAGGTGCCGGTCGAACCATTGCCGCTCGAGTCGGCGGCAGTGCTGCCGCTGGTCTCGTCCAGCTTCCAGAACAGGTAGGGGTTGTCGCCCATCACGGCGCCCACGCAGGAGTAGTAGTTGGCAGCCTTCAGGTTGCTGACGGGTGCCGCTGCCGACTCGCGGTACGCGGCCCACGACGGAACCATCGCGGCACTCATCACGATCAGCGCGGCCACGGGGGCGACGCCGGCCATGGCGGCCCGGACCAGTGCCGGCATTCTGCGCCCGACTGCCGCAGGTGTTTCTGGTGCGTCCGAATCGGCCCCCCGGTCCGATCCGGACGCACCCGCCGCATCGTCGGCGTCGGGATCGGCCCCCCGGTCCGATCCCTCCGTCCGCTTCTGCAAGTCATGATCCACAGTGGTGAGCGCCAGCAGCAGGATCAACGCTGCGGCCAGTAGGGCGACGTTGACGAGCTGACCCTCCTTGAGCCAGATGATGGGCACGCCGATCATCGGCACCCGCAGCACTGCCACACCGGCAATGGTGTCGGCCGCGACGTGACTGGAGTCGTCGGCGTTGTTGGCGTCGCCACGGGTGATCAGCAGGCCATTGGCGTCGACACCGACGAAGCGATGCAGGCGAAGCCGGCCCTGGTGATCGGGATCGTCGAACAGCAGCACCTGGCCGGTCGCCAGGCGATCGGTGGCCGTCGGCATGGCGACCGCCACGTCTCCGATGAACAACCGCGGAAGCATCGAACCGCTCATCACGGT
>Ga0075157_10002637_pt1 | contig 10365 bp, 7 predicted proteins | sample JI81BgreenDNA_FD_70967 | JGI IMG/M metagenome (GOLD analysis project Ga0075157, IMG submission 70967) | Wastewater effluent complex algal communities from Wisconsin, to seasonally profile nutrient transformation and Carbon sequestration -... | ecosystem: Engineered > WWTP > Effluent > Algae...
AAAGGCAGAAAAGTAAAATAATTAATCTACATTATTTAACCTTCAATTTTACAAACACAGTTATCTTCAACAAGTGAAAACAAATAATCAAACATCTACTATCATGCAGCGACTAATGCAAAATAAGTTGGCTGTGATAGGTATTATTATTATTTGTATAAACGTATTGGTTGCCATTTTTGCCTACACTATTGCTCCTGATAATACAGTAAATGCCAATAGAATTATTCCAGAGATTGGCAGTAAAAAACAAGGGTTTCATATTCAGTTTTTATTAGTCAATAGAAATACTGAACAGCAATCTTCAACTTCTAATTTAACTACACTATTTTCTGGTAAAATTGATTCGTATCAATGGATTCCTATCGTTCAATCGAAACAAACAAAGGATAGTATTGTTTTTGAAAAATATATCGACGAAGGAGTTACAGAAACTAAATCAATTCATCTTTCAAAAGTTGGAAAGCAAAGAATAGTTGAACAAACTTTTGTTTTAGGTACTGATAAATTTGGTAGAGATATGTTGAGTAGGCTCATCATTGGTTCTAGAGTTAGCTTAAGCGTTGGCATTATTGCTGTTTTTATTTCACTATCAATTGGTATAACATTAGGGGCTTTTGCAGGCTATTTTGGTGGATGGATTAATAACTGCATTATGTGGCTTACTAACGTTGTTTGGAGCATTCCGACATTGTTATTGGTATTTGCAATTACACTAATTCTTGGTAAAGGATTTTGGCAGGTGTTTATTGCTGTAGGCTTAACTATGTGGGTGAATGTAGCTAGATTAGTGAGAGGACAAGTACTTGCAGTTAAAAATCTAGAATATGTTCAGGCAGCGAAAGTGTTGGGATTTAGTAATATGAGAATTATTTTCAAACATATTTTACCAAATATTTTAGGTCCTGTTATGGTAATTGCTGCCAGCAATTTTGCATCGGCCATTGTGGTTGAAGCTGGTTTAAGCTTTTTAGGTGTTGGCGTGCAACCACCACAACCAAGTTGGGGATTAATGATTAAGGAAAACTACAATTTTATAATTACCAATAGACAATTATTGGCACTTGCACCTGGTATAGCCATTATGCAATTGGTTTTAGCTTTTAACTTGGTTGGCAATGGATTAAGAGATGCAATTAATGTAAAAACAAATTAAGGGTTTAAAAATCAGCTTCAATAGCTCATCTTTAAACCCTTAAAACAGTATATTTAAACTGCTTATGCTTTTTTATTTGCTTCAGCAAGATATTTATCTAAAGCCGAAACCATACTTGGTGCTTGTGGTGCAGGTGCTTTAATACCAATTTCTAATCCTGCATCTTCTACTGCTTTTGTTGTATTTCCTCCAAATGCACCGATAACAATATTTTTTTGCGTAAATTTTGGATAACTGTCATACAAACTTCTTACACCACTTGGTGTGAAAAAGCAAATAACATCAAATCCATTTTTTTCCATCACCTCCTTAATGTCGTTGCTTACACTTCTGTACATAAATGCTAGTTGAAAATCGCATTTATGACTTTTAAACCATCCAACAATTTCATTGTCCTGCTGATTTTCGCTACAAACGTATAAAAAGCGTTCGTTTTCTTTGTGCTTATTAATTACATCAAGCATACTTTTATTTGTGCCATCGGCACCATAAAAAACTTTACGTTTTCTATACAAAATAAATTTTTGCAAATACAAGGCTACTGCTTCTGTAGTACAGAAATATTTCGTTTCTTGATTAATAGTAATTTTCATTTCCTCACAAGTACGAAAGAAATGATCGATGGCATTTCTACTGGTTAAAACAACGGCAGTGAATTGAGTAATATCAATTTTTTGCTTGCGAAACTCTTTTGCATGGATGCCCTCAAGCCTAATGAATGGATGAAACACCAATTCAACGCTGTATTTACGTTCAAGATCGAAGTAAGGCGATTTTTCGCTTTCTGGCCTTGGCTGAGAAATCAATATTTTTTTGGGTGTTTTGCTGGCTGCTACTGCTGCACTTTTTACTCCTTTCGTTACCATGCTTTTTATCTAATATTTTGCAAAATTAAATGGTTGCACCTATAAAATTAAATACTGCTTTATAAATTAATGCAAGCGGTAATATTTCAAAGCTGCAAAGGTATAGAAAAAAGTGTAAGGCATTCACATTCAAATCGCTACGAATATTACCAAGCGTTACTAAATACCTATACAACAATCCTCCACCAATTAAAAAAAGTGACACAATAAAGGCTATTGTTGCTATAACACCACCTGAAAATGCGATTATTAAAATAAAAGGAATTAATAAAATGGCAATTATTTTGTTACTTAAAAAAACAATGAATATGTAGGTATTTGCTGCTTCTGATGAGTTAAAAATCCATCCAGAAAAATAAAGAAATAAAAATTTTAATACATATACAACTATCAATAGCGAAACTGTACATAGCAATAACCACCAAAAATCTAGTTGTACCCATGCTTTATTTGTGGCCACAATTGCCAAGTACATACCAAATGATAATACAAAAACAATATTTAATAATAATGAGGCTAAATTGTTTTGAGAAAGTTGATCTCTTGTTTGTTTTTGACGAAACGATGTTTGAAAAAAAACGCTAAACATATTGCCAAAATATTTTGGAAATACAACTTTTATAAATGCAACTAAACCTACAATACCCAATAGTGCATAAAACAATTCATCTTTAGATTGATGTTTTTTCTCAATATCTACTTTAAATGAAGGTGTAGAAAACACTGGAAAATACATATCTGCAATTACATGGCTGTATGTAGAAGTATCTTTTTTAGGTAATAAAGCCAATGCTTTTTGCTTTTGAATAGAATCGTTTCGTAAAGAATCTATTAATTGTTTAGCCAACAAAGCAGAATCTGTTTGGATTAAAGTATCTAATACAGCTACGCTTACAGAATCTACAACTTGTTTTTTAGGCTGTTGAATTGTTGTTAAACTATCTTTCTTAACTACCGTTTTTTTGATTGGGGTAATGATTTTGTTTTGTAGCGGTTTTACGGGCTGTTGTTTTTCTATGGGTACAATACTATCTGCTTGTGCAATTGCATTTTTGCAAAAACAAATCAACAGGATTGTACATAAAAAAGCAGTAACTATTTTCATTTGCGGCAAAAATAAGTGTTTATAAAAGCAGATTTTACAATAGTGCAATTAATTATGCCTACAAATTAATGCGTTGTTGTTATTAAAAAACGCTAATAAATCCAATATGTATTTTCGATTGCCGAAGGCTAAATGGCAAATCGTTTCTTTTTCCAGCAGCATAGCTAATATTAAAAATGCCTTGTTTGGTTTCTAAAGCCAATCCAATTCCACCGCCAATAAACTGATTTTGTAATCGAGTAATTGCATTATTGGTAAAACCAACATCGGTAAAGCCAGCAAAAAAAGCATTTTTACCTAATAAATATCGATACTCAGCAGTAACAACTGCATATTGATTTGCCAAAATACTTTCTTCATCAAAGCCTCGTAACAACTTATTTCCACCAATTTGAAAAAGTTCATTTCTAAAATAACTATCGCTTTGCAACCAACCAACTTGTAATGCTGATTTAAAAACTGATTGTTTACCTATCTGAAAATATTGTGCATATTGTAGTTGTAGCTTTAATTGATAAGAATTAAGGTTAACCGTATCGTACAAATTTTTATAATTAAAATTGGAGTTGCTGATAGATAGAATTGTATTGTTTTTTCCAATTTGTTTATTGCCAATTGAAAATGAAATAACAGCATCTTTACCACGTAAAGGATTAGGCGTATAATTTGTATTGTTTAAAGCATAAGAAACAGCAATATTGGTTATTTGCATGTCTGAAACATCGGGTAATTTTCTATTACTAATAATGGCAAGTGTATCTACAGTAAGCATATTGGTAGTAAATTGTTGCAGAGCTACACTAATTTTTTGCTGACGATTAACAGCATATTGCAAAGCCAATTGTGCTTGTAAATTTAAAAATGCAGAATCTCTTTTATACAATTCAAAATTAAACTGAACACCAAACTGAGAATTTAAGAAATAAGGCTGCTTAAACATCAATTGTAATCTTGGAGAGGCTGTTTGCAACTGTTGCCAATTCAATGAAATGGTTTCGCCTTTTGCAAAACTATTGTTGAGTAAAATATTGGCTTCTCCAGTAAACAATAACTTTCCTCCCAATTGTTGATTGGCTGGTAAAAAGCCCAACAATACATTTATCCGATTGCTTTTTTGTGATTGTAAGTATAAGTTAATGTTATAGCTACTTGCAAGCATTTGCAAATCCCAAGGTTTCACTTGTTTTAAATAAGGCAATTCTGCTAGTTGTTGATCGATTTGTTGTAGTTGTACAATGCTAAACAAACTACCTTTTTTTAGTCCTAAATACTTGTGTAAAAATTGATTACGAATAATAGTATTGCCAACCTGATGTATAGTATCTAACGGATACGTAATTCCTTTTTCAATAATTGCTTGTGCCTGAATTTGTTGGTTAATAATGGTAATGCTATCTAAACCAACGGCTGCAAAAGGGTAACCATTATTTTCTAGCAATTGCAATAACTTATCTTGAAATTGAACAAAATTATTTGTTGAAATAACTTTACCCGAATAGCTGGTAAATACTTGTTTTAATTGCTTTCTAAAAACCTCATCTGTTGTTGAAGCACCAATTGCTTTCCAAGTATATTTTTTTCCAATAAAAATGTATGCAGTAGCTGCAGTATCAAAATAATGTACACTATCAATAGAAGCAGCAATAAAGCCCAAACGATGCAAATAAACAGGTAGTTGTTCTACATATTGTTTACACTGAATAATCGAAACAAAATTGGTTTGTAAGTGTAATGTATCTGTAATAAAAGCTATACTTGCATCTTGCACCTGGTATTGAAGTTTTACTTTTGTAGTATTTGTTTGTGCAAACAATACACTACTCAGCAAGCAACAATAAAAACAATAGTATAAGCGTACTTTTATCATTTGAATTAATTAACAAGTTTACAAACAATTTCAATGGCAGGCATATACATTCACATTCCTTTTTGTAGAAAAGCATGTCATTACTGCAATTTTCATTTTTCTACCACACATAGTTTATTGCCTCAAATGGTTGATGCTATTGTAAAAGAAGTGTCGATCAGAAAAGATTATGTACAACAATCTATCTCTACAATTTATTTTGGAGGCGGAACACCAAGCCTTTGTAGTAGTGCTGATTTACATAAAATTCTTCAAGCAATTCGTCAGTTTTTTTTAGTAGAAAAAGATGCCGAAATAACTATTGAAACAAACCCAGACGATATTACCACAGAAAGATTGTTAGAATGGAAAAAATTGGGAATTAATAGATTAAGCATTGGCATACAATCTTTTTCAAATGAAGATTTAATATGGATGAATAGGGCTCACAATGCTGAACAAGCTTTAGCTTGCATTGATATGGCACAATCAGTAGGATTAACCAATATTTCTATCGATTTAATTTATGGAACACCTACTTTAACCAACCAACAATGGCAACAGAATGTAGCAATTGCTATCGAAAAAAATATTCCACATATATCTTGCTATGCATTAACAGTAGAGCCTAAAACGGCTTTACAAAAAATGATAGACAAACAAAAAGTGCCATGTATAGATACTGAAAAACAAGCCGAACATTTTGAATTGTTAATGCAATGGCTTGGCAATGCAGATTACAATCATTACGAAATATCAAATTTTGCAAAACCTAATTTTCAGAGCAAACACAATAGTAGCTATTGGCAAGGCGAACCGTATATAGGATTTGGTCCATCAGCACATTCGTTTAATGTACATAGTCGTCAATGGAATGTAGCAAACAATGCTTTATACATTCAAAATATGGAGCAAAATAATATTCCTTTCGAAATAGAAACATTATCTGCAGAAGATCAATTGAATGAATACATCATGACGAGTTTACGAACAAATACAGGGCTAAACCTAGAAAAAATAACACAACAATGGGGAAATATCTATGCAGATACGATTGTAGAAAAAACAAAATTGTTACTGCAGAATAATCTTGCCGAAATGCATCAACAACACATTCAACTTACCTCAAAAGGAAAATTATTAGCAGATGGAATTGCTGCCGATTTATTTTTTGTATCGTAATTGTTTACACCGATTTTACATATGGATTAAACCTTTTTTCATGACCAACAGTGGTTGGTTTTCCATGACCATTGTATACTATTGTTTCGTCGGGTAAAGTATAGATTTGTTGTTGAATAGATTGTGCTAACAGTTCAAAACTTCCACCGGGCAAATCTGTTCTACCAATACTTTCATAAAACAATACATCACCACTAATAACAAAATTTTGTTGAGCACTATAGAAAGAAATACTTCCTGGTGAATGACCTGGCGTAAGCAAAATTTTTAATTCATCATCGCCTAAAAAAATAGAATCATTCTCATATAAAAAATGAATAGGTGCTTGATAATTCACAAATGGTATTCCCCATTTTTCACCACTTATGGGTGCAAAAGCCAATACTTTTTCTTCTTTTGAATGAATATACAATTCTAATCCATAGGTTTCATATACCCATTTATTACCAAAAACATGGTCTAAATGGCAATGAGTATTGATTAGTTTAGTGGGTGTTAAATTATTTTCGGCTATAAAATGGCTTAATGTTTCTTCTTCGGCTGTAAAATAACAACCAGGATCTACAACCAAAGTTTCTCCTTTTTCGTTATATACTAAATACGTATTTTCTTGTAATGGATTAAAAGTAAACGATGTAACAGTGAGCATATGGATAAATCTTAAGCTTTTTAAAGAGTAATTACCTAATTTTAACAGTGTTTCAACGAATGTTAATTTGATACAAACTTGAAAGAAGTATTTTTACCTGATAAAAATATAGAAGCCAAGCAAATTTATAGGCTTTAATTTATAAGAACAGATAGCAGTTATGCAAACAAGAAACATAAACAAGTGGTGCTTAGTAATATTATGTATTTGTATTTTACCGATAGCCGCCATGGCACAGGTAAATACAGTAACGTTTGGAAAAAATAGATTACAGTTTAAAAAGTTTAAATGGAAATTTTACCAATCGCCCAATTTTAATACCTACATATCTCAAGGTGGTGTTGAATTGGGAAAATTTGTAGCTCAAGTTGCAGAAGAAGAATTACCCAATTTAGAAACATTTATTGAATACTCTTTGCAGCGTAAAACCAACATCATTGTTTACAATACCTACGACGACTACAAACAAAGTAATATTGGTTTAGGAATAGATTGGCAAAATACAGGCGGTGTTACCAAATTTGTAAACAATAAATTAATCGTTTATTTCGATGGAAACCATACCAATCTTAAAAATCAATTGAGAGAAGGTATTGCCAGAGTTTTATTAGAAAATTTGTTGTTTGGAGAAGATATTGGTGAATTTGCAAGTAACCAAGCACTATTAGATTTACCAAAATGGCTTACAGATGGTTATGTTGCTTATGCAGTAGAGCCTTGGAATACTAAAATAGACGATGAATTAAAAAGTGAAATTTTAAGTGGCAATTACAATACCTTTTATCAGTTTGCGTATCAAAAACCAGATTTAGCTGGTCATGCATTTTGGTTTTATTTGGCCGAAAAATACAAGGCAGAAAATGTTACTTATTTTTTGTATTTAGCTCGTATTTACAAAAATCTAAATAAGGCATCTCTTAAAATTTGTAAAAAGAAGTTTAAAGAAGTTTTATCAGAATTTTTAACCTATCAACAAGATAAATATTATAAAGATATTCGTCAACGAAGAAACGCTCCTAAAGGTGTTTTAAGTGTTACGGAAGATGTTTCAAAAGATGATTTTTTTCGCTTTCAAGCAAACCCAAATCCTAGAAATAACAACTATGCAGTTGTAGAATTTAGCAAAGGCGTTTACAAAGTAAAATTGGTTGAAAACTTTTATCAAACTACTGTTTTGCTCAATAAAGGTGTTTTAACACAACAAGGCGATATTAACCCCAACTATCCCATTTTAGCATGGGACACAAAAGGAACCAAACTATTGGTTATTTATTGGGAAAATGGAAAAACAAGAATGTTTATTTATGATGCCATTGCTCGTTATAAAAAGAACAAACAAGTAATTGATAATTTCGACCAAATTTTGGATGCATCGTTCATGCTAGATCCAAATAGTCTTGTATTAAGTGCAGTAAAAAATGGACACACAGATATTTATACTTACAAAATTGAAGAACAGAAAGTAACGCAAATTACCAACGATATTTACGATGATTTAAATCCAACATTTGTTTCTTTCCCTAATCGTTCTGGTATTATTTTTTCATCGAACAGACCAGGTAATAATGCTATAAATAGTGATACCGTTTTACCAAGTAGATATCGATTCAATATTTTTTTAGTAGATATTTTAAACAATACAGCCACTAAGCAAGTAGCACAATTAACCAATATGAAATATGGTAATGCTACAAGCCCAATGCAATACAACACCAACCATTTTACTTTTGCTAGTGACGAAAATGGTATTAATAATAGATGGGCCGGCTTTTTTTCAACGCAACGCAATGGTTTAGATACGCTTTATTATGTTGGCGAAGATTTATTGAGAAACCCTAGCCCTAAAGAGTTAGATTCTACATTACTAGCTTGGCAAAAACAAGAACCAGATTCTGTGAGTTATTTTCAAGTGTATAAAGATTCTACTTATACATTTCCAATCACTAATTATCAAAGTTCTTTATTAGAAACTAGAACTGCTGGAAACAACGGACAAGTAAGCGAAACAAGAAGAGAAGGCGATTATAAATTTTTGTATAAACTGAAGGTAAATGAAGAAGCTTTAAGAAAAAGAAACATTCAAGCAAAGCCAACAGAATACATGAAACGGATAATGTTGGAAACAAAAACAGCTGCCGGAAATGCAACTGTTTACACCAAAGAGCCCAATAAGGATTCTATAAAAAATACAAACAACTTTTTTCAAAATGAATTTGAAAACGAAAAACAAGATTCTGCCATAACTGCATTAATTCAGCAGTTGAAAGAACCAACTAAAAGCAAAGAATCTAGTCTTAGTAAAAGCAAGTTATATAATTATGGATTAAAATTTAGTACCGATTATGCATTAGCTGGTATTACCAACAATATTCTAATCAACCGTTATCAACCCTATAGTGGCAATGGCCCTATTCAACTAAACAATGGAAGTGATTTTAACTGGAGTTTACGTTTTGGTGTAAGTGATGTAATGGAAGATATTAAGTTTATTGGAGGCATTCGATTTAGCGGTAATTTTTCTGATAAAGACGTAATGTTCTCTTATCAAAACTTTAGAAAAAGAATTGATTATGGATTTACTTATTACAGAAGCACTATTTCGAATTATTTTTCCACTGGTATTTATCCAAATAAATTATATACCAATTTGTATCAAGTAAATCTATCATATCCGCTAAATGAAGTAAAAAGCTTTAGAGCAACATTTGCTTTTAGAAACGATAGAGGTGTTTTAAGAGCTATAGATCAACAATCTTTAGAAGAACCAGATTTTGTTTCAAAATATGCCTTAGGCCGTTTAGAATATGTACATGACAATACATTAAACCCAAGTCAAAATATTTGGATGGGTCTACGTTATAAAATATTTTTCGACATCAATACACCTGTTGGCTTATCTGCATCAGAAATTGGTAATACTTTCAACCTTGGTTTCGATGCAAGGAAATACACACAGATATACAGAAACTTTATTTGGGCAGTTAGAGGTGCAGCAGACTTTAGTTGGGGCAAGCAAAAAATTATTTACTATTTAGGTGGTGTAGATGGCTGGATTAGCCCAAGATTTAACGCTAATAATATTCCTCAAGATCCTAGCTATGCTTTTCAAAGCCTTGCAGTAAACATGCGTGGATACGATCAAAATATTGCTAATGGCAACAATGCATTTGTAATCAATAGTGAATTAAGATTGCCCGTATTTTCTACACTTTTAAACAAACCTATCAATAATGCTTTTATCCGTAATTTTCAAATAGTGCAGTTTGTTGATTTAGGAACTGCTTGGAATGGAACGTATAATGGCATTAAAAGACCATCAGAAGTGAGTACTTTGCCTTCTAATCCAGTTACTGTTAGGGTAGATGCTGGTGGTTTAGGACCTTTTGCAGGTGGTTATGGTTTTGGAGCAAGAAGCACTTTGTTAGGTTATTTTATGAAACTAGATGCTGCTTGGCCAATGAAAGGAATTTTTAAGGGTAAACCATTTTGGTATTTTGCTTTAGGGTTTGATTTTTAAACTATTAATACTATTTTCTTTAAAAGCCAATATCTATAGATGTT
>Ga0075157_10002638_pt1 | contig 10362 bp, 9 predicted proteins | sample JI81BgreenDNA_FD_70967 | JGI IMG/M metagenome (GOLD analysis project Ga0075157, IMG submission 70967) | Wastewater effluent complex algal communities from Wisconsin, to seasonally profile nutrient transformation and Carbon sequestration -... | ecosystem: Engineered > WWTP > Effluent > Algae...
GGGGCGACACCCTGCCCGGACTGAACCCGGAGCAGTATCGGGCCCACATTGCCGCCCGGCTGGGCGACTACGGCAGCGGGCAGGGGGCCCTGCCGCCTGCCCAATGGCTGCCCCGATTCCGTGCGGCCTTCGGCCAGCCCCAGGGCACGGCAGAACAGCTGATCACGTTCGACAACATCGTCAAGGCGATTGCCGAGTACCAGGCCTCGGCCACATTCACCGACACGCCCTGGCGCCGCTACGTGCGTGGCGAGCTGACGGCGCTCAGCGACGACGCCAAGCGCGGCGCGCTGCTGTTTTTCCGCGACGTGCGCAGCGGCGGGGCCCAATGCGTGCAGTGCCACCTCGGCGACAACTTCACCGACGAGAAGTTCCACGCCCTGGGGTTTCCTCAAATTGGTCCCGGCATGGGCGATGCCGGGCGGGACGACTTGGGCCGGCGGCGAGTGAGCGGCCATCCGGACGACGCCTGGGCCTTCCGCACCCCGCCGCTGCTGAATGTCGAGCTGACCGGCCCCTTCGGTCACAGCGGCGCCTACGCCTCGCTCTTCACCGTCGTGGATCACTACGTGTTCCCCCGCGAGACGGTCCAGGACTTTCTGACCGGCCGCCAGTGGTGCTTCCTGCCACCCTTCACCGGGGTTCAGGGCTGCGCACAGGATGTGATCGATGTCGAACGCAACACGCGCGCCGCGCTGAACCGAATGGAACAGCTGCGCGCGTTAGATCCGGCGGCCGGTATGCCGCTGATCGATCCCCGACGGGGCTCGCCGCAGGACACCCCCCATCTGGTGGCCTTTTTGCAAGCGCTCACCGATCCCTGCCTGCGGGATCGCTCCTGCTTCGGGCGGTGGATTCCGAGGCCTGAGGAGTCGCCAGATGGACTGCAACTGAATGCCGTCGACGCGGCGGGGCGGCCCTTATAGGCTTGGCAGTACACCGCCCACACGACTCGGCACCTGCGGAAGCGGGCTTCAGGGCCGAATTAGTGACCCTTATGCGACGTTCCGGTGGACGTCGCAGCAGAACAATCCCGGGATTCCCATGGCCTGACCCGGCCCGGAGTCCCCTTGGTCCTGATCCCGCCCTCGCTGGTCGCCTGCTGGCACGCCCTGTTGGGCTGGCTCGTGCCCTATGCCGCCACCGAGGCGGCGGCCGGGCGTTTCCGTGCGCGCCAGATCCAGGCGGTCAGCCGGCTGACGCCGTTGGCGATGGTGACCAACCTGCTCAACGTCGCGCTGGTGGTGGTGGCCGCCTGGCCCGAGGGGCAGCGCCGCTTTCTGGTGTTCTGGGCGCTGGCCGTCGGCGGTGTTTCGATTCAGGGGTTGGGGGTTTGGCTGCGACGGCGGCGTCAGCCTGCGCGCGAGACCGCGTCCCAGCGTGCGGTGCGCCGGGCCACGCTCCATTCGGTGGTGCTGGCAGCGCTGTGGGCCGTCATGCCGATGGTGCTGTTTCCAGCGGCATCGCCCGAACTGCAGTTGCTGGTGGCCACCGTGACCACGGGCATGCTCTGCGCCGGCGGCTTCGTGCTGGCCACGCTGCCGATGGCCGGCCTGGCCTACGTGCTGGTGCTAGGCGCCGGCGGCCTCGCGGCGCTGGCGCTGTCGTCGCTGGCGCTCGCCCCGGTGATCGGCGCGCTCCTGCTGCTGTATTGCGGCATCGTGGCGGCGGGGGTGCGCTTCAGCGGCCGACTGTTCGGCGCCAACCTCGTGGCCGAGGCCGAGGCCGAGCGGCAGAACGAGGTGATCGCGCTGCTGTTGCGTGATTTCGAGGAGCACGCCAGCGACCTGCTGTGGGAGATCGACCGGGAAGGCCGGCTGCGCCACGCCTCCGCACGGCTGTCCGAGTTCTTCGGGCTGCCGCCGGTGGCCCTGGCGAAGCAGCCCGCGCTGGAGCTGCTTGCCGTGCAGCTGCCGGATGACGAGGAGTCGCGCCAGCACCTGCAGGCGCTGCGCTCGCGGCTGCAGGAAGGCGCGCCGTTCCGCGATCTGCCCCTGCCCACGCGCCGCGGCAAGCGCACGCTGTGGTGGTCGCTCAGCGCCAAGCCGCTGCTGGACGAGCAAGGCCGGCACAACGGCTGGCGCGGCGTGGCCACCGACATCACGGCTGCGCGGCTCGCCAACCGGCAGCTGACCTGGCTGGCGCACAACGACCCCCTGACGGGACTGGCGAACCGGCACCAGCTGCGCACGCAGCTGGCGGCCCATCTGGTCGGCGATTCGCCGCCGCTGGCCGTGTTCTGCCTCGACCTCGATCACTTCAAGTCGATCAACGACACCCTCGGGCACAGCGTGGGCGACGCGCTGCTGCAGGCGGTGGGCGAGCGTCTGCGTGGCGTGACCCGAGGCAGCGAGCTGGTGGCGCGGCTGGGCGGCGACGAGTTTGCCGTGGTGGCCGCGGTCGATGCGCGCGAAGCCGAGCAACTCGGTCAGCGACTGTTGGCCTCGCTGAGGGTGCCGTGCGAGGTGCAGGGACTGCAGATTGCCGCCCACGCCAGCCTGGGCGTGGCCCTCGCCCCGCGTGACGGCCAGGATGTGGACGCCCTGCTCGGTCATGCGGATCTGGCCTTGTACGCCGCGAAAGCCGCCGGCCGCAACGAGTTGCGCTTCTTCGAGCCGTCGATGGCCGCGTCGACGCGTCGACGGGTGGTGCTGGAGCAGGCGCTTCGGCATGCGCTGGAGCGCGGCGAGCTGTCCCTGGCCTATCAGCCCCAGGTCGCCATCGACGACTGGCGCATCACGGGCTTCGAGGCGCTGGCGCGATGGCATCACCCGGAGCTGGGGCCCGTGTCGCCGGCAGAGTTCATCCCCGTGGCCGAAGACGCCGGGATGATGCCGGCACTGGGCGAGTGGGTGCTGGGCCAGGCGTGCCGGGACGCCGCAGCGTGGCCGCCGCATCTGCGGGTGTCGGTCAACGTTTCGCCCGCCCAGGCCCTGGGCAGCCGCTTCGTCGCGCAGGTGCTGGCCACCGCTGCCGACGCCGGGGTTTCGCCTTCGCGCCTGGAGCTGGAGATCACGGAGACCGTCCTGCTGAAGGAGACCGGCCCGACCCGCGAGGCGCTGGCAGCCCTGCGCGAGGCGGGCGTGCGCATCGCACTGGACGACTTCGGCACCGGCTACTCGGCACTGGCCTACCTGCGGCGCTTTGCGTTCGACACGCTGAAGATCGACCGCAGCTTCGTCCGCGAGCTGGCCTCGCGGGGCGACGCGCGCGCCATCGTGAAGATGATCCTGGGCCTGGCTCACACCCTGAAGATGGAAACCGTGGCCGAGGGCGTGGAGGAGCCGGCGCACGTGGGCGTGCTGGAGCGCTATGGCTGTCGAACGATGCAGGGCTACCTCGTGGCCCGGCCGATGCCGGCCGATGAGGTGGCGCCGTTCCTGCGGCTGTGGCGGGGCCCGCCAGTCGACGGCCGGGCGGAGGTGCCTGCCACCGACACGATGCCGCTGTCGCCCGAGCGCTGAAGCGGCGCGGGCCGCGCCCGTGCACACGGTGAGCGCGCGACGGGCTCAAGTGGGCGTGGCCTGCGGCCGATAACCGACTCAGACTCCCCAGATGGCCGGGACGCCCCCATGCTCACCTCCGCCGATGCCTTCCTGACCCGCGCCCCTCGCGACGTGGCGGGCTGGTCGGCGCGCTTCGACCCCATGGCGCTGCCGGTGCTGTCGGCCACGGCAGAGACGATCGAGGCGCTGCGTCCGCGCGAGGACGACCTGGACGCCCACACGGTGGCCGAGGCGCTCGGAGACGATCCGCTGTTCACGCTGAAGCTGCTGAGCCACCTGGCCCGATTGCGTCGTGGGCGCGAGGGCGGCGACACCGAGACCGTGACCGAGGCCCTGGTGATGCTGGGCATCCCGCCGTTCTTTCACGCCTTCGGCCCACAGCCCACGGTCGAGGAGCGGCTGGCGGCGGTGCCCGGGGCGCTGGACGGCTTCCAGCGCGTGCTGACGCGCTCGCGTCGTGCTGCGCGCTTTGCCATCGGCTTTGCCGTGCACCGCATGGACCATGACGCCGCGGTCATCCATCAGGCCGCTCTGCTGCACGACTTTGCCGAGCTGCTGCTGTGGATGGAAGCGCCGTCGCTGGCGCTGGAGATCGCGGCGCGCCAGCAGGCCGATCCGCACCTTCGTTCCGCCGTCGTGCAGCGCGAGGTGCTTCACGTCGAGCTCGCCGAGCTGCAGCACGAGCTGATGAAGCGCTGGCGCCTGCCGGCGCTGCTGGTGCAGATCAGCGACGACCTCGCGCGACAGGAAACCGTGCAGACCCGCAACGTCAGGCTGGCGATCCGCGTGGCGCGGCACAGCGCCCGCGGCTGGGAGGATGCGGCGCTGCCCGACGATGTGGCGGACATCGGCGCCTTGCTGCAGCTGACGCCGCCGCACGTGCTCAAGCTGCTGCACCAGATCGACGACGACGGCTGAAGCCCTTCTGACGGCCACCGCCCGGCGCAGGGGGCAGCCGTTGCGCCCGCGCTCGCGCCTTTTGCGGGACCGCGTTTCGCACTTCGTCGCCCGGCGGTCCTGTCGGGCGCCCGCCGCGCCTAGCATCCGGCCATGGCCACACCCGCCCCCCGTCCGCCCACTGCCGCCGGTGCCCGCCTCTGGCTGGGCTATGCCGGCGTGGCGCTGAGCTGCCTGGCCCTGTACGCGGTGGCCGGCATCGACTGGCTGCGCGGCACGCGCACGGCCTGGGACGGGCTCTACGATGCCGTGGGCAATCTGGGCACGCCGGTGTTGCTGGGCCCGCTGGTGTGGCCCTGGGTGCGATGGGTGCGACAGCAGCGCCTGTCGCGCCAGCCGCTGCTGCATGGGCTGGGCGCCTTGGGTTTCGTGCTGGCCTGGATGGAGGTGGACGGCGCCGTGTCGCTGCTGTTCTTCGGCCTGGCCCACGCGCAGGCGAGCTTCGTGCAGGGGCTGCCCTGGCGCCTGGCGGTGGGTGTCTTCGTCTATGGGGCGCTGTCGGTGGGCTTCGGGAGCGTGCTGCATGCCCGCCAGGCCCAGGCCGCGGCGCTGCAGGCCGCGCAGGCCGAGCGCGACGCGGCGCAGGCGCAGGCCGCCCTGGTGCGTTCGGAACTGGCGGTCATCCAGGGCAAGCTCAACCCGCACTTCCTGTTCAACACCCTGAACTCGCTGCTGATGCTGACCCGCCGCGACCCCGCTGCGGCCGAGCATGCGCTGCTGACCTTCTCGCGCCTGATGCGGTACGTGCTGGACCGCACCCGCGAGCCCGACGCCAGGGTGCCCCTGCGCGACGAACTGGCCTTCGTGCGCGAGTACCTCGCGCTCGAACAGCTGCGCCTGGGCGAGCGCCTGCGCGTCACCTGGGCCATCGATCCTGCGGCGGAGCAGGCGGGCGTGCCGCCGCTCACGCTGCAGCCGCTGGTGGAGAACGCGGTGGCCCACGGCATCGCGCCCCGGGTGCAGGGCGGCACCGTGTCGCTGCAGGCTTCCGTGAAGCAAGGCCTGCTCACCCTGGAGGTGCGCGACGACGGCGCGGGCGGCACCTGGCCACTGCCCGAAGGCGCCCGTCGCGGCGTGGGCCTGGAGGCGCTGCAGCGCCGCCTGGCATTGGAGCCCGGAGGCCGGGCGCAACTGGCGGTGCAGACCGCCCCGGGCGCCGGCTTTGCCGTCACCCTGACCCTTCCACAGGACGAGGAATGAGGACGCTGATTGCCGAAGACGAACCGCTGGCCCGCGACGGGCTGGCCGACTGGGTGCGCGCCACGCCGGGTCTGACGCTGCTGGCCTGCGTGGGCGACGGCGAGGCGGCGCTGCGCGCGGCGCGCGAGCACCGGCCGGACCTGCTGCTCATGGACATCCAGATGCCCGGCCTCACCGGGCTGCAGGTGCTGCGGGCCCTGGGGCAGGACGACGCCCCGCTGCCGGCGGTGATCTTCACCACCGCCTACGACGAGCACGCGCTGGCGGCCTTCGAGCTGCACGCCGTCGACTACCTGCTCAAGCCCTTCGAGCGCCAGCGCTTCGACGAAGCCATCCAGCACGTGCGCACCTTCAAGCCCACGGCCGGCCTGGAAGCCCTGGCCCAGGTCGATCCGCCACAGGCGCCGGGCGTGCCGGAAGCGCCGCTCACGCGGCTGCTGGTGCGCGACCTCGGGCGCATCGTGCCGCTGCACGTCGACCGCATCGAGCACCTGCGGGCCGACCACAAGTACACCGCCATCACGGCCGGTGGGCGCACCTACCTCGTTCGCCTGCCCATCACGCACTTCGCGCAGCGGCTGGATCCGCAGCGCTTCCTCAAGGTGAACCGCAGCAGCATCGTCAACCTCGACTTCGTGGTGGCCATGACCTCGGACGAGGCGTCGCAGCTGGTCATCCAGCTGCAGGACGGACAGCGCTTCACCGCCAGCCGCGAGGTCTCCAGGACGCTGAGGGCGCAGTCGCTATGAAGATCCGTCAGACCTCGCTGGCCGCCGTGGTCGCCGCCGTGGCGATGGGGGCGGCCCTGGTGCCGGCCGCCGCAGCCGAGCCGGCGGGACGGACCTACGCGCCCGGCCCGTTCGACCGCCTGCAGTTCTCCGGCGCTGCCAATGTGCGCTTCGTCCAGGGCGATCGCGATGAACTGTTCATCGAAGGTGACGAGGCCACGCTGCAGGGCGTGCAGGTGGGGTGGCAGGACGGGCGCCTCGTGGTGTCGCAGACCGGGCCCTGGCGCTTCTGGACGACGCCGCGGCTGCAGATGCGTGTGGTGGCGCGCGACCTGACGCAGGTCGTCGTCTCGGGCGCGGCCGACTTCATCGCGCCGGAGGCCGTGCAGCTGAAGAACCTCGAGATCCAGATCTCGGGTGCGGGCCTGGCGAACTTCCATCAGCTGAACGCCGAGCGCTTGCGCTTCATCGTGTCGGGGTCTGGCGAAGGGCATTTTGCCGGCGCCGTGGCCGACCTGCAGGTGCAGATCTCGGGACGCGGCGAGTTCGTGGCGCCGCGCCTGCAGGCGAAGGTGGCCCGCGTGACGGTCAGCGGTCTGGGTCGCGTGAAGGTCTGGGCGACCGAGGAGCTGAACGCCTCGCTCAGCGGCGTGGGGAGCATCGAATACTGGGGCAATCCGTCCCGCGGGAATCGACGCCTCAGTGGGGTGGGGTCGCTGCAGCCGCGGGGCGAGACGCCGCCGCCCTGAGCGGGCCACGGGCGCATGGCCGTCGCAGTCCTTGCAGCGAACCGGCAAGCTCGGGCCGGTGGGCTATTTCAGTCCGGGCTCCGCGCCGGTCGACGGGCGTGACGGCGCGGCGGGGCGAGCCAGTTCGGACCGCGCCACGCCCCAGACGCCGGCCACCACCAGGGCCAATCCGCCAAGCCCCAGCGACGTGACGGGCTCGCCCAGCACCAGCACCGCCAGCGCAAAGGCGACCACGGGCTCCAGCAGGGCCAGCGTCACGCCGGTGGCCGAAGCGATGTGGCGCAGCGCCTGACTGAAGAGCAGGTACCCCACACCTGCCGTGACCACGCCGGTGTAGGCCGTCGCGACGAGATCGCTCAGCCCCGGCGCGGGCCACCCGGCCTGCCACGCCGCAGCGGGCAGCGACACCAGCGCCGCCACGCCGAAGGCCCCGAGCGTGAGGGTGGCGGCGGGCGCCTGCCCCACCATCTGCTTGTTCAGCAGGGCGTAGACGGCGTACGACAGCCCGCACGCGAGGCACAGCAACATGCCACTGGCCGAGAACTGCATCCCGCTGCCCCCCAGCGAGAGGGCGACGCCCCCGGCGATGGCCAGGCCGGTGCCTGCCCACCAGCCGCCGGAGAGACGCTGGCGATGGAAAACGGCCTGCAGGAGCCCGGCCCAGACCGGCCCGCTGCCCAGTGCGATGGCCGTGCCCACGCCGACGCCGGTGCGCTGCACGCCGGCGAAGAAGGCCAGGTTGTAGAACGCCATGCACAGGCCTGCGCCCATCAGGGCGCGCGGGTTCAGGGCCGAGAACGCCGCGCGCGACAGCGCGCCCGTGGCCGCGGCGAAGGCCAGGAAGAAGAGGGCGGCGAAAACAAGGCGCAGCGCACCGAACCACAGCGGCGACAGCGCACCGCCCGCCAGCGCCTGGGCCGTGCCGGTGGTGCCCCACAGGGCGGCCGCGACGGCCACGAAGACCATGCCCTGGAGGGGCCGGGCCCTGGGCAGAGAAGTGTTCGACATGGCCGGCATGGTGCGGCCGGCCGGACCTTCAACTTTCGCGAATCGCTCGACTGGCGCGCAGCGCGCGGGCACCGGTATCGCGATCGCGGCGCAGCGCCGCCGACAGGGCGGGGGCGCCGCCGTAGCCCACGGCCAGTGCGACGGCTTCCAGTCCCATCCCTTGGCGGAGCAGCCGCGTCGCGGCGTCGAGACGCCGCGCGCGCACGAAGGCCTGCGGCGAGCACTTCAGGGCCTGTGCGAGCCGTGCGCGCAGCCGCTGCGGGCTGAGGCAGCAGGTGGCGGCCAGATCGTCGACCGTCCAGCGACGTGCCAGGTCGGCATCGATGCGCGCGGCCAGGGCGTCCAGGTCGATGCGCCGGCGCGCCCGCACGGCGGGCGCCGAGGCCGCAGTGCCCAGCAAGGTGGGAAGGTCGGGCCGCTGGGTGCGCACCTGCCGTGGCCAGTCGGCCGGCAGGGCGAAACGGCGGAACCGATCGGTGAGGGCGCCCGGGTCGCAGTCCACCACCAGCACGCGCGCCTCGGTCCGGGCCCGGTACGCGTGCGACCGACCCGCCGGGATCACCAGGCCGCAGGTCGCATCGACCCAGGCCGCATGGCCTTCGACCTCCATCTCCAGCGTGCCTTCGAGCCCGAACAGCACCTGGGCATGGTCGTGGGCATGGCGCCCGCCCTCGGCGCCGTAGTGGCGCAGCAGGGGCGAGTCGAACACCAGGGGCGTCATGGGCGGGAGCTTAATGTGCCTGCGGCCCGCGGCCCGCCGGCCGAAGGCGCAGAGCGGAGCGACAAGGCGCCTCGCCCGTGTCGAGACGGTCGCCAAGGGCGCAGAAAGCGCACAACGTGCAGGCTTCCGCGCGATCATCCGGCCCTTCGGAACTCCAGGTGCCCCCGATGACCGCCATCGATGACCTGTCCCTCTTCCATCTCTGCGACGTGCCCCACGTCGCGCCCGCCGTGGCCGCGCTCCTCCACGCCGAGTTCTGGAGCGATGTGCCGGGCACCTCGCCCGAGACCCTCGCTGCCCGGCTGGCCGAGGCCGGGCAGGCCGATGCGCTGCCGCTGTGTCGCGTGGCGCTGTCGTCGGGCGTGCCCGTCGGCGTGGTGAATCTCATCGACTACGACGACCCCAACCCTCGCGTCGGTCGTCCCTGGCTCGCCGGGCTCGTGGTGCTGCCGGCTTGGCGCGGCCGAGGCCTGGGCACCCGGCTGGTGCAGGCCGCGCTCGACGACGCCCGTCGGCTGGGCGAGACCGAGGTGTTCCTCGGCACCGACGGCCCGGGCTTCTACGAACGCCAGGGTGCGACGGTCCACCAGCAGCCGCGGCCCGACTTCTGGCTGATGCGCTTCGAGCTGCGCGCCGATCCGCGCTAAGCACGCGGCGCCTGAACGTGGCCCACCCGCCTACCGTGTTCACGGGAGGCTTTGCCATGCATGCGGTATCGCCAGGACGGGGGCAGAAAACGACACTGCCTTCACTGCTTCAAACCCTCCCTTCAACGAAGCAAAACCTGGAGAAACCCCATGAACACGACCTTCCGCACCCGCCTGTTCTCCCTCGCCGCCGCTGCCCTGACCACCGCGCTGATCGCCGGCAGCCAGCTGGGCCTGGGCCAGCACTACACGAGCCAGGCCGACGCCACGATGGCCGCCGCGGCGAAGCCGGCGGTGGCCCAGGTGACGGTGCGTGAAGGCCGCCCGGGCTGACCCGTGCCTCGGGGCTGGATGGGAATGCGCCCCGGACAACAGCCCGCGCCGAGCGCGGCGCGCCGCCGGTCAGTTGACCAAGACCAACGCCCCCTTGACTGTGGTCAGGCCGGTGCTGGTCACTTCGGCGGTGGTGGCGCCATGGCCCGCAAAGCCGATCTGCGCGTGGCAGCGCACGTTCAGACCTTGCACATCGACATCGCGCGCCGCCTCCAGCGTCAGGCGACCCTCGCACTCCAGGTGAAGATCGCCTGCACTGCCGATCCCGCGCTCGTGGGGTGCCCGCTTGGCGCGGCCGAGGCTTGGGCACCCGTCTGGTTCAGGCCGCGCTCGACGACGCCCGCCGCCTGGGCGAGACCGAGGTGTCCCTCGGCACCGATGGCCCGGGCTTCTACGAGCGGCAGGGCGCACGGGTTCATCAGCAACTGCGGTCCGACTTCGGCCTGATGCGCTTCGAGCTGCGGGTCACCTCCGCGCCGCCCACCCGCCTACCGTGTTCACGGGAGGCCTCGC
>Ga0075157_10002641_pt1 | contig 10359 bp, 7 predicted proteins | sample JI81BgreenDNA_FD_70967 | JGI IMG/M metagenome (GOLD analysis project Ga0075157, IMG submission 70967) | Wastewater effluent complex algal communities from Wisconsin, to seasonally profile nutrient transformation and Carbon sequestration -... | ecosystem: Engineered > WWTP > Effluent > Algae...
ATCAACTAATAAATGTTGGTGGCAGAATATTACCAAGACCAAATGTTAATTATTTCGATTTAAACAATCCGTCTTATACAGTTCGTAACATAAACGACTATAACATGAATTCGAGGGTAGCAATACCATCTGCATTAACCACTACACATGCCATTTACATACAAGAACAACTACGGTGGAATAAATTTATTCTTTTGGTAGGCTTGAGACACGATTGGTTTAAAGATATAACTAACTACAAAGCACCCAACGAATTGAGCTTTACCAATAAAAAACTGTTACCACGTATTGGCCTTACTTACGCAGCCACTAAAAACATAAATGTATATGCTACGTATTTAGAAGGTTACCAACCACAAAGCAATACAGTAACATTAATGCCAAATACGGGCAATTATTTTTGGACCTCACAATCTGCTGCTAGATTTAAACCACTTATTAGTGATTTAAAAGAAATAGGTACAAAAGCTACTTTGTTTAACGGAAAATTGACAGTTAATGGAGCCTTTTACGAAATCAATCAGCAAAACCTTTTATTGAATGCTAACTTACCAGCATTTCCAGACTCGTTAGTTACTAGAGGTGCAGAACGTAGCCGTGGTTTTGAAATTGATGCTGCTGGCTATATTTTACCAAACTGGCAAATCAATGCATCGTACAGTTACATAGATGCAACAATTGTAGAAGATAACGACCCAACTTTAAAAGGTGCTAGAAAACAAAATACGCCGTACAATAGTGCCAATTTATGGACGAGATACAACTTTAACTCTGGCAGCAAATTAAAAGATATTGGTATAGGTTTAGGTTTACAACACAATGGCGATCGCATTCCTTGGTTTACACGTGCATTTAAAACACCTGCATATACATTGGTTGATATGGCATTGTATTATACACCTGGCAAAAGCAATATGCAGCTAGCTTTAAACGTAAACAATGTTTTCAACACAACACATTGGATTGGTGCTCAAAATTATCTACGACTTTTTCCTGGTGCACCACGTAGTGTAATGCTTACTGCCACTTACAGATTTTAATATTCGAAAAGTACAATTCTTGGGTTTGGTTTCGGTTTGGTTAAAGAAGGTAGGCAATGCAACTGCATTGTCTACCACTTTTTAAAAATGTAGCCATTTATAAAATGGTAATAATTAAAAAAATGACAACGGTAATAAAAACTATTATACATCAATTCGTAAAAAATATAATTCAGCAAAAAATATTTTATTTTTTATTGGGTTTGTTTCTGCTATTACTCGCTTACGCAGCTGTTACAGGTAATAATTATTTAAACGAGCAGAATAACTTGCAACAGCAATACCAAACGCTCATTCGAAAAAGTTGGGAATCAAATCCTGATAAGCATCCACACAGAATGGCACATTTTGGAAGTTTTGCTTTACGTATTAAACATCCGCTAAGTGTATTTGATTATGGGCTAGATAATTATGCTGGCAATACTATTTACCTAGAAGCACACAAGCAAAATACTGTAAATTACACCGAAGCTAGTTTTAGCACAGGTATGCTACGTATGGGCGACTTGAGTATTGCCATGCTATTGCAAATCATTCTACCACTAATTATCTTTTTTTTAGGTTTTGGTAGCATTGCTGCCGATAAAGAAAACGCTACTATTAAAATAATTAGCAGCCAAGGGGCTTCAACTTATCAGTTATTATTTGGTAGAACTGTAGGGCTTTGGCTTGTTAGTAGTTTGTTTTTTGTTCCTGCTTTTTTAATTACTGGTGCATTATTAATACTGCAAAAAAATTATGTTTCAAATGCAGAATTATTGTCTCGGTTTGTGTTAACAACCCTGCTGTACATCATTTTTTACTGGATAATAAGTGTTGTTACAATAGCTGTTTCGGCAAAAAGTAATAAAGCCAAAAATGCATTAATTAAGTTGTTAGGCATTTGGTTGCTTTTGGCAATTGTAATGCCCAAAATTGTTCAGGTAGCAAGCAATAGTTTATTCCCGTCACCTACCAAGCTAAGTTTTGAAACCGCAATAGAAAAAGACATTTTAAAACTAGGCGACAGCCATAACCCTAACGATCCATTTTTTAAAAATTTAAAAGATAGTGTACTAAAAAAGTATGGTGTAACTACAGCTGATAGCCTACCAGTAAATCTTGGTGGCATTGTTGGTGCCGAAGGCGAGAGATTAAGTGCTGAAACGTATGTTAAGCACTACAACATGCTTATGGATTTATATAGAAAGCAGAATAGTGTAAGTAAATGGATAGGATTTGTAAATCCGTTTGTAATGCTAAAACATAACTCAATGACATTGGCAGGCAGCGATTTTGAGAGCTATGTTCATTTTCAGCAACAGGCAGAAAACTATAGATACAGTTTAGCACAACAAATGAATGCCTTGCAAACGAGTTATATAAGTAATATCAAACCGAAAGAAGGTAATCACGGCTTACACGTAAGCAATCAGCATTTTAAGGCTTTTCCAGATTTTAACTACCGCTTTTTCTCGTTAAGTAATGCTTTAAGTAAAGAGATACCCTCAAATGTTGCGGCTCTTTTCTGGCTGATAGTATCATGGTTGGTATTGGTAAATGTTTCTAAAACCTTTAAAATTATTACTGAATAATGTTTTTACTACTTATAAAACAATTTTTACGCAATAAGATTGCCATTGCATCCATACTACTATTGTTTATAGTTGGCATTGTTAGCATCAGTATTGGTAGTAAATTTTTAGCACAGCAAAATGCGGCTGTAGTAGAAACTACTTTACACCAAAAACAACATATTGAACGCCTACTGAAATACGAGAACAAAGAGTTTGGCTTATTAATGTACTATTTAAAATTTGCTTATGTAAACCCAACAAATAATTTAGCAGGGCTAGCTATTGGGCAAAGAGATATTAACAGCAGCATACAAGCCAATACCATACGTGGTTTAGAAGGGCAAAAATATGATAGCGATATACGCAACCCTTTTCAATTAATGATGGGCAACTTCGATTTTAGTTTTGTCATTATTTATTTGTTTCCACTTGTAATTATATCATTATGCTACAATTTATACAGCGAAGAAAGTGAAAATGGCACTTGGGCTTTAGTTAAAACCCAAAGTAAAAGCACTACTGCTTTTTTACTTCAAAAAATGGCCATACCATATATACTTATCATTTCTATACTTGCACTCTTATTTGTTATAGCAGCAATTTGGCTACATATTTCGTTAGATATTGCCTTTGCAAGCTTTATGGTTTGTAACAGCCTTTACGTAACCCTTTGGTTTGCTATTGTTCTATTTGCAATATCATTCTTTAAAAGTAGTGCCATTAATGCAGTTTCGTTATTAAGTGTTTGGCTGTTACTTACATTGGTTTTGCCAGCAGCAGTAAATAATTATGTTTCACAAAAGTACACTGTTCCAGAATCGTTAAGTACCATGCTTAAGCAACGTGATGGCTATCATAAAAAGTGGGATGAACCAAAAGATAGAACCATGGCACTTTTTTATCAACAATATCCACAATACAAAAACTACCAGTGGACTGAGCAAGGTTTTGATTGGCTTTGGTATTATGCCATGCAACATTTAGGTGATGTAGATGCAAGAGCCGATATGCAAGCATTTATGACTAAGCTAAAGCAAAGAGAAGCAGTAAGCAAAAACATAAGCTATTGCCTACCTACTTTGTATACACAACTATACAACAGTCAATTGGCACAAACTAATCTAGAAAATCATTTACAGTTTTTAGATAGTACGGCAGTATTTCACGAAAGATTACGACTACACTTTTACCCTAAAATATTTACAGCTGTACCTGTTGCTAGTGAAAACTGGACAAAGCAAGTACCACAAATATGTCATATAAAATTGTCTGTAAAGTTTTTTGAAAGTGTATATTTTTTCTTTTTCATAACTATTATTAGCATCATAATTTTTAAGCGGCTTAAACAATAGTGAGCGTTTAATTTGCGTCAAGCATACATTTTTTCAAATGTTGGTTAGTATTTAATTTTTTTAGAATTATCAAGATTATTCAAAACCTATAATTTAATTATTAGTTGTAGCGAATCATGATTTACGTACTACATCGAATTGATTTATATCTTATCGTATGGATTTTTACATTTTTCTTTAAAAAGCCTTCAACCGAATACACCTGTTCTTTGTAATTAATGTAGCTTTAAAAAACAACAATAATTTTTATGACCATTAAACAATCTCTTTTAAAAGCACTGTATCCAATTATTATGCTGTTGGGTAAACTAATGCCTTCAACACTTAGCAGTGCTTTTAACGAGAAAAATGCATTGCCTACAACATCTATTTATAATATTCCTTTGGTTGCCAATTCAGATAGTTCATTTACATTAGAACAATACAAAGGCAAAAAAATTTTACTTGTAAATACAGCTAGTAATTGTGGTTTTACGGCTCAATATGCCGAATTAGAAACGTTGTATAAGCAATATCAAAATAAGTTGGTTGTAATTGCAATGCCTGCCAACGATTTTAAACAACAAGAACAAGCAAACGATGCATCTATTGCACAGTTTTGTAAGTTGAATTATGGCGTAAGTTTTCCTTTATTAAAAAAAGGAGTTGTTGTTAAAAATAGTCAACAACATGATTTGTATAAATGGTTAAGCGATAGCGGTAAAAATGGTTGGTGCAATGAAGCACCTGCTTGGAATTTTTGCAAATACCTTATTAATGAAGAAGGTATTCTAACACATTATTTTAAACACACTGTTTCTCCACTTAGTAAGCAAGTGATTGCAGCAATAGAACAATAAGTATTTGTTCCGCAATTACAAAAAAAGAACAATCTTTGTTGAACAATTATATTGATTTGTAGTATAAAAACTACACTAAAATCGGTAAATATCACTTTGTTGAGAATCATAAATCTATGACTATTGCATCAACATTAATAAAACTACATTTTATGCTTGCTAAGTCTGATATTGAAAAATATTTTGTTGCCGAAAAGCAAGAAAGTTTATTCATTACCTGTGTTGGTATTTTGGCTGTTGCTTTAGCTATGATTGGACTATTTGTTTTTAAAACTCAATTTTGGAAGGGTGCTGCTATTCCATTAATTGCTATTGGCTTAGTACAAATTATTGTAGGTATTAACGTATATAGAAGAAGTGATGCTGATAGAATAAGAGTGGTGTATGCTTACGACATGGATAGAACAGTACTAAAAGAAAAAGAATTACCACGTATGGTAATTGTAGATAAAAACTTTGGTGTGTATCGTTGGTTTCAAATTATGTTATTAATTGTAGGATTGGTATTGGTTTTTTACAACAAAACATTTATGGATAGAGAATCTAGCTTTGAAAACATGAAAGAATCATATAAAGTAGGTGTTGGTGTGGCACTCATTATACAATCAATTATTTTATTAAGTGCCGATTATTTTGCTGAAAAAAGGGCACACTTGTATACTGAACAATTGAAGCAATTTGTAAAAAAATAATTCAATGTTTAAACGATGTGTTGCAAATTTTCCATTGTTTTTCTTCATTCTTTAAAAAAGTGAAAAAAATTTGCAGTTCATGCAACTATTTTCAAAAACTTGTGTCTAATATTGTACTTCAATAGGGGTATTGAATGGTTTCAATTGATAAGGCACCTTGCAAAAGGTGTCTTTTTTATACCATTACTTTTTAACTTAATTTCAAAGGCTGTTTGTGTATATTCAAAGCCATATTTTCATATAATGCCTATTAAAAGTTTACAATATTTAAGTTTACTCAACCCATTTTCTTCAATTCGAACAAAAGAAATATTACAAGTAAACCCTACCGTAATTCCGCAACGATTAGAGAGTGCAGAAGTTACCATTTCTGTGTATGAATACAATGCCAACAGTTTACAATCGCACCAATTTTCAGCAACCGATTTATGTCCACAATTTAATAATCATGATACGGTTAAGTGGATTAATGTTGATGGTATTAACAAAGCATCTATCGATGCTTTTTGCAAGCATTATGATATTCATTACTTGTTGGCAGAAGATATTCAAAGTGTTGGCTTAAGACCAAAAATGGATGAAATAGACAATCATTTGTTTTGCTTATTGCACATGCTCTATTTTAATAAAGAAAAAGGTAGTGTAGAAAGCGAACAAATAAGTATTGTTTTAGGAAAACATTATGTAATTAGTTTTCAAGAAGATGCAACAAGAGATGTGTTTAATGCCTTGAGAGAAAAACTAAAAATTACCAATAGTAAAATTAGACAAAGTGGAGCCGATTATTTATGCTACGCATTGATAGATTTAATTGTAGACAATTACTTTATAGTGATGGAACAATTAGGTGATAGAATTGAAATTTTAGAAGATGAAATAGTAAAAAGACCAAACCCAAGAGCGTTGGTAAAAATTAGCCAATTGCGTAAAGAGTTAATTGTACTGAAAAGAAGTATTGCTCCTGTTCGTGAATTGATTAATGGATTTATAAAAAATGAAAACCCAATTTTAGAAGAAAAAACCAATAAGTACTTTAAAGATATTTACGACCACATAATTCAAGCAACAGACTTGGTAGAAAACTACCGAGATATGATGATGACGATGCAAGATGTGTACATTAACCAAGTAAATTTAAAGATGAATGAAACGATGAAAGTAATGACGATTGTTACTTGTTTATTGGCTCCTGCCACGGTTATTGGTGGAATATTTGGAATGAATTTCGATAGAATTCCATATTTACACGACAAAAATGGCTTCTATATTGCTGTAGGCTTAATGCTAATTATTCCTTTATTTATGCTTCGAATTTTTAGAAAAAGAGGTTGGTTTTAAAACATTAGTAATAAAATTAGTTTAAAATTGAATTCATTTCTTAAACAACATTTTCAATTTAAAGAAAATATAAGCAGTAATAAATAGCAATTTCTTAAGGTATAAAACCTTATTTATTTCATTGTTTCTAATTCTTTTTGCAAACGAAACATTTCATCTCTTAAACGAGCAGCTTCAATAAAATCTAAATCTCTTGCTGCTTTTTCCATTTGTTTTTTGGTTTGTGCAATTGCTTTTTCTACCGAAGGAATGGTTTTATATGTTTCTTGTTCTTCAGCAGCAACAGGCAATCCTCTTTCTGTAGTAATTGTATACGTTGGCTTAGCTGCATCTGTCCCTTTAATATCCAATACAGATGTTTGCTTCATAATTTGATCAATACTCTTATTTACAGTTGTTGGAGTAATTTGGTGTTGAATATTGTAAGCAATTTGCTTTTCTCTGCGTCTGCTCGTTTCGTCAATGGTTCTTTGCATACTTTCGGTCATTTTATCTGCATAAAAAATAACCTTACCATCAACGTTTCTTGCTGCTCTACCTGCAGTTTGAGTAAGTGATCTTTCATTCCTCAAAAATCCTTCTTTATCTGCATCTAAAATAGCCACCAACGATACTTCAGGCAAGTCTAAACCCTCTCTTAATAAGTTTACACCTACCAATACATCAATTTCACCCAAACGTAATTGCCTCAATATTTCAATACGTTCAAGTGTATCCACATCACTGTGAATGTATTTCGATTTTATATTTATTCTACCCAAATATTTATCCATTTCTTCGGCCATTCGTTTGGTGAGTGTAGTTACCAAAATACGATCGCCTTTTTTTACCGTTCTATCAATTTCATCTAATAAATCATCAATTTGATTAACAGATGGACGAATTTCAATGGGTGGATCTAACAAACCTGTTGGTCTTACAACTTGTTCAATTACTACACCACCTGTTTGTTGCAATTCATAATCGCCAGGCGTTGCACTTACAAAAATGGTTTGACCAATTAAATTTTCAAATTCCGTAAAGTTCAATGGTCTATTATCCATTGCACTTGGCAAACGAAAACCATAATCTACCAACACCATTTTTCTACTTCTATCTCCACCATACATACCTGCAATTTGTGGCACAGTTTGATGGCTTTCATCAATCATACAAATAAAATCTTTGGCAAAATAATCTAATAGACAAAAGGGTCTTGTGCCGGGTTTTCTTCTATCAAAAAAACGAGAGTAGTTTTCAATTCCATTGCAATATCCAAGTTCACGTATCATTTCTAAATCGTACTCTACACGTTCTTTAATGCGTTGAGCTTCTATAAATTTTCCTGTCGATTTAAAATATTCAGTCTGAGCCATCATTTCATCCTGAATTTCATAAATCACTTCTTGCATAATGTCTTTTGGAGCTAAGTATAAATTGGCAGGAAAAATGGCTGCATTATCTAAAGTTCCAATTCGTTTACTTGTTTCTTTTTCTAAACTTTCTATTTCTTCAATTTCATCACCAAAAAATGTAACTCTATAAGCAATATCTAAATAAGGTAAATTAATATCTACCGTATCTCCCTTTACTCTAAAAGTTCCCCTCATAAAATCGCCTTGACTTCTTGTGTATAAACTATTTACCAATGCATGTAAAAATGCTTGTCGAGATAAAACTTGCCCCTTTTGAATTCTAATAATTCCATTTTCAAATTCAGTTGGATTACCCATACCATAAATGCAACTAACGCTAGCCACTACAATAATATCTCTTCGTCCACTCAACAATTCACTCGTTGCTTGTAAACGCAACTTGTCTAATTCTTCATTAATACTTAAATCTTTTTCGATGTAGGTATCACTTACAGGCATGTATGCCTCTGGCTGATAATAATCGTAATAGCTTACAAAATAGCCCACTGCATTATTAGGAAAAAACTGTTTAAACTCACCGTATAATTGAGCCACTAAAGTTTTATTATGAGTAAGAATAAGCGTAGGCCTTTGTACTGCTTGAATTACATTGGCCATCGTAAATGTTTTACCACTACCAGTTACACCCAATAAGGTTTGAAATTGTTCGCCTCGTTCAATGCCATCAATTAATTCTTTTATAGCCGTTGGCTGATCTCCTGCTGGTTGATATGGTGACTGTAATTGAAAAGGCATACATGCAAATTAAACAATTGTAAATTCATGTCATCAAAGGCTAAAAAAATTGAGAAGAATTATTGTGTAACCAACTTTAGTAATTCTGTTCAACTGCGGTTGCGTCGCACTCTTGTACGTTCAATTTTCTATTCAGCAACAACACAAAAATTTAGTTATAGTATGGACTAATCATTACATACACAACAGGGCCTGTAACTGCTACATACAACCACAAAGGCCAAATAATTTTAGATAGTTTTTTATGAGCTTCAAACTCTGCTGTTAAGCCTCTGTAAGCAGTAAATAATATAAATGGCAAAATAATAGTTGCCAAAAAAATATGGGTAGCCAAAATAATGTAATACACCATTCGAATACTTCCTGCAGCAAGTTTTTCTGCATCTGACAATAATCCATCATGATTGCTATCGCCAAATTTAGCTTCTCCTGCAAGCATGTGGTGAGCAATGTATGAGACTAAAAATAAAACAGATAAACCTAAAGCAGCAATCATTAAACGTTTATGCAGTAAATAATTTTTATTTTTTACCGCAACTAAAGCAGCTATTAAAAACACAGCAATAGTTGCATTTACAAAAGCATTTATGGTAGCAAATATGTGAATATCAAAGCCCAAATTAGCTTCTACTTTTACCTTACCTAAAACTACTACAACAGCAAAAACAACAAATGAAAAAATTCCAATTAATAATTTTGCCTGAGAATCATTCTTTTTCAATGCAGCTTGTAACATAATATATAGGATTTAAAATACTTTCAATTAAAATTTATCCATTAATTTTTCTTCGTCCTTGCATATATACTACAAAGAAAATAACGGCAACAATTATTATTAACCACAACCAACTTAAATCAACAATTTGGGTAAATACAGTACTCTTTTTCTTGCGATTTTTTTCAAGCATCAAAGCACCAATATCTCTTGCTAACTTAGAAATAGACGTTGTATCTAATCCATTATAAAAACCACGAACAACATAATCTTTATCTAAAACCACGAAACGATTCGTATGTACAAAATCAGAATCTACAGGTTGACTATCATATTGATCTACTCTTAATTCTTGAAAAGCAAAATCAGCAATTTTCTTTTTATCACCCGTAAGCATCCACCAATTATCATGATTTACGCCAAACCTGTCTGCATAGTCTTTTAAAACAGAAACACTATCTCTATCAGCATCTATGCTAAATGATAAAAACTGCACAACAGATGTATCTACTTTTTTTCTCAGATTTCCACCTTTTATAAAAGATTGCTGTAGTTTAGACATGTTTCTTGTTAAACGAGGACAAATACTTCTACAATGGGTGAAAAAGAAATCTGCAACAATTATTTTACCTTTTATATCATATAAACTAACCGTGTCGCCTAACTGATTTACCAAT
>Ga0075157_10002645_pt1 | contig 10354 bp, 8 predicted proteins | sample JI81BgreenDNA_FD_70967 | JGI IMG/M metagenome (GOLD analysis project Ga0075157, IMG submission 70967) | Wastewater effluent complex algal communities from Wisconsin, to seasonally profile nutrient transformation and Carbon sequestration -... | ecosystem: Engineered > WWTP > Effluent > Algae...
AAAAAAGTAGATGTAAGCACTGGTAACACTACTGCCGCTTCTATAGAAATATTTGGTGCATTGCAAGTGGGTGATACCGTAATAGCCAATGCCAATGATGAGATAAAAGAAACAGGGCAATAGACAACTATTACAATTGTGATTCAAAGAGCTACGATGCAATTATAGTGGCTCTTTTGCTTTTTATGAGTCTATTCTAAAAGTAACAAATGTTACCCACTACTCTTTTTGCCTAGTCTAAGTTTGTACCGTCAACGTTAAAGAGTCTCATCTTTTCTACTTCAAACAAATCAATTGCCATGGCTAAAATAGTTGTATTGGGTGCAGGTATTGCAGGTCATACTGCTGCATCATATCTACAGAGAAATCTAGGTAAAGAACACCAAATAACAGTTGTTTCGCCAAGTGTTAATTACCAATGGATACCTTCTAATATATGGGTAGGCGTTGGTAGAATGAAAGCCGATGACATAAAGTTTGATTTACGACCACTGTATAAAAAATGGGGCATCAAATTTTTACAAGCAAAAGCACTCAATTTTTTTCCTGAGGGTGATAGTAATACAAATTATGGCTTTGTAGAAATAGAATTCACTTCCAAAGAACAAAAAGGCAAAAAACAAAATGTTGAATACGATTTCTTAATTAATGCCACTGGGCCTAAACTAAATTTTGAGGCAACAGAAGGTTTACATCTTGGTACTGGCAACATCGCTTCGGTATGTACTTTTTCTCATGCTACCGAAGCTTGGCATTTATTGCAAGAGAAATTAGACAACATGCAAAAAGGCCAAAAGCAAACTTTTGTAATTGGTACAGGACACCCAACAGCCACTTGTCAAGGTGCTGCTTTTGAATACATCTTAAATGTTGATTTTGAAATTAAAAGACGTGGTTTAGAAAAACAAGCAGAAGTAATTTGGATTACCAATGAATACGAATTGGGCGACTTTGGCATGGGTGGTGCATTTATAAAGAAAGGTGGTTTTATATCTAATACGAAGCTTTTTGCGGAGTCATATTTTGTAGAAAGGAACATCAATTGGATTAAAAGAGCTGGCGTTAAAAAAATTGACGACCATACAATTTACTACGAAAACCTAGATGGCGAATACTTAGAACAACCCTACGATTTTGCCATGCTTATTCCCGGTTTTGCAGGGCATGGATTTAAGGCTTTTAATAAATTAGGGGCTGATATTACTGACAAATTATTTGCACCAAATGGCTTAATGAAAGTAGATGCAGATTATACACCAAAACCATTTGAAACGTGGTCCATAAACGATTGGCCTCAAACCTATCAAAACCCTAGCTACCCTAATATTTTTGCACCCGGTATTGCATTTGCACCACCACATTCTATCTCAAAACCAATGATTAGTAAAAATGGTACACCCATTTTTGCAACAGCACCTAGAACAGGTATGCCATCGGGTGTAATGGGCAAAGTAACAGCTGACAATATTGTTGAATGGATTAAAACGGGTAATTCTACTATAAAGCACAAAGCTTCTATGGGTATTATGGGTGCTGCCTGTATTGTATCGGCAGGCTATGGCATGGGCAAAGGCACTGCTGCTACAATGACGGTAAGCCCAGTAGTGCCAGATTGGGAAAAATATCCTGAATGGGGCAGAGATATAAAAACAACCATGGGTGAGCCAGGCTTGGCAGGGCATTGGTTAAAATGGTTAATGCACTATATGTTTTTGTACAAAGCAAAAGGCAAACCATTTTGGTGGTTAATACCTGAATAAATTTTTAATAAAAAACAAACACAATCATGGAAAATCGTTTAATCATTACCAAATATTCAGAGCAATATTATCCACCAACACCCACTAATTTTACATTGTTTTTAAGGCATTTTATTCCTTTTCAAATAATTAGATTTTTAATTCTAAATTTTAAGATTATCAAAATAGTAGCTAAAGGACACTCGTAGATATTTTTCTATAAAAACATTACAACTAACAATTTTATGGACGTCGAAATTCTCAGCAGAATCCAGTTTGCTTTCACGGTAAGCTTTCACTACATCTATCCACCGCTTAGCATTGGGCTTGGCGTAATGCTGGTAGCAATGGAAGGCCTGTACTTAAAAACTGGCGATAAGATTTATGAAACCATGACAAGGTTTTGGATTAAAATCTTCGCCCTCATTTTTGGCATTGGTGTAGCCACAGGCATTGTAATGGAATTTGAATTTGGCACCAATTGGGCTACCTATTCTCGCTATGTGGGTGATATTTTTGGTAGTGCCTTAGCAGCCGAAGGCATTTTTGCATTTGCACTAGAAAGTGGCTTTCTAGGTTTGTTATTATTTGGATGGAATCACGTATCCACACGGGTACACTTTTTTTCAACCATTATGGTGGCTTTAGGTTCTATGTTTTCAGCCATTTGGATTGTGGTTGCCAACTCTTGGCAGCAAACACCTGCTGGCTACCATGTGGTAGGTGAAGGCATGAAAGCAAGAGCAGAAATTACCGATTTCTGGGCTATGGTATTTAATCCTTCATCGGTAGATAGATTATCGCATGTACTAGTAGGTGCTTTTTTAGCAGGTTCTTTTTTAGTGCTAAGTGTTCATGCGTATTATTTGGTAAAAAACAGGCACGTCGCTATTTCTCGTAAAGCATTTAAAATAGCATTGGTAGTAGCTACCATTGCTGGTTTGTTACAACTATTTACTGGTCACCATTCTGCTAATGGTGTTGCCGTAAACCAACCTGCTAAACTTGCAGCTTTTGAAGGTCATTATGATAGCATGAAAGCAGCCGACATGTATTTGCTTGGCTATGTCAATCAAAAAGACCAAACAGTTACGGGTTTAAAAATTCCAGGCGGATTAAGCTACTTACTATACCAAGATTTTAAAACACCCGTAAAAGGTTTAAATGCATTTGCGGTAAATGATAGACCAAAACCCATTAATGCCATTTTTCAAACCTATCATTTAATGGTAGCCATTGGCATGACGCTTATTGGCCTTACCCTATTTGCTATGTTTCTTTGGTGGCGTGGTAAATTGTTTGACTACAAATGGTTGATGGTAGTATTTTCTTTCTCGGTTATTTTACCACAATTAGCCAATCAATTAGGTTGGTTCTCAGCCGAAATGGGTAGGCAACCTTGGGTAGTGTATGGCTTACTTAGAACTAGCGATGCCTTATCTAAAGCAGTAAAAGCAGATCAAGTAATGTTTTCACTCATCCTGTTTACATTTATTTACACCCTGCTATTTGTGCTATTCATTTACTTGCTTAATAAAAAAATACAGCACGGTTTTGATGAACCGAAAGCCGATGAAGAAATACCAGACTATTCTAAACGTAATAATCCCATACTAAACTAACTATTATGCCCACTTTTTTAGAATTAGATTATCCAACACTTTGGTTTTTGGTAGTAGGTGCTGTGTTTACAGGCTACGCCATTTTAGATGGTTTCGATTTAGGTGCAGGCGCTTTGCATTTATTCTTTAAAAAAGAAGAAAGCCGACGCATTGCATTAAATGCCATTGGCCCGGTATGGGATGGCAATGAGGTATGGCTAGTTATTGGTGGCGGTGCTTTGTTTGCTGGTTTTCCAGAAGTTTACGCTACTATGTTTTCAGCATTCTACATACCTTTTATGTTGTTTTTAACCGTACTAATTTTTAGGGCTATTGCCATTGAATTTAGAAGTAAAGAAAAAATGCTTTGGTGGCGCAAAACTTGGGATATTGTTTACTCATTATCAAGTGCTTTAATTGCATTGTTACTAGGTGTGGTTTTAGGCAATGTAATGCAAGGCATACCTATTGATAAAGATTTTGAATACCAAGGCGGCTTCTTTAACTTGCTTAATCCTTATGCCATCATCACAGGCGTTACCACGCTTGCATTATTTATGATGCATGGTGCTACGTATTTAATTATGAAAACAGAAAGTAGGCTGCATACCAAATTAAAAATTTTGGCAAAAAACACCAGCCGCTTTTTTGTGATTGCTTACGTTACTTTAACCATGGCTACTTTAATTTATTTACCGCAAACAGCTGATAAATTTAGAGAGCATCCGCTACTGTTTTTAGTGCCTGTAATTACTATTTTAACCATCATCAACACACGTAGGCTGCTAGAAAAAGGTGTGTATTTCAAAGCCTTTTTATCCTCTGCCTTAACGTCGGCCTTATTGTTAATTACAGTTACCATTAATATTTTTCCAAACATCGTAGTGTCTACCATTAACCCTGCTTACAATATCACTATTTACAATGGTTGTTCATCGCAAAAGTCATTAGGCATAATGCTGATTATTGCGGCTATTGGTGTACCACTAGTGGCAGCTTATACCACCTTTGTTTTTTGGACTTTTAGGGGCAAAGTAAAAATGGACGATATGAGCTACTAGTATTAAACACAACCATTATGACACCCAATTTTTGGAACGAACGATACAGCGAAAGCCATTATGCTTATGGCGAAGCACCCAATGTGTTTTTTGCAGAGCAACTAGATAAACTACCTATAGGCAACCTTATTTTACCCTGCGAGGGCGAAGGTAGAAATGCAGTCTATGCAGCCACCAAAGGTTGGCAAGTACAAGCATTTGATAGCAGCGATGCAGGCAAAGTAAAAGCCCTACAATTAGCTAGCAAGCACAAAGTGGCAATCAATTATACTATTGAAGATGCTACGAAAATAGAGTATGCCGTTAATAGTGTAGATGCAGTAGCTTTTGTATTTGCACATTTTCCACCGGCCATCAGACAAGCAATACACCACAAAGCCATTACTTGGTTAAAGCCAGGTGGTAAAATCATCATGGAAGCATTTAACCTACAGCAACTGCAATACAGTTCTGGCGGCCCTAAAAATGCAGATATGCTTTATACGATAGAAATGTTGCAAGATGACTTTAAAAGTATGCAAATAGATTGCTTACATACTACAGAAGTTATTTTGAATGAAGGTCCTTTTCACCAAGGCAAAGCAGCAGTAATACAAATGGTAGTTACTAGATGGTAATTGGGCAACCATGCACACACATGATTCCAAAGTTCAGTTTACAGTAGTACGACAGCTAATCAGAGCTGAACGGACGAAATGGGCGTACATTTTTCGTCCTTGACTTTTTTGCTTCTTTTTTTGTCAAGAAAAAAAGAGGGGGGGGAAGTACATTAGAAGATAAAATGCTAAAAAGCGAAAGAGAAAGATGATTACTACTAAATGAGTATAGAGATACGATTAGCATCATCAATTTCAAATAATTTGAACTGAACACATGGTGTATCACTACACTCGTTGTAATATTTTAAAAAGCTACAAAAATTTTATTACCAATTTGTAATATTGTTGTCGCAATATTTTATTTTATTGCAACAATAATATTACAACAGGTTTTAAAAAATAAAAAATATGGCCATTAGTCATTTGTTATACGAAAAAATAGGCATTAGCCAGCAAGCACTAGGAGCTTTAATAGGCGCAAAACAAAGTACCCTTAGCCATCATGATAATGATACCAGAGATTTGCCTTCCACAGCTAGTATGGCACTAAACGATTTGGTATTGATTGCCCTTAAACTAGAACAAGCAGCTTTACCAACAAGTACAGAAAGTGATAAAGAAAAGCTGCAAAAGGCCGCAGAATGGTGTACTATGCAATGCCACCCACTACAAAAAAAGTTAAACAAAATGTTACTGCACCAGCAGCAAGCCGTTAATATGCTTGCCTTTATTGAGTGTTACAAGTAAACACATACTGAGATAAGTAATAAAGTAGCCAATTGGCTTGAAATTATGCGTATAGATGCGGAGAAGAAATTGGCAAAGAATAGTTGGTTGGCCATTAAAACATTAGAGATACAAATTCAAGTATTGTTACAGCAAGCTACCATGTATAAGGCTGCAAGCGAGAAGTAATGTAGCTATTTTTGTCAAGTGAAAAAGCGGGTATCACTATCCATTGTATAGCTATCGCTAGTAGCTTTTTAGAAAACCAAAGTAGCTACGAAAGTTACAAATGTTACCAACCACCCGTTTTTAGGCCGATAGTTTTGCCTTAAATAAAAAACGGTGATGAAACAGTTACAACATTCGATGACGCTGGTAGTTTTGGTAATAGCTTTAGCTAGCATTGCCACAATAACCAAGGCACAAACAACCCAACTATTAACGCTAGAAGCAGCTACTAGCAAGGCACTCAGCAACAACAAAACGGTGCAGTTAGCCAAGATGGATGAAACCATTGCTGCCGCCAATTACAAACAAACCGAAGCCATTTACTTACCACAAGTTGGCCTTAGCTATACAGCTTTTAGTACCAACAATCCGTTAAACGCTTTTGGTTTTCAACTGCAACAAAAAAGTATTGCACAAAGCGATTTTAATCCCGATTTACTCAATCGCCCTGATGCTATACCCGATTTTACCACCAAGTTAGAAGTGCTACAGCCCTTAATCAATATGGATGCTGTATACATGCGCAAAGGTGCCGCCAAGCAAATAGAAGCGTACCAATACAAAACCCAACGCACAAGCGAATACATCAGCTTTGAAGTGCAAAAAGCCTACCTACAATTGCAACTAGCTTACGATGCAATGGCAGTAATAGAAGAGGCCTTAACCACCACCAAAGCTGTTTACACATTTAGCAACAACTATTTTAAACAAGGCCTCGTTCAACAATCAGATGTACTGAATGTGCAAGTGCAAGTAGCTAGCTTAGAAAATAATTTAGCCAAGGCCAAAAGCAATATTGGCAATGCATCAGATTATTTAAGTGCCTTGATGGGGCAACCTTTGGGCACTATTTATACAGCAACTAAAACTGCATTTACCACCATAACAAATGATACGATTGCTGCTACAAGAGCCGATTTTATGGCCATGCAAAAAGCCATTGATGCTAGTAACTTAATGATACAATCTAGCAAAATGAGTTACTTACCTAAGCTGAATGCGTTTGGTAGTTACCAGTTAAACGATAGCAGAATGCTAGGCTTTGGTGCAGGTGCTTATTTGGTAGGTGCACAAGTATCATGGCATATTTTTCAAGGTAATAAAACAAAAAACACCATCGCTACGCAAACATTAGAACGCAACAAACTTGCTGCACAATTAGCACAGCAAAAGGAACAAAGCAATGTGGAATTAAGCAAAGCCAAACGAGATATTGCCGATGCCCAAACAGAAATAACCCGCCAAAAAGTAGCTATAGAACAAGCCACCGAAGCACTACGCATTTTGCAAAACCGCTACCAGCAAGGCTTGGTAAATACAACGGATGTAATGATGGCAACCACGCAGTTATCGCAACAAAAATTTGGTTTGGCACAAGCCATATTTAATCAAAATTTAAGCAAAGCATACACCCAATTATTAACCAGTTCTACCACTAAATAATTCTAACCAACATGATATTTCAACAACAAAAACCAGCAGCAATTTTATTAGGTATTAGCATCACCTTATTAACGGCTTGTTCTAGTAAAGAAAAGCCAACAACAGAAGCCAATAATGGCCCGGCCATCAATGTTACTTTAGCCACGCCTTCTGGCAATAATGGCAATACCATTAACATCAGCGGCCATGTTGAGTCATCACAAACGGCTAATATTAGCACAAGGGTAATGGGCTATATCACTGCCTTAAAAGTAAAAGTAGGCGATAAAGTAAGTAAGGGGCAGTTGATTGCCACCATTAGCAACCAAGATATTTTGGCAAAAAGAGCACAAACCGATGCTGCCATTGCAGAAGCCGAAGCCACACTAAAAAATGCCCAAAAAGACTACGACCGCTTTACCACTTTGTACAAACAACAAAGTGCTACGGCAAAAGAATTGGACAATGTAACGCTACAATACAATGCAGTAAAAGCGAGAGTAGAAGCAGCCAAGCAAATGCGCAACGAAGTAAATGCGATGTTGAGTTATACTACTTTAACTGCACCATTTAGCGGTACGGTTACGCAGAAACTAGCCGATGAAGGTAGTATGGCCAATCCTGGAATGCCCATTGTAACCATTGAACAAGCAGGTACTTACCAGATAAGTGCGGCTGTACCTGAAGCAGAAATCAACCAAATTAAACAAGGGCAATTGGTAGATGTGACCATTCAATCGGCCAACAAAACTTTTAAAGGCAGTGTGGCACAAATCAATCAATCATCTCAGTTTACAGGTGGTCAGTATGTTGTTAAAATAAGTATTCCTGAACAAGCTAAAGCAGGCTTATATGCAGGCATGTATGCCACCATTGCTTTGGCTAATAACAACAAAACAACTACCGCCAATAACAATACAGTTCTAGTACCATTAACAAGTATTGAAACAAAGAATCAGTTGACAGGCTTGTACACTGTGAGTACTAATAATACTGCGCTATTGCGTTGGGTACGCTTGGGTAAAACTTATGGCGACAAAGTAGAAGTATTAAGTGGCTTGAGCAGCAACGAAACCTTCATCGCCAATGCTGATGGTAAGCTGTACAATGGAGTGGCAGTGAAAGAGAAGCATTAGCATTTAACCACAAAGGGCACAACGATTTTCACAAAGGACACAAAAATTACATAGTGAACCTTGTGGGTTTTCCCTTAGTGTTTTTAGTGGTAAAAAACTATACAACGCAGTATTATAAAACCACAAAGGCCACAACGATTTTCGCAAAGGCCACAAAAATTACTTAGTGAACCTCGTGGGTTTTCCCTTTGTGCCCCTAGTGGTAAAAATAAAATTACAAACCCAAATCAAACTAGCCCCACCATTGGAGGGGTTGGGGCGGCTTTTAATACAAGATTATGGAAAAAGGATTTTCAGGAAATATTGCAAAAGCATTCTTACAGTCGAAGTTAACGATACTGTTAATGGGTGCTTTCTTGCTAATTGGTGCATACAGCACCTACTTAATACCAAGGGAAGAAGAGCCACAAATACAAGTACCAATGGCAGATATATTTATTGGCTATCCTGGTGCTGAACCAAAAGACGTAGAAACCAAAGTGGCGGCACCATTGGAAAAAATGATCTCGAATGTAAAGGGTGTTGAGTATGTGTATTCAACCTCTATGAAAGGTCAGGCAATGCTGATTGTGCAGTTTTATGTGGGTGAAGATGTGGAACGTTCGCTAGTAAAATTATACAGCGAATTAATGAAGAATATGGACAAAATGCCACAAGGCGTTACGCTGCCATTGATTAAAACCAGAGCCATAGATGATGTGCCAGTATTGGGCTTAACGCTTTGGAGCGAAAAATATGACGACTACCAATTGAAGCAAATTGGGCAAGAATTAACCAATGAAGTAAAGAAGATTAACGACGTATCTGACATCAATATTTTAGGTGGCAGAAGCAAAGAAGTAAAGGTATTTTTGGATAAAAATAAGATGGCTGAAAACCATGTTGACTTCTTATCTATTAGCAAGCAAATACAAGGGGCTAACGTACAAATGCCGGGCGGTAATTTGTTGCAAAAAGACACCGCTTTTTCGGTAGAAACGGGTAACTTCTTAACTACTTCTGATGATATAGCCAACTTGGTAGTAGGCATTAACCAACAGCAACCAGTGTACTTAAAACAAGTAGCCAAAGTAGAAGAAGCACCCGAAACAGCGAACCAATATGTACTCTTTGGTTATGGCAAAGCAGATACGGCCAAAGCCAATGCCTTTAAATCAAACTATGCAGCAGTTACCTTATCTGTAAGCAAAAAGAAAGGTGCTGATGCCATGAAATTGGCCGAACAAATTGTAAGCAAAGTAGAACATTTAAAAGCACAGTTATTACCTAACGATGTACAATTGACCGTTACTAGAAACTATGGCGAAACAGCATCGGATAAAGTATCTGAACTATTGTTTCACTTGTTTATTTCTATCGTAGTAGTTACGTTGTTTGTAATGCTTGCAATGGGCTGGCGTGGCGGTTTAGTAGTGTTTTTATCTGTACCCGTAACCTTTGCATTAACGCTGTTTAGTTACTACATGATGCATTACACGCTTAACCGTATTACCTTATTTGCATTGGTATTTATTACAGGTATTGTGGTAGATGATTCCATCATTATTGCAGAGAATATGCATAGGCATTTTAAGATGAAAAAACTGCCGCCACTGCAAGCAGCTATCTATGCCATTAATGAAGTAGGCAACCCAACCATTCTTGCAACATTTACGGTAGTAGCAGCGGTTTTGCCGATGGCTTTTGTATCGGGCATGATGGGGCCGTATATGAGTCCAATGCCTATTGGTGCGTCTATTGCTATGATGTTATCATTAATTGTGGCCTTAACCTTAACACCCTATTTGAGCTATATCTTTTTACGTGAAAAAGAAAAGAAAGGTATACACCACGAGGCAAGCA
>Ga0075157_10002646_pt1 | contig 10354 bp, 5 predicted proteins | sample JI81BgreenDNA_FD_70967 | JGI IMG/M metagenome (GOLD analysis project Ga0075157, IMG submission 70967) | Wastewater effluent complex algal communities from Wisconsin, to seasonally profile nutrient transformation and Carbon sequestration -... | ecosystem: Engineered > WWTP > Effluent > Algae...
AGAGTAATTGGCGCAGAGTGGTCAGTCCTTCCACCGATTCCACGGTCGCCAGCAGGATTGGCCGGTCGCCCGAGATCCCCACCGACCAGAGCAGTGGCTGCGAGCCGATCTGGTCGTACCGTTCACTGGGCGGTGCGCCCAGCACACGATCTGCGTACAGCAGATGTCCGGCGATGTCCTGATAGACACCGGCGTCGGCTGGCGCGATGTCGAGTTCTCGCAGCTCGACTTGCGCCGTGGTCCACGCGAGGTCGAGCGCGCGCTGGGCCGTGGCGATGTCGTCGTACCGGTCTGCCAAGGCGAAGGCTCGCTCGCGACTTGCGGCAACAATGGTCGTGAATGCCACGCGGCCGCTGGTGCCTGGTGCCAGTCGTAAGCGCACGCGCACAGCGAAGATGGGATCGAGCACGGCACCGGCGTGGCCCGCGAGCGGGCCATCCGTCGCGTCGTCGAGCGCGGCAGGATCGCGCGTGGAACGTCCACGCCCGAGGAAATGCCAACGATCACTTTCGTAAGAGATCGGACCGACCCGGGTGTCGTCGGCCGCGGCCACATGCACGCCCCACACCGGTGCCTCCGTGGCCGATCGTGGGCGCCGCGTGGCGATCAGCGCGGAGCACCACGCATGCCACTCGGTCTCCACGAACAGGTTGCCGAAGGCCGGGTGAGCACGGTCGGACTCCGCTGGCGCCAGCACTACCTCAGCGTAACTGGTCAGTTCGATCTCCACTTCACGCCGACCATGGTTGGTGACGGTTACACGACGCACTTCGGCGGCATCGCCCGGCACCACGGTAATCTCCGTGCAGGTACTGATGTCGCCGTCGGCGCGCAGAAAGGTCACGCGGTCCGTGGCGAGCAGGGCACGATAGCTGTCGGCCGGCGCACACACCGGCTGATGCGCCACACTCCACCGACGTCCCGTGGACAGGTTCTTCACGTAGCAGAATTGACCCATGCTGTCAGTGGTGGCGTCGGCCCGCCACCGCGTCACCGCCAGATCTTCGTGATGACTGTACCCTGCGCCGCGATTGTTGACCATCACCGTGTACGGCAGGTGTCCAAGCAGGGCGACACGGGGCTGTGGTGTGTCGGCGGTTTCGAACTCCCGCACAGCAGGGCGCTCGCGCTCGGGCACCGGACGCGCGTCGCTCACATCGGCGCGCTGCGTGGACTGGAACACCAACCGTCGCGGAATGCGCTCGTGGAGGAGAGGCTCGGCGGCACGCACCACGGCATCGGCATGAAACCGCTCCTGCCACACGTTGCCACGCAGCACGTTCGTGAAAGCGACGAGACTCATGCCGATATGATGCGCCATGTAGTTGCGCACGATCGCGAACGGCTCACTGGGGAGCGGGCGCGTGAAATCGAGCGCATCGCAGAAGCCGTACGGACCGAGGGCCCCACGGGCCTCCAACGCCTCGAGATTGTCGAGCGACTCGCCCGGTACGAGCATTGTGGCCAAGGCCGACGCGTACGGGGCGATGACCAGGTCCCGGCTCAATCCGCGTTTGAGCCCGAGGTCCGGGACCCCGAACGCGCGGTACTGATAGGTGAGCTGGCGATCACGCACGTTGTAGGCGCTTTCGCTCACCCCCCACGGCACCCCCCGCTGCGTACCGTACAGGATCTGTCGCCGTACCGCCCCCCACGAGGACTGGTCCAGCAGGGTGTGGGGATACGTGCGCATCACGAGCGACGGCATGAGGTACTCGAACATGCTGCCGCTCCATGAGACGAGTGCGGTTTCGCCGGCGGTGCGTGTCAAGGCGCGACCCAGGCGGAACCAATGCTCCAGCGGCACCTGGTTGCGCGCGATCGCGACGAACGACGTGAGTCGTGCCTCGGAGGCCAGCAGGTCATATGACGAGGCATCGCGCGTCGCGCTCCCCTCCTGATAGCCGATGACGAACAGCTCCCGCTGGGCATCAAAGAGGAAACGAAAATCCATCGCCGCCTCCAACGTGCCCACCTGATCGGCCAGCGCGTGCAACCGCGTCTGTTGCTCTGGTTCCCGGGCTTCCGGCTCGGCAAGGGCCAGCAGCGACTGGCGAAGCGCGATCAGATGCCCGGCGAGGTTACCGCTGTCCACCGTGGAAACGTAGGCCGGCTCGAGGACCTCGAGATCATGGAGGTCATACCAGTTGTACAGGTGTCCGCGGTAACGGCGCAGCAGCCCCATGGTCGCGACCGCGCCTTCGAGGCGCTCCAGCATTCGCTCGATGGTGATGAAGCCGAGGTCGAACGCGCTCACGGTAGCGAGAAGCTGAAGACCGATGTTGGTCGGGGATGTGCGCATCGCCACCGCAGGCTCCGGATCCTCCTGGAAGTTGTCCGGAGCGAGCCAATGTGTCTCGGCCGTCACGAAGCGTTCGAAGTACTGCCAATGCGTCCGCGCATAACGCATGAGCGTCATGCGCTGCCGTGGGGAGAGCCGAAGCACGCGCGTCGTGGTCCGCTGACTCAATACGGCCGCCAGCCACGGTGACGTAATCCAGAGTAGCGATAGCGGAACGATGGCAAGCAGTGCCGCCAGCGGCCTCGGGTCGTGGTCACGCGTGATACGCAGCGCGGCGATGACCAGCCCCGTGACCCCTACGAGCACCGCGGGCCACATGGCGCGCCACACGCTGCTCCACGGGCCAGCCCGTGACGACATGACCGATCGCTCGGTCTGCCGGGCTGTCTGCCACTGCAGCAGGTACCGCCGCGAGACGAACATCCGCCACAGGGTACGGACCACGGCGTCGACAGAAACGCTGGCCTGGTGGGGGAGGAAGGCGAGCGTCAGCCAGAGGTGTCGGCTGCTGGTCCAGGCGTCCTGCCCGACGGCACCGTAATAGGCGCGCCACGACTTCTCAGTTGGCGGGCGCAGCACCGCCAGCAGCGCGGCGATGAGCCACGGCGCGGCAACCGCCGCGACCATCAGCAGCGTCCAGCGCAGCGGTGATCCGGCGAGGATCGTCCAGCCGGTAAGGACGAAGGCCAGCTGCGCCAGTTCGAGGACGCTGCGGCGCAGGTTGTCCACGATCTTCCAACGGGAGAGCAGCGTCAGCCGGTTCCGCTCCTCGCCGTCCGGCCCTGGCACGCGTCGCCCGATCCAGGGGAGCAGCTGCCAGTCACCACGAATCCAACGGTGTTTCCGACGGGCGTGCGCGAGATAGCTGGTGGGATAGTCGTCGAAGACCTCGATGTCGGTCGTCAGTCCGGCCCGTGCGTAATTCCCTTCGATGAGGTCGTGCGACAGGAGCATGTTCTCGGGAAAGCGTCCATGCGTGGCCTGTTCGAACACGTCGATGTCGTAGATGCCCTTGCCCGTGAAACTTCCCTCGCCGAACAGATCCTGGTACACATCCGATACGGCTGTTGTGTACGGGTCCACCCCAGGATGACCGGAGTGAATGGTCGCGAAGCGGGAGCGATTGGCACTCGGTAGCGACACGCCGACACGAGGCTGCAACACGCCGTACCCGCGCTGGACCCGCGAGCGTGCGGCATCGTAGACGGCGCGGTTGAGAGGATGGGCCAGCGTTCCGATCAGGAGCGGAGCTGCGGCTGGCGGCAGTATGGTATCCGCGTCGAGGGTGATCGCAAAGCGCGCCTGTTGCAGGATGGACGAGTCGCCCTCGACGACGGCGAACGGTTCGCGTGGTCCACCGCGCACGTACCGATTGAACTGCGCCAGCTTACCGCGCTTGCGCTCCCATCCCATCCACACGCGTTCCTGTGGGTTCCACTGCCGAGCCCGATGAAACAGAAAGAATTGGTCGGCGACGCCGTTCGCGTAACGCGTGTTGAGCCCACGAATGCCTTCGATGGCCGCCAGCACGATGGCGTCGTCACCCGCTCGCACTTCACTCTCCGCATCGGTGAAGTCACTCAGCAAGGCGAAGTGCAGGTGCGCCTCACGATTGGCGAGGAACTGCACCTCGATGGTCTCCAAGGCGTCCTCCACGTCGTCCACGTCCCCGAACAGCGTGGGGATCACCACCACCGTGCGGAATTCAGCTGGGATGCCGGTCTCGCCCGTAAGGTCCAGCTTGGGAAGGATCCGTGGCGAGAGGAACGCCGTGATCAGCTGATTGACGAGCCCTACGGCAATATCACTGGCGGGGAGGATCGTGAGCGCCACCAGCGCGATGCCCAACGGCCAGTGCAGCCAGACGCCGTCACCGGCCAACCACACGGCTGCTGCCATGGCGAACGCCGTGCCGGCGCTCACGCCCCCGATGAACACCAGGTTCGGGTGGTCGACCACCCACTCCTGCACGGACTCACCATGCGTTCGGTGATAGCCAACCTCTGCCCGCAGCGCCGCAAGACCATCGTCCACGAGGTAGTAACCCACGTGCCTTTGAACGACGTGATCAGGGCCACCTGATGCCGCCGCTGCGGCGAGCGCCACCGCGCGGCGGGCGACCACTTCCTCGTCGTACCGGCCGCGCCGTGCGAGCCGCTCCACGGCGTGGCGATACGCGTCGCGCGTAGCGAACGTCATGTGTGAGTACACGCCCGACGGATCGTCGCGCAGCACCGCATCGAGGCGGCTCTGCTCCTCGACGAACGTCTTCCAGTCGAGATGGGCAATGGTACGCAGGCTGGTGATGCTGTTGGCCGTGATCACCTGCGTGAGCGCCAGTCGTTCGTTGGCACGAGTCGCGGCATCATCGGCATCCACGCCAACCTCCGCCAGCCACGGTTCGAGCCACACCAGCGACGCGAGAGGCATGTCAGCATGACGTACCTGTCGCAGGAAGCGGGAGACAAAGACCGGCGTCAGGGGTGGATGCGCAGCGAGGAAGTCGTTGAGAGCGGCTGGCGTCGCCGCGGGCGCTCCCGCTTCTGTCAGCATGCGTGCGGCCCACGCATCCGCCAGCTCGATTTGCTCGAGCCGCTGCTCGGTACGCAACGCCATGCGACGCACGTTCTCGATCAGAGCGAGCCGAAGCATGGCCGGAATGGCCCACAGCTCGCCGATACGCAGCGGCTGCACCTTCTGAAACGCCGAGACGAACAGGTCGGTGTTGCTGCGATCCACCCGCCCTTCACTGTGGCCGATCAGGGTCGTGGCGATTTCGTACACACGTGGGTATCCCGCAAGGTGCCCACTGTCGAGCACGGGTAGCTCGCGGTAATACGTGCGCGGGAGGCTCGCGCGGATCTCCCGCACGTGCTCCTCGATCACGTACGCATTGTCGAGCAGCCATTCGCCGGCGGGATCGACATCGCCGCGACGCTGGTTGGCGCGGTCGAGGCGCGCATGAATGCTGGCCAACATGCTCGACGTCGCATCGAGCCGACTCAACAGCGGCGCGCGTGTCGTATCACCCGGTGGTGTGACACGCAGCCGCTGCGCACGTGCGACATCCTGCGCGCGCTCGGCGAGTCGATCCGCACCGAGTAGCTCCCCGCGGATGGGGCCCGTCAGCAGATTCTCCGAGGCGTCAGCGGTTGGCGAGATGACGGCGCGCAGGCGACGGCGCAGCCGGTTGGCAAAGGTGATGAGATTCACGTCTCCCTGTACCGCACTGTGTCATGCGTTTTGTGGAGCGGTGAGCGATCAGTCCACTTCGGAGCGCGTCGTGCGCGACTGCAACCGATCGACACACAATGTGGCGGTGTGTGCTGTAGCGGCCGGCCCAACATCCTCAGCACCTCGGGAATGTTCTCCGGGGCCGGATGTACCGCTCTCACGCCGATGCAACACCCTCGAAGTGCTCGCTGTCCGCGTCGGCGGCCGCCCTCGTGTGGTGCACTACACCATCCCGGTGGTTGGGCGGCGAATAAATCGTATACAGCTTCATCGGATCGGCGCCGGTATTGATGATGTTGTGCCGAGTGCCGGCAGGGACCAGTATCGCCGTGCCCGCATGGATGGATGTTCGCACGCCGTCCAGCTCTGCCTCGCCGTTGCCCTGCTCGACCCGAAAGAACTGATCGAGCGTATGGACTTCGGCCCCGATGTCTTCGGCCGGCTTCAGCGCCATCACTACCAATTGGCTGTGTTCGGCCGTGAAGAGCACCCGACGGAAGTCGGTGTTCGCGACGGTGAGTGCGTCGATGTGCTCTATGTAGCCCGCCATGATGCCTCCGCATAGTGCGCAATTCGTCGTCATGTCAGCGATGACGCGGAGCTGCGCGGTTCAGTATCCATGTCGCTTCGCATCACGCATTGGCGACACTCCTCAGTCCGACATTGTCATGCGCACGGCTGGTGCACATCAGTGGAGAATGGATCCCGGACGCGAGGCGGACAATCGCTCAAAAGAGCGAGTCATCGGCGCAAACTGCCAAAGTCCGAGCCGCGGGTGGGAGTAGCCTCGGATCGCGGAGAAGATCATGAACCTGATGGCCACGGTGATCTGCGGTCCGTTCGCGGCGACCGGGAAGCCCGAGCCGCTCAAGCGAATCGGCGCCAAGGTCTGCCGACGTTCAGTGCGAGTGTGTGGTGGCGGCGGAATGCCTGACAGACACGCTGTCCCCGCCGGTGCACATTGCTGGTGAAGCCCACCGGGGAGGCACGATGTCTCGATCGGTGACGCTACCCTTGGCGGTGCGCTACCGTGCTCATCACCTGATGGCAAACCCCACTGTGTTTGTCCGGCGCCACCTTGTGGCGATCGGCGCGGTTGTCATCGCCGTGATTGTCGCCATACTGGCTGGGCCGCGCGTGCTGCTCGGACCGAAGGTGCCCGTGGACACGGTCGTGCGCCAGAACTTCGTGCAGACAATCGTGGCCAGTGGTCGGGTGGAGGCGCCGCATCGGGTGGATATCAGCGCCCAGATTACCGGCACGGTTCGCCGCGTACCGGTGCGTGAAGGCCAAACGGTTGTGGCCGGCGCCACGCTCGTCGAACTCGAGTCGGCCGAACTCGAGGCCTCGCTCGCACAGGCCCAGCGCGCGGTGCAGGCCGCAACGGCGAGTATCCGGCAAATGGAGGAGGTGCAGGCACCGGGAGCGGCGCAGACCCTCAAGCAGGCACAGATCAGCCATGACGCAGCACGCGACGCCTACGTGCGGAGTCGGGCACTGCTGGAGGCCGGCGCGATCAGCCCAGTCGAGTTCGATGCCGCCCGTCGTGCGGAGGAGGCCGCCGCAGCACAGCTGCGTATTGCGGAGCAGCATGTGGCGCGCGCGCGTCCATCGGGAAGTGATGCGGCTGCCGCGGCCGCTGCGCTGGCACAGGCGCGAGCTGGGGCCGACCTCGCCCGCGCCCGGCTGGCGTACGCGACCATTCGCGCGCCGAGTGCCGGTACGCTGATCGCGCGCGACGTGGAGCCGGGCGACGTCGTGCAACCCGGTCGGGCGCTAATGGTTTTGTCACCGGGCGGCGAAACGCAACTCGTGGTGCAGATTGATGAGAAGAATCTGCACCTGCTGTCACTCGGGCTCTCGGCCCTCGCCTCGGCCGATGCCTACCCGAACCAACGCTTCGACGCGCAGATCGCCTACATCAACCCCGGCATCGACGCACAGCGCGGTGCGGTCGAAGTCAAGCTGCGGGTGCCGTCACCACCGCCGTACCTGAAGCAGGATATGACGGTCTCCGTGGACATTGCCATCGCGCGGCGCGCGAACGCGGTGCTCGTAGCGAGTGACGCCGTGCACGATCTCGACCGAACTGCGCCGTGGGTGCTGGTGATCGACGGGCGGCAGGCGCGAAAACGCCAGGTGACGCTGGGGCTCGTCAGCAATGGACTGTGTGAAGTGCTGCACGGCCTTGCGGCTGGCGATCGCGTAGTCCCCGTGGCAACCGAGACCGTTACCGATGGTGCACGGATACGACCGGTCGCCGTCGGGAGCCGACCGTGAGTACCACACTCGAACCGGTGGTATCACCGGCAATGCGTCGGCCACTACCGGCGCCGCCTTCGCCACCGCCAACCTCTCCACCGCAACTGCCGCGCTGGCTACCCTTCGAGTGGATCGTCGCGTTGCGCTTTCTGCGGGAAGGGCGACTGCAGACCGCGTTCATCGTCGGCGGTGTGGCTATCGGCGTTGCCGTCATCGTCTTCATGTCCGCGATGATGAGCGGTGTGCAGGCGAGCATGATCCGTCGTACGCTCACCGGGCAGTCGCACATCCAGCTCACGTCGCCCAAGGAATTCGTTCGACCGCTCCGCGACACCTCGCCCCTCGAGCGCGAGGGCGCGATCGTGCAGGCGCCACTACAGCGGCTCAAGGGGATCGACCAATGGCAGGGCATCGTCCAGCAAGTACAGGCGATCCCCGAGGTGCGCGTCGTCTCGCCAGCCGTGAGCGGCTCAGCGGTCGTCGTGCGCGGCGATGCGTCGCGCGTGGTGTTGGTCACCGGTATGGATCCGGAACGCTACTTTCGGATTGTCGCGCTCCCTGAAAAGATCGTGCGCGGTGCGGCCCGCCTCACCAGTGCCGATCTGCTCATCGGCACCGAGTTGGCTACCGACCTGGGTGTGGGAGTGGGCGACAAGCTGCGAGTGACCGGCAGTGGCCGTGGAGCGACCACTCTCACCATCACGGGCATCTTCGACCTCGGCAACAAGGCCGCCAATGCGCGCAGCACATTCGTCGCGCTGCGCACCGCACAGATGCTGATGGGATTGCCGGGCGGTGTCACCGCGATCGACGTTACGGTACAGGATGTCTACGCCGCCGATGTGATCGCACAGCGCATTCAGCGTACCATGCACGTGCAGGCCGACAGTTGGATCGGTACGAATGCCCAGCTCTTCAGCGCCCTCAGTGCGCAGAGCATGTCCAATACGTCGATCCGGTTCTTCGTGGGGCTCTCGGTGGCGTTCGGGATCGCGAGCGTGCTGGTGGTCTCCGTGATGCAGAAGTCCCGCGAGATCGGCATCCTGCGCGCCATGGGGGTGTCACGCACCCAGGTGCTACGGGTCTTCCTGCTGCAGGGCGGGCTGCTCGGACTTGGCGGCGCCGTCGTTGGCTCAATACTGGGGCTGATGGCCCTCGCAGCATGGCAGAAGCTCCAACGCGCAGCCGACGGCTCGCCGATGTTCGAGATGGTCATGTCCCCCGCATTGCTCGGCTGGACGCTCGCGCTGGCGACGCTGACCGGATTGCTGGCCGCGTTCATGCCGGCGCTGCGTGCCGCCCGGCTCGATCCAGTGGTCGCGATCAATGCCTGACGTGGCACCGGGAGCGGCAAGGGAGACCACTCCTCCGGTGCTGGCACTGCGCGCCGTGCACAAGTCGTACAGTGTTGGACTGCCAAACGAACTTGAAGTATTGCACGGTATCGATCTGGTGCTCGAACGCGGCGATTTCTGCGCGGTGATGGGGCCGTCTGGATCTGGGAAGAGCACGCTGCTGCACCTGATCGGGCTGCTCGACCGGCCAACGTCGGGAACCATCGCGGTCTGCGGCGAGGAAACCACAACGCTCGACGACCGCGCGCTCACGCGATTGCGAGGGCACAACATTGGGTTCGTCTTCCAGTACCACCACCTGCTCACCGCATTCAGCGCGCTCGAGAATGTGATGATGCCGATGCTTGGGGGAAGCGGCTTCCCGAGCGCCGCGGCGACGGCACGGGCTGCGGCACTCATCGAGAGTGTTGAGCTCACGCCATATCGCGACCGAGCCGTTGGCCAACTCTCCGGTGGCCAGCAGCAACGCGTGGCCGTCGCGCGCGCGCTGGCGATGCAGCCGGCGTTGCTGCTCGCCGACGAACCCACCGGCAACCTCGATACCAAAAGCGCCGACGCGGTCTTCGCGCTGTTCCGCCGCGTGAACAAGGAGCAGGGGACCACGGTGCTCTTCGTCACGCACAATCCGCTGTTGGCGGCACGCTGTGATCATACCATCGACGTAATCGACGGGCAGATCGTGACACGTGGCATCGACAGCAGCGTGTCGCGAGGCCGGAGTTGAGTTTGTCGCTCTGGTGAATGGTGATGTTTCTCACGCACGACCGCACGTCCGCCATTGTGTCGTGCGTCACCTCCAGAAAATGCAACTGCTGATCTGCCAACGCGATTGCCCGAGCGGGCACGTGAGTTCTTGCGCTGCGATCGCGAACTCTGCTGTGCGCTGTGTAGCGAACGCGTCAGTTGCAGCGCTTTTGTGGCAATGCTAGCGTTGCCCGGTCCAAAGCGTCCACACGACGCAATACGCAGCACGATCAAGTTCTCGCGCACAACGGAGTGCGACGGCCATGCCCTTTGAATTGTCGCTCGTGGATCTGGTGTCACCCTACGTACTGCAGGGCGACACGTTCGGTGACTGGCATGCGATGCTCGGTGCACTTCGGGTCGCCGAACACGAAATCGCCTTCGACGAGAATGGCGTCACCATTCGCGGCACCGTCGACTTCGAAGGCAACCTCACGCTCGATCCGAGTCGCATGCA
>Ga0075157_10002647_pt1 | contig 10353 bp, 15 predicted proteins | sample JI81BgreenDNA_FD_70967 | JGI IMG/M metagenome (GOLD analysis project Ga0075157, IMG submission 70967) | Wastewater effluent complex algal communities from Wisconsin, to seasonally profile nutrient transformation and Carbon sequestration -... | ecosystem: Engineered > WWTP > Effluent > Algae...
CGCCATTTGAGCTGCGCTGCGGCGGCGGCCTCGCTCGGGTCGTTCCACTTGTCGCCGCCGTCCTTGCGGCCAAGCCGCGTGGCCAGTTGCGGCTGCATCTTCACCCATGCCTCGAACTCGGCATCGAGAAAGGCGGTGAGCGCGGCATCCTGGGTGGATGCGGCCGTCTGCGCAGCGGCATCACCGGCGATGGCGACCGAAGCGGGCAGCGCCAGGGCAAGCGAGAAGGCGGAAACGGCGAAACGAAGCGACATTTTCATGATGATTCCCCTTGGTTTGGCGCGGACCATAAGTGCATGATTGCAAGCGGGGAAGCCCGTCTTCGACGAACGGTATACCAAAGTGCAAGCCGCCCCGCCCGCTATGGCCAATCGGATCGATAACTGGGGAAAAAATGGTGAGCCCTGCTGGGTTCGAACCAGCGACCTACTGATTAAAAGTTATTTCCACAGGGTCTAGCGCCGTCTAGCAAGGTCCAGAAAACCCCGTAAAACCAGGCTTTGTGATCTAGTGCCGTCCAAGGGCATACGATAGTATTTGACCCGACCTGTTACCTAAGGTAACACTCCTGTCGACCCACTGATATGGGTCAGCCAGACCGAGGGGCTGCCACCCCAAGGCCTGGCCTAACCACAATGATCGATAGGAGATCACCATGGCTACAAACGCAATACAGGCGCAGGCCGCGCCCGTCATCCCGACCTTTGAATCCCTCTATGTCGCTTATCAAACTGCCGAGGCGGCGTTGAACGGCGCTATCGACGCATATGCTGCCATGGGCAGTGACGTGCCCGACGAAATGGAATTGCAGCTATGCGAAGCTCACGTAGCTGCGATCGATGCGTTGATGCTGCACCCGTCAAAAACGGCGGGCGAACTTGCGATGAAGCTGCAGGTCTATCATCGCCAGAGCATGTATGAAGGCTGGTGCAGCGGCGATGCTGTGGCGAAGGCGCTTGCTAACGACGCCTTGCGCGTGTCGAGCCGAGATGCGTTTCTGATGGCGTCATTCACCAGCTACATGGCGGCGCGCCGTGCGATCGATGCCGCTCCCGGTGACGGCTCTGCAATCGCTGACGAAAAGGCCGGGTGGGCCGCTGCCGATGAGGCTGAACGAATGATCCTGTCGTTACCTGCCACGTCAGCGCAGGGTGGGCAGGTCAAGCTCTGGCTGGCCCTGCTGCATTCGATCGATGACCGGGAAGTCGAGCAGCTGGTTTTGGCGCAAGACCTTAAGGCTTTGGAGGCGCTGGGCGATAAGCTGGATTTGAACGCGCGGTTCATCATCGGCGCGATAGCTGCGCTCAATTGTGGGGGGGATTGCTGATGGCCGCTGCCGTCTTGTTGACCGATGCCAAGTTGCAGGGGCTTAAAGCTCCTGCAACCGGGCAGCTTGAAATCAGCGACGCCAAGGTGCCGGGGCTGCGCGCGCGGATCGGCAAAACCGGCGCAATCACGTTCATCGTGCGCAAGCGCGTTGGTGGGCAAGTCCGCAACATCACGCTGGGCAGATACGGCCCGCGTTTCGGGCTGGCAGATGCCCGCAAGGCCGCGCGAACAACCCTAAGCGATATCGAGGCCGGGAAAGACCCTGCGGCGGCTGTCAGGGCGCAGAAGCGCACCGGGCAGGGCAAAGGGACTATCCGCGCCCTATGGCCCGCATACAAGGCCAGCAAGGCCGATCTGCGATCTATCGGAGAGGTCGAACGGATATTCGATCGCTACATCCTGCCCGCGATGGGCGACCGTATGGCCGATGCCGTCACGCGCGCCGATGTTTCCGCCATGATCGATGACATTGCAGCAACCGCCCCCGTGATGGCGCGCGCGGTTCATGCGCAGCTATCCGCGTTCTATTCGTGGGCGATGCCGAGGCTTGATCGCCTGCCGTCCAATCCCTGTCGCGATGCTGGCAGACCAGCCAAGCCCAAGGCCCGCGATCGGGTGCTGAGCGATGCCGAGCTGCGGGCGTTGTGGCAGGAAGCCGACCAGCAACCGCTGCCATGGGGACCGGCTATCAAGCTGCTGATCCTGACCGGGCAGCGGCGCAGTGAGGTCTTTGAGGCCGAATGGGCGGAAATCGACCTGAGGGGCGCGTTGTGGACCATTCCGGCCGATCGGGCGAAGAATGGCGTTGCGCATCTGGTGCCGCTGTCTGGCGAGGCTGTGGCGATCCTGAAAGCCATCCCCAAGACCGAAGGCAGCGCGCTGGTCTTTCCCGCCGCTGGCAATGCCGAGAACAGCGCCAGCGGTATCAGCAAGGTGGTCGATCGATACCGCCGAGCCATCGATAAGGCGCTAGATCGGGACGAAGGCGACCGCTGGACCCTGCACGATATCCGCCGCACCATGGCGACCGGATTGCAGCGGCTAGGCGTCCGCATCGAGGTTACAGAAGCCATCCTCAATCACGTATCAGGATCGAAGGGCGGAATTGCTGGCGTCTATCAGCGGCACGATTGGAAAGACGAAAAGCGCACGGCCCTGAACGCCTGGGCTGCCGAAGTTGACCGGATCGTGAAGGACAAGCGCGACCGGCGCGGCAACGTTGTCAGGCTGGCGAGGGGTGGCAAGCAATGAAGGCAGGCGTATTCGATGGCATTTCGAGGCGCACTATCGACGCATTGAAAAAGCACGTTCCCTGCCTGCCGATCCATACCTTTGCGGATGCGGTTGCAATTTATCGGATAGAGCGAGCGCGGCGAGCCGTGACGCCTAAATCTGCACGTGACCAGTTGGACAAGCTGGCAGATGATGCGCTGCGCTTAAGTGCCGCTATTTCCAGCGTTACTAGCGCGGATGGTGTCCGCAGTTATTTTAGGGATGAATGTCTGGCGGTTGGCGAGCCAATGTTCCCCGTGCATCTGTGCGATGAACTGCGGCGATTGGCAGCTGTGGCGGAAATGGCGCGCCGCGCTGCCGAGGGACATGCAACCGCAGGAAGCGGCCTGTCAAATCGGACAAAGCTTATTCACCGGCTGGCCTGGGAACTCGAGCGGGCAGGGCAAAAGCCTGACTACCGCGTAAACGGCCCGCTGGTCTTGGCGTTCGGCATTGCAATGAGCGAGCTTGGGGAAAGCTTGTCAGACCACAAATCGACCGTGCGCAGCGCGTTGGAAACCTATCAAGGGAAACAATAGGCGCGGCGCGACGCGATTGTTTCCCCCCGAGCCTTGATTACAAGCCCTAAAAAGACGCTATTAAACGTGACGATCACAACAGGAGATCGTCATGCAAGTTTTGAGGTTGAACGAAGTAATTGCTAAGACGGGCCGCAGCCGCGCGTCGATCTATGCCGATATCGAGCGCGGTTCGTTTCCGGCACCGATCAAGCTGGGGCCGCGCGCCATCGGTTTCGTGGCAGACGAGATAGACGGCTGGATTAGCGAGCGCATCGCCAAGCGCGACCAGGGAGTAGCGGCCTGATGGAACCGAAAAGCCCCCGGCGCGAGGCCGAGGGCTTGGGGGAACATCGGGCAGATGCGACCCAAGCCTTTACAGCAGCCAGCGCAGAAACGCAATTCTCAACCGCATCGGAAGAGATTGCCCCCTGCATTCATGTCCGCAAGGATGGCGCGTTCTATCGGATGGCAATTCTGCCCCCCGAGGCGCTTCCCGGTGCCATGGCGCGGCCATCGACCTATGGGTCATACGCCAGCGCCATGTTGGCTGCGCGCTGGCTAGAGGTCGAAACCGGCTGGCCTGTCGTCGATCTGGCGAAGGGTGCCTAGGTGGCAGAAGCCCGGTTCTTTATGACGCTGCCTGCCCGCGTGATTGGCGACACCAGCTTGACCGCGCTTGATCTGCGCTGCCTGGCCGTCATCGCCATGCACGATGGTATGAGCGCAGTCAGCGGCAAGGGCGGCGGCTGCTATGCCCGCAACCAGACTTTGGCGGCGCTGGCGCGGACCGATGCCACCAATTTCAGCAAGTGTCTGTCGCGGCTGATCCGCGCCGGTTACGTGACCCGCGAACCGCAGTTGATGGACAAGCGCCGGTTCACTCTCCGGGTGCAATACCCCCGGGATGATAGTTGGCGAACTGACCAACAATCCCCGCAACCGCATGACCCTGAAACGGGCGAGATAGTTGGTGAGCCTGCCAAGCTTGACCCCGAGATAGTTGGTGACGGCGAAGGCGGAAATGGCGGTTTCTCTAGGGAAATTGGCTTGGACTATATTCCGTTAAACGGGGAACTACATTCCGTAGAAACGGATGAAATAGATTCCCTGAAAGGGCGCACCGTTCCGGCGCGCGGCTTGGCAGGGTGGAGAAAGTCATTCGACGATCTGCCAAATGACGGTGCCAAGGTGGCAGCTCTGGAAAGGGCTTGGCGGGCAAATCCCGAATGGTTCGAGCCGGAGCGCGAAGGCTGGGCGCGCTGGCTCTTCGACGTAGCAGATACCTATCAGGGCGAGAACAACGCCATCTGGGCGCAGGCTGGCAGGCTGTGGGAGGAAATCGCCCCATGCTGACCCGCACCCCTCAATCATCGGAGCACGACATGGACAAGAAACCCCACAACTGGGGCCGACCGATCGCGCCTGCACTGCGCGGCTATGGGACAGCCCATCAACGGATGCGGCGGCGGATGCTGGCCGAAGAACCTTACTGTCGCCAGTGCCGAGAGGAAGGGCGCGGCAACGTCCCTGCCAAGTTTGCAGACCATATCATCCCGCGCTGCCTGGGAGGCAGTGACGATCGATCGAACTACCAGCCGCTATGCCGAGATCATGCGCTGACCAAGACCGGTAAAGAAGGCGCGATGATGCGCCACGCCAAGCGCAGGGCGCGGGCACGGCTGGCAGAAGCCAATGAGGTGAAGCCATGACCGGGCGCAAGTCTTGGGACCACGGCGGCAAGACCCGTCAACAGCGCGGCTATGGCAGGGACCACGAACGGATGCGCGAGCATCTGATGCGGACCGTCATCTTGTGCGAGGAATGCCAGCGGCAGACTCCACCCCGCGTCACGGCTGGCACCGTGGCAGACCACAAAATCCCATTGGCCAAGGGCGGCACGGGCGATCGGTCGAACTATCAACTGCTCTGCACTGACTGCGCCAAGGCCAAGGATGCCAAGGACCGAGGCAGGCCGCGCAAGCACAAGCCACGGATCGGCTTGGACGGGTTTCCTATCGAATGACCCGGGGGCGCTTCGAACGCTGGGGCGATCAAATGCAGGACCGGAGCGGGTATAAAACGCACACGTCCACAATTCATAATTCGGGGATCAACCCGGATCAGTAACCACAACAGCAAAGGACAAAGACATGACCGAAGAAGAGATCAGGCGCATCGTTCGCGAAGAAGTGGAAATGGAGGCGCTGAAGGTCGATGGCATCTATGACCATTGCCGCACCGTGGCATTTGGAATGCTGCGCAGCGTGTTGGAGATGCTGGCCAAAAATACATTCGAAGCATTCGCCCACAACGACCGCAGCGAGACAGCGGCGGCTGGGGCCGATGCGGATGACGAGATGGGCGACGATGAATGGCCCCAAGCTTCCAGCAAGCCACATTAAAATCATGCAGCCACCGATCGGCAACACCGGGGGGGCATCCGAACGCTGTGGGTTTGCTCCTAGCGGACCAATGGGGGTGTCTCTTTCAATGCAAAACCAGTTTTTTCCCGCGCGCGCGCGAGGCCAGCGAAAGGTATTAACGGATGACCGGCGCACACAAGCAATTCCATATCACAACCGAAACCGTGAGGCTGGGCGAAGAGATCGAAGAGGCAGCGCGCAAGGCGGTGCTGCAATTGGCGTTAGACGCCATGAACGAGCACGGCCTGATGCGCCCCTTCGCCCAAGGGGTGCTGCAAGGCTGGCTGCAAGTTGCCAGCCTGGAGCATGAACGCCGGGAGATGGCCGAGGGGCTGCGGCGCATGGCCGATGAAATCCACCCGCGAACAGAACATGAATCTTGAAGTTTTCCGCAGTTCCCGCTATGGGGGTGCTGTCGCGTGTGATGCGCGCCAACCCTGCCAACCGTTCGGGATGAACGCTGCGGCAAGGCTTCAACGGTCGATTGACCGATTGACGAGGCGCGTATGATCGAAACACAGGCATTTTCCCTAGACGTAAAGAACCTGACCGAAACCGGCGAGATTGTCGGGCTGGCCAGCGTTTATGGCAACATCGACCGGCAGGGCGAGGCGGTTGCGCCTGGCGCTTTCCGGGCGAGCATCGAGCGCATGAAGGCGGCAGGCAGGGGCTTGCCGATGATGCGCGAGCATTCCCCCGAATTGACCTGCGGCATCTGGACCGACTTTGCGGACGATGGCGGGGCGCTGCGCGTATCGGGCAGGCTCTTGCTGGATACGCAGAGCGGGCGCGAGGCGCATTCGCTGGTCAAGGCGGGCGCTTTGGGCGGGCTGTCTGTCGGGTTCAGAAATGCCACCCGGACGCTGGCAGCAGGGCGGCGCACCATCACCCAGGGCGATCTGCTGGAGGTGTCGCTAGTCGCTATTCCTGCCAATCCCGAGGCTGTGATTCATGGCGTGAAGGCATCGCCTGGACCGCGTGAAATCGAGGCCGCGCTAAAGGCGGCGGGGCTGTCCAATCGGCAGGCCAAGGCCGCAGCCGTGGCAGCCACCAAGGCGCTATCCCTCTTCAACACTGACGATGAACAGGCCGCGCTGGCGGCTGCAATTTCCGAGGCGCGCCAGCGGATCGCGCCGTTTCTCAAGGTGTAACAGATATGACCGATTTCAACATTGCAGAAGTCATCCGCCCCTTTGTGGATGACGTGAATACCGCCCTCAAGGGCTTTGAGGGCAAGGCCGCGACGCTGGAGAGCGTCATTCATGAGCTGAAGGAAGAACAGGCTGCGCTGCGGCGTGGGGCGCTTTTTGGCGGCGGCGGGACTGTCGAGGGCAAGAGCGGCGGGCTGACTGTCGAGGAAAAGACCGCGCTGGTTTCTTTCGTCAAGGGCATGGACGGGCTGACCGGCCCCAATGGCGGCTTCAACGTGCCCGAAACGATCGCGAGCGATATCGAGGCGCAAGTCTTGAAGCTGTCCCCCGTTCGATCGGTGGCTGACGTTCGGGTGACGGACACCCCGAATTACAAGCTTCTGGTCAATCTGCGCGGCACCGGCTCGGGCTGGGTTGGCGAAACCGACACCCGCTCTGTGACCAGCACCCCGACGCTCGCCAGCATCGAACCGCCGCTAGGCACCGTCTATTCGCTTGCCGAGGTGTCGGAAGAGCTGATCGAGGACTTCGCTGGCAACATCGAACAGTTCTTGTCGCAGGATGTTTCCGAGCATCTGGCCGAAAAGGAAAGCGCGGCGTTTATCAGCGGCGATGGCACCAACAAGCCGAAGGGCTTCCTGGCCAGCACCATCGTTGCCAGCGGCGATGCGACCCGCACGTTTGGCGAGCTTCAGTATATCCCGACCGGTGCGGCTGCGACCCTGGGCACCGATCTACCCGGTAAGTTGCTGGCGATGATCTTCGCCATGAAGGCAGGCTATCGCCAGAACGCAGCGGCGGCTTGGATGGCGTCAACGGCTGTGGTGCAGGCGCTGACCGAGCTGAAGGATACCGAGGGACGCCCCCTGTATATCCCGAGCTATCGGGAGGGCGTTCCGGGCACCCTGATCGGTTTTCCGATGGTCGAAGCCGAGCATATGCCTGCTGTGGCGTCTGGCGCGTTCCCGATGGCGTTCGGCAACTGGCAGCGCGGCTATACGATCGCGGATCGCAGCGGCCTGCGCATCCTGCGTGACCCCTACACCAAGAAGGGTTTTGTGCAGTTCTATGTTCACAAGCGCGTTGGCGGCGTCGTCCGCAACAGCGACGCCATCAAGGTGCTGAAGGTCGCCAGCACCTAACGCTGGCCAAGTCTGACCGCGCCGTCACGCTCCCCCGGCGGCGCGGTCATTCCCCAGATGAGAAGGAGGCGACCATTTCTAAAACCCTAAGAACCATCGCGGTAATCGCCACTGCGGCTGCATTGATTGCGAGCGGCGTGGGCGCTGTTGCGGGCGGGACAGTAATTGGCACTACAGTAACAGCGGCGGGCCCCGGCCTGCTGACACTTGGCACCGTTGCGTCGCAAATAGCCACAATCGCCTCAATCCCGTCCGACCCTTCCACCATCGGCTTCAAGGTGAAACAGCATGACCCTGCAAAACGGACTGACGCACGGGCGCAAAGCCTATCTGTGGTGCGACACGGCATTCTGGAACGACCAGACCGGCGAGCTGGCCTATCACGCCCCGAAGGCCTTTCAGAGCTTTGGCTGGCCTTTCGCGGGCACGCTATCGACCTGGGGAGGCGATGGCTACGCCATGGTGGACCATATTCGCCTGGCTGACCCCCAAAACCTGGACAGCCTGCTGACTGTTGCGGCGGATGCGCTGCGCTGGTTCGTGATCGAGGGCGGCGGCGGGCGCATCATGCTGGCCAGCTTCGAGGATCGCCCCCGGCTGCACCTGATCCCCTCGCATGTGGTGTTCCCCGGCTATACGGCATTCGAGCCGGTTGAGCTGGATTACTTTGTGTGCAGCGCCAATGACAGCGATGCGGTCAAGGTTGCCATGCGGCGGGGCTTCAACCCCAAGCGGATGCGCCGCGCGATCGATGCGCAGTGCGTCACCCCCTTTGCAGGCCATGGCGTCCTGGCTGGGCTTGGCGATCGGGTGTGGATTGGCGGGAATGTGGTGCGCCTGGAGGTGAGCGCGGATGGCGTGACCAGCGCTATTGAGCGGCCTGTTTAGGCTTGGGGAACCGCTCAAAAATCATTTTTTCCTCGTCGCGTTCCATGCGTGTGATTGACCAATGATCGAAAAAAGCCGCGCGGTCATGATCGACATCATCAAGACCCGTTACTAAATCAAGGTGCAGGCGGTTTGGATACCCCTGGGCGCGGATTGGCAATACCAGCTTAGTGCCAATCCGTAAAAGCGCTCCTGGTCCGGGGTTCTCGCAAGAAATGCTGGAAGGGTCCACCTTGATGCACACGTCACGCAAAACAACAGCCGTCTGCATAAGGTTCGCAACATTCCAAAAAGCTGTGCCCAATGTCTCTGGGTCGAGGCGCACGGCAGTCAGTGAATCTCCGATATGTGAAACATAACAGGGATGATTCGGCCACATATCCAAAAAAGCAAAATCACCTTGCTGCAATTCCGAGGCATGGCACACGCGAATTTCACTGGCATCGAGCATCATCGTTCAAGCCTTTCAGCATCTACTGAGGCTTCAACATGCATCACCGAGGCCGATTCGGGAAAGGGGATATTGCTCCATTGTGAGGCTACAACGGCATCTCTTAAGCCATACGGAGCTTCTGGCCGTCTAGCTACCGAGGTCGGAAAAAATGATGAATAATCTCCGATTCATCGACGGCGAAAAAATGCCTTGAACCTGGCCAGTGGCGATTTAGGCATAACCGCTGCTGTAACGGCTGTGCTTGCTGCGTCTGCCATAAGCACCGGCGCTAACCATTCAACCTTTGAGCGAATGCTGTATGGTGCGGTGATGCAAGTGCAGTCGGAGTCGGGAAACAGGCCCCAATGATGCGGCACTTCTGTTTCGTCTAATGACTTGCACTTTGCGCAGGCATCGGGATGAAACACCTCATAAACGACGTCAATTTGGATTTCGGGATCACTCGCTAGCATGCGCTCGATGGACTGTGCTGTGCGATGCCGCATCATCACAAACGATGCGCGCAAAAGTGTTGTCTCATGCGCCCTGATAGGATCCTCTAGACCCGTAGCGGAAATCTCAATCAGCGCGTCGCGGCTCATGGCCGCGTTGGCCCGGATTCCTAACTGCCGTTTTTCGTCATTTGAAATTTGATCGCCAGTTTTTCGAAACTTCGAACAAACCGATCTGGGATGCTCTTCTAAGCATCTCGGCAGTAAGGCATCAATGGTTCGCCACGCTTCTGGCTTCAGCAGCCCGAGGCGCTCAATCGCTTCATGGGCGGCATCGATACGCACCGTGGCCTGAGTGGGTAATCTGTCCATCACTAAACCATAGAGATTCGCTTGCTTGTCGGCCAGCGCCAGAGTGTGAACACGCCAGCTAGCCTAGCTAGTTACCTACGCCGTTACCTAGGGATGAATAGAGGCGCGCAAAGAGCGGGCCGCTCCTCGCAAATTAATGAATTTCCGGTGTTTTTGGTGAGCCCTGCTGGGTTCGAACCAGCGACCTACTGATTAAAAGTCAGTTGCTCTACCGACTGAGCTAAGGGCCCCCTGGGGGTGGCGCGAGGGTTGCGCCATCGGTGGCCGGGCGGACCCGGGTGCGGGCATCCCCCTAGTCGGGCCGGCCCATCGGGTCAACCCCGTGCCGCACGATGGCGAAGCTGCGCGATGCTGAGCCCGGTCAGCGGGT
>Ga0075157_10002650_pt1 | contig 10348 bp, 9 predicted proteins | sample JI81BgreenDNA_FD_70967 | JGI IMG/M metagenome (GOLD analysis project Ga0075157, IMG submission 70967) | Wastewater effluent complex algal communities from Wisconsin, to seasonally profile nutrient transformation and Carbon sequestration -... | ecosystem: Engineered > WWTP > Effluent > Algae...
AGAGGTAAAATCAGAAACCTTGAAAAAATGGTAGATAACCAAGATGAACAAAAAAGTTCAGAAACTACATCTACAACCACAAAACGTGGAAAAACCAAGTAATCATTCTATTTTGACTAAACGTAATCAAGCATGTTACCAGAACAGATATTTTCACTTTCAGAAAAATACAAAGAAAGAACAGAGAAATTAGCCCAAAGCTATCAAATTTTATATGATGTAGAAGAAATAGATATTGCTACAGCCCCCAAAGATTTGGTGTGGAATGATGGAAAAATCAGTCTGTACCGTTATCAGCGTAAAACCAAAGCTACTGTAAAAACACCCTTGCTTATTTCGTATGCTCTTGTAAATAAACAAGATATGATGGATTTGCAACCTGATAGAAGTGTAATCCGTAAGTTTTTAGATTTAGGATTAGACGTTTACATCATTGATTGGGGTTATGTAACTAGAGCCGATAGATATACATCAATGGATGACTATATCAATGGTTATATTGGTGGTTGTGTGGATTATATTCGAAAAGAACATAAAATAGATAAAGTCAATTTATTGGGCGTTTGTCAGGGTGGAACGTTTAGCACTATTTATTCAGCCATTAATCCACACAAAATTAAAAATTTGGTGGTGATGGTTGCTCCCATAGACTTTTCCAATAAAGAAGGCTTGCTGTTTCAGTGGTCAACTTACTTGGATGTAGATAAAATGATTGAAAACAACGGAGGAATTATGCCTGGCGAAATGCTCAATATTGGTTTTGATATGCTCAAGCCTATGAGTAAATTCAGGAAATATACCTCTGTAGTGGATATGATGGATGATGAAGCCAAACTGATGAACTTTTTGAGGATGGAAAAATGGGTAGCTAACAGCCCCGACCAAGCAGGAGAGTGTTTCAAGCAGTTTATCAAAGATTTATATCAAGGTAATAAGCTCATCAAAGGTGAACTGGTAGTTGGAAAACACAAAATTGATTTGAAAAACCTAACGATGCCAGTTCTGAATATTTATGCTGAAGCAGACCATTTGGTACCTCCTCCTTGTTCAATACCTTTGGAGAAATATATAGGTTCTAAAGATGTACAGACTTATAAGTTCCCTGGTGGACATATTGGGGTATTTGTAGGAGCCAAATCACAAAACGAACTCAGCCCAACAATTGTAAATTGGCTTAAAGATAGAGATTAATTTGAAATTTAAAGTCTTGCAAATGCTTGCAAGACTTTTGTTTTTAACATAAAATATCATGAATCAGCAAGAAATTATCAAGCATTTAGAGCAAAATCATCAGGAGTTTATCTATTATATAACTTCTTTATCTAGTGAGCAATTTATTTTCAGAAAAGGAGAAAAATGGTCGGCTGGGCAACATTTAGAACATATTTGCAGAGCTGTAAACCCTTTAAATTTGGCTTTTTCATTGCCTAATTTTGTATTGAAAATTCTTTTTGGAAGTGCCAACAGACCTTCTAAAAGCTATGAAGAACTTGTAAAAAAATATCAGGATAAATTACAAAATGGAGCAACAGCCACAGGCAGATTTGTGCCTCCAACCATCAAAGCAGAGCAAAAAGAACGTTTGTGTAAAACACTCTTACAAATAGTAACAACTCTCAATAAGAAAATCAAGAATTATTCTGAAAAGGAGCTAGATTTACTCATTCTGCCACATCCACTTTTAGGTAAAGTAACCATCAGAGAAATGTTGTATTTTACTATCTATCATGTAGAGCATCATATAGCAATTTGTAAAAGAGATTTAAACTGAATTTTATAATACTTTCATCAACATTCTGACACTGAATACAATTACGAGTGTTGCAACCAGTAATAACGCTATTTTTTGAGGCAATTTGCCTGCGAGTCTTGCTGCCAAAGGAGCTGCAATAGCACCACCAACAATCAGCCCTAAGATAATGTACCAATGACTTACACCTAAAACTGAAAAGAATACAATAGATGCCGAAAGTGTTACAAAAAACTCTGATAAACTGACTGTTCCGACTACAAACTTCGATTTTCTGCCTCTTGAAAGCAGGGTAGAAGTAACGATTGGTCCCCAGCCTCCACCACTAAAAGCATCTAAAAATCCGCCCAAAAAGCCTAAAAGACCAATATTTTTAACTCTCTTCTTGATAATTCGTTTCTGAAAAGCAATAATGATAAGCCTTGCCCCCAAAATCATGCTGTAAATAGCTAAAATACTGTATGTTATGTTTTCAAACTGATTGCCTAAATAGCTCAGTAACAAAGCTCCACAAACAGCACCCAATACCCCAAAACCTGCAAGCCAAATGAGTAATCGCTTGTTTACATTCCCAAATTTATAATGAGAGTAGCCAGTAATACCACTCGAAAACATTTCGGCAGTATGAATACTACCACTAATAGCAGTAGATTTAATACCCAAAAGCATCATGCTGGTGGCACAAGTAACCCCGTACCCAAGTCCCACAGCTCCATCTACCAATTGAGCGAAAAAACCAACCAGAAGCATTCCGTAGAACTCTTTGGGCATTTGGGTAAACATACCTTTAAATTCTTCAAAAGAAATAATAGTAGAGAAGCCATAGCCTAAAAACGTTGCTAAAAAAAGTACAGAAAGCTGAAAAGCTAATTTTCTGTATTTTACACCTTCATTTTTTCTTTTGAATGTATCTGAAACGTTTTTTTGTAATTCCTTTGAGGGAACAAAATCTTTATACTCAATTCCTGATTCCCAAACTTTTGAAGTATGAACAGTTGAAAAAGTATGATGAACAGTTTTCTCTTTGATACTCACATCAAAAAAGAAATCTGAAAGTTCTTGAAAATGAATAGAATGTACCAAAATTCTATTTTCTTTAGCCAAAGATTTGATATTTTTATTCAAATCAAAATCTTTAACAGCAATCACCACAAAAGATATATCTTCTAAATCTGTTACTTCAAACGATTTTTCTTCCCAAGTAAGTGAAGGAAATTTTTCTAATAAACTTGAAAGTTCATCACAAATTTTTGGAGAAACTATATGAATGGATGTTTGAGGCTCATAATCAAGTAAATTCATTACCTTTTGGCAAGCACTATTCCCACCCCCAACAATAAGAATTGGATAGTTCTGATTTTGTATATAAATGGGTAATAGTGAGGCGTTCATAAGGATTTATTTTTGAAAATGAATTTTATGAAAAACTGTAAATCTTATAATATCTCGATTATAAAAGCTATTGCCTGAAGCTCTTTGCTGGTACCAATTCAAATAACCCGTTTCTAATCGTAAATTTGGGGTTATATTATAATTAAGAGCTACATAAATTCTATTTTGGTCAAAAACATTATAGGTAATGTTTTTTCCTGCATTGAGCATCACTTCATCGCTCAATTTTACAGATAGCCACTTTTTATAAACAGGGATCTCTATTCCTATTTGATAACGGAAACGAAAATTTCCAAAGTGATAGCCATTGACCAATTCATTATTTTCTACTTCATGAAAAAAACGGGCTTCTGCTTTATATCTTTGGTTAATTGTAAAACGATTCAATTTTGTTTGATTGGCAAGAGCTATATGTGGGCGTAGCTCAGGAACAATCAAATCACTTTCAGATGTTGGGTCTTGTGGACTTTGGAAAAATAAGCACATTCCCAAAGCGACATCCCATCCAGAGCCTATATTTCTATGAATATGGCTTCTAAAAACAAGCTGATGTTGAGCCATAGGGTTGATAAAATGCCTTTCCTGAATTTCAGTAGTCAAAAAATATTTTTGATTGAACTGAAGTGTATTGTAATAGCCATACCAAATCAGTTGCTGATGAGTAACTTGTTTGGTAGTTTGGCTAAAAACAGCAGTATTTATCAACCCTAAACACAATATGGAAAACCAATGCTTCATAAAAACATACAAGCCCCTACGGTATTGAATGTAGTTTCATCAATTAAGATAGCACTACCATTTTGTGGTATTTCTTTGAAAGCATCAAAAAATAGCGTTTGGTTTGTTTTGATGTTTACTTGTGTAATATCGTTGAGGCGAACTTCTTCTGTAGGGCTAAATTGCCATTCATTGATGTTCCATTTTTGCTCGATGGACTGTATTTTTACTCTTACAGTCTTGAAACGATGTTGTAAAAGATACGTTTTGGCTAAATTGAGAGGAGTATTATCAAACCAGCAGAGCCATGTTTTAAGCTGATTGGCTTCTTGGGGTGTTTCAGAGACTTTTACAATGCTATCGCCTCGACTGATGTCAATATTTTCTTTAAGATGCAATACTACATTTTCACCAGCCTGAGCTTTCTCTACTTCTCTCTGATGACGTTCTATTTTGATAACTTCAGTTTCAATGCCTGTGGGTAGTATTTTTACTTTGTCACCTACTTGATAAGAGCCACTCAATACCAATCCAGCGTAGCCTCTGTAATCATGAAAAGCATCATCTTTGGGGCGTATGACCCATTGTACCTGAAATCTGGCTAAAGATTGTACATTTGTAGAAAGTTCAACTTTTTCCAGATAAGGTAAAATAGCTTCGCCTGTGTACCAAGGCGTATTTTCTGATTTCTCAACGATGTTATCACCCTGTAAGGCACTTACTGGAATATAAATAATCTCATCATAATTGAGTTCGACCCTTTTTTCTTCAAAATCTTGTTTAATTTCTTCAAAAATATTTTGAGAAAAATTGACCAAATCCATTTTATTAATAGCCACTACAGCTTTCTTGATACCCATGAGTGAGCCGATGCTTGCATGGCGTTTGGTTTGTTCTGTGATGCCTTTTCGGGCATCTACAAGCAAAATAATTAAATCGGCATTGGAAGCTCCCGTAATCATGTTACGGGTGTATTGCTCATGCCCTGGAGCATCAGCAATGATGAACTTACGTTTATCTGTAGAAAAATATTTATAAGCGACATCAATCGTGATACCTTGCTCTCTTTCGGCTCTCAATCCATCTGTAATCAAAGACAAATCTATTTCTCCATTTTGAGAGGCTTTGGTTTGCTTTTGTAAAATACCCAGTTGATCTGTATGAATGCTATTCGAATCGTACAATAAACGTCCAATGAGTGTACTTTTCCCATCATCTACGTTTCCTGCTGTTATAAATTTGAGTGTATTCATGACTATGACTAAATGCTAAATTTTTTAATGGTAAATGCTAAATTTGTCTTGCTCCTAAAATCTTTTAAAAGTACCCTTGTTTTTTACGGTCTTCCATTGCAGCTTCAGAAAGCTGGTCGTCAAGGCGTGTCTGACCTCTTTCGCTGATGCTGGTTTCTATAATTTCGGCAATAATTTCGTCAATTGTAGAGGCAGTAGAAGGTACAGCAGCCGTACAAGTCATATCACCTACGGTTCTGTAACGAACTTTTTCATTTACCACAATATCAGTAGGCAATGGCTGGATAAAATCCGAAATAGCCACTAATTTATCCTGATGAACAATACAATCTCTTTCGTGAGAGAAATAGAGATTTGGAAGCTCTATTTTGTGTTTTTTGATGTAATTCCAAACATCTAATTCTGTCCAGTTGCTAATCGGAAAAACCCTCACATTATGTCCTTTATGAATTTTACCATTCAAAATGTTCCAAAGTTCAGGACGTTGGAGCTTAGGCTCCCACTGTCCAAAATCATCACGAACAGAAAAAATACGTTCTTTGGCTCTTGCTTTTTCTTCATCACGTCTAGCCCCTCCAATACAAGCATCAAATTCGTTGGCTTGTATCACATCCAAAAGGGTATAAGTTTGTAAGGCATTTCTTGAAGGAAATCTGCCCTGAGTTTCCTTTAAGCTGTATTTTTTCATACTGTCCTCCACATAACCCACAATCAGTTTTTCATCAATTTCAGCAACCAATTTATCTCTGAAAGCAAGAGCTTCTGGGAAATTATGACCAGTATCGATATGCACCAATGGAAAAGGAAATTTGGCTGGACGAAAAGCCTTGAGTGCCAAGTGAATCAGTACAATAGAGTCTTTACCTCCTGAAAAAAGCAAAGCAGGGCGTTCGAATTGAGCAGCCGTTTCTCTCAAAATATAAATGGCTTCGTCTTCTAATTGTTCTAAATAATCGTTCATAATATATCGTGTTTTTGTTGGGGCAAATAATCATTTACCCTTACTATTTTTATCTATGTAATCCACATTCTTTTTTGGTGCTGTCTTCCCACCACCAACGACCAGCTCTAAAGTCTTCGCCTTCTTGGATTGCCCTTGTACAAGGCTGACAGCCAATACTTACGAAACCTTTGTCTTGCAATACATTATATGGAATCGTATGTTTTTTGATATAATCTTGTACTTCTTGGGTACTCCAGTGTAATAAAGGATTGTATTTATAAAGCTGATTGGCTTCGTCCCATTCAATAAACTCTGTTTGGCTTCTATTGGCAGAATGTTCTACTCTGATGCCTGTAATCCAGAGTTTTGCTGATTGTAAAGCCCTTTTTAAAGGTTCTACTTTTCTAATAAAACAACATTCTTTACGCAAATCCACCGATTCATAAAACGCATTGATGCCTTTTTTTTCAACATATTGCTCAACACTTTGATTGTTAGGATAATAAGGTTTAATCGGGAAATCATATTTTTTGACTGTCCTGTCCCAAACCTGATAGGTTTCTGCAAAAAAACGTCCTGTATCGAGTGTGAAAATATGAATATTTTTAATATTCTGACTCAAAATGGCATGTGTAATGGCTTGGTCTTCAATACTAAAACTCGTTGAAAACACAATTCTTCCCGAAACACTTTCAGAGAGAGAAAGTAAACTTTCTTCTAAGCCTTTTTGGGCAATGAGATTGTTTAGAAATTCTTGATTCATAAAATTTAATAAATTACTGAACCTGAATGAATTATAAAATCCTCAGGAACATAGCTGTTGATAAAATAAAGAAATTATTTGATATGAGGATAGTAGCTGTATTAACAACAACAGCAACACGATTCCAAAGTGGATACTTTCGAGTTGAAAGAAAAAGAAGGCTGAAAAGAAAAAAATGTAGAATAAAAATTCATGTTCGTAAATAATTTATATCTCCTAAAACTTGATTTAGGTAAGGAATTAGCACCTTGCTTGGCAGGTTGCTAAGGGTTCTTAGAGCCTTTTCTCTCCCCCTTTCTCTATAAATCAGTTACAAGAATGTACGATGTACAGGCAAGTAAATGATGCATGGATGCACAAATGTACAAATTGAAATATTATTTACAAAATATTCTCAATAAAAATGTGTTTTTAATTACATACTTGTTATCCAAAATACAATCTATTACTTTTGCAAATATTTTACACCAGCGATTCATGTCTCTTCTTATAAAAAAAACTAATTCTATTTATACCACCCAATTTTGGCTTCTTTGTTTGAGTAATTTTCTTTTTTCAGCGAGTTTTCAAATGATTATCCCTGAACTGCCTGATTATCTTGCAGGTATGGGAGGTAAAGAGTATATTGGGTATATCATTTTTCTATTCACCATTGCAGCAGGAGTTTCCAGACCTTTTTCAGGTAAACTTTCTGATACCATTGGCAGAATGCCTGTCATGATTTTCGGTTCGCTGGTTTGTTTTGTCTGTGGAGGTTTGTACCCTTTTTTGGGTTCTATTGGTTTTTTCTTGTTTTTAAGATTTATACATGGGTTTTCTACAGGTACAAAACCCACAGCCACAGCAGCTTATGTAGCGGATATTATTCCTGAAAATAGGAGAGGAGAAGCTCAAGGTGTTTTGGGGATTTTCACAGCTACGGGCATGTCTATTGGTCCTAGTATTGGAAGTTTAATGACTGAATGGTTTGATATTTATGTTTTATTCTATTCTTCTTCTGTTGTTGCTTTGCTTTCAATTCTGATACTCTTGAATATGAAAGAAACCCTTCCTAAAGAAAAAAAGCAGCCTTTTAGTCTCAAACTTTTTAAAATTAAATGGGTAGATGTGTTTGAACCACGAGTCATGAGGGTGTTTTGGATGATGTTGCTGGTTTCCTTTTCTTCAGGGGTTCTTCTTACACTTGTTCCTGACCAGACTAAAATGCTGGGAATCAAAAATAAAGGATTGTTTTTTACAATTTATACCATTGCTTCTGTGATGGTGAGATTGTTTTTCTCTAAAGTTTCAGATAAAAAAGGCAGAATGCCTGTCATGAAAATTTCTGTAACTATGCTGGTACTAGCAATGCTAACTATAGCCGTTTCTAATGATATTTGGGGTTTTACGATTGCAGCCATTTTATTTGGATTTTCTTGGGGATTCAATACACCTACACTGACAGCTTGGACTGTGGATTTATCAGACCCTAATTACAGAGGAAGAGCCATTGCTACCATGTACATTGCACTCGAAGCAGGAATCGGTTTAGGGGCATATTGTGCTGGTGAAATCTATCAGGGAGTGGTTGAAAGATTACATATCAGCTACTGGCTGGCAGCATTTTTAGCTTTTGTAGGGTTGGTATTATTGTTTGTTTTTGATAAAAAGAAAGGTCTAAATTAAAAAAAGCTCCTAAATTTTAGGAGCTTTTCTGTTTTATTTTTGAGCTACTTGAGTCGTAGCGTTATTTATTTTGATTTCTTTAGTCTCGATGTTTTGAGTAGTTTTGATGAATGTTTTAGGCTTTGAAATATAAGGAGCAATCACAAGAGCCACAATCGACATCAATTTAATCAAGATATTCATAGAAGGTCCAGATGTATCTTTGAAAGGGTCACCCACTGTATCACCAGTAACAGATGCTTTATGAGGCTCAGATTTTTTGTAATAAGTTTGTCCATCAATTACCACACCTTTCTCAAAAGATTTCTTAGCATTATCCCAAGCACCACCAGCGTTAGACTGGAACATAGCCATCAAAACACCAGATACAGTTACACCTGCCAATAAACCACCTAAAACCTCAGGACCAGCAGCAAAACCAACAACCACAGGAACAATCAGGGCAATAGCACCAGGCAATACCATTTCACGAATGGCAGCTTTTGTAGAAATCGCTACACATTTTTCGTATTCAGGTCTTGCTTTTCCTTCCATAATACCTTTAATTTCTCTGAATTGTCTTCTTACCTCATTTACCATATCCATAGCAGCTTTACCTACAGCACTAATAGCTAATGAAGAGAAAATGAAAGGAATCATACCACCTACAAACAAACCTGCAAGCACTTTAGAGTTAGAAATATCAATTACATCAATACCTGCTGTACCCATGAAGGCAGCAAATAAAGCTAATGAAGTAAGAGCAGCCGAAGCAATCGCAAACCCTTTACCAATAGCAGCAGTTGTGTTACCAACAGCATCTAAAACGTCAGTTTTCTTACGAACAGATTCATCTAAACCAGCCATTTCTGCAATACCACCAGCGTTATCAGCAATAGGACCAAAAGCATCTACAGCCAATTGCATAGCAGTGGTTGCCATCATACCAGCAGCAGCAATCGCTACACCATATAAACCAGCAAAATGATAAGAACCTACAATACCAGCAGCTAAAATAAGGATAGGAAGCATAGTTGATTCCATACCAATCGCTAAACCACCAATTACATTGGTAGCATGTCCTGTTCCTGATTTTTTGATGATTGAAAGTACAGGTCTTTTACCCATAGCCGTGTAATATTCTGTAATCCAGCTCATTAAAGCACCTACTAACAATCCAATTCCTACAGCCCAGAAAATACCCATTTTCGTGAAAGTGAAACCACGGAGTGTTAAGCTATCAGGCATTAAATAAGTAATTAAGAAATAGGAAGCAATCGCTGTTAAGATAATAGAAACCCAGTTACCTAAGTTTAATGCACCTTGTACATTACCATCTTCTTTATTGATACGTACAAACAACATTCCAATGATAGAGAAAATAATCCCTAAACCTGCAATCAGCATAGGAAGTAAAATAGGAGCAATACCTCCAATTTGATCACCTGATTTAATTTCTCTACCCAATACCATGGTAGCCAAAATAGTAGCTACATAAGAACCAAACAAATCGGCACCCATACCAGCCACATCACCTACGTTATCACCTACGTTATCAGCAATGGTTGCAGGGTTACGAGGGTCATCTTCAGGGATACCAGCTTCTACTTTACCTACTAAATCAGCACCTACGTCAGCAGCTTTGGTATAAATACCACCACCTACACGAGCAAACAAAGCGATAGATTCAGCACCCAAAGAAAAACCTGTAAGCACCTCTAAAGCTAACTCCATAGATGGACCATTTACATTACCATCTTTTACAAAAAATGCCATGAAAATGATAAACAAAGAGCCTAAACCCAACACAGCCAAGCCAGCAACACCAGTACCCATTACAGAACCACCTGTAAAAGAAACTTTTAGAGCTTGAGCTAAACTTGTAC
>Ga0075157_10002652_pt1 | contig 10346 bp, 7 predicted proteins | sample JI81BgreenDNA_FD_70967 | JGI IMG/M metagenome (GOLD analysis project Ga0075157, IMG submission 70967) | Wastewater effluent complex algal communities from Wisconsin, to seasonally profile nutrient transformation and Carbon sequestration -... | ecosystem: Engineered > WWTP > Effluent > Algae...
CCATGAAGTGCATCATTGGCATAATGAGCTTCTCTTTTTATTTTTCCATCAGGCAAAAACCAAAACCAATTTCCTGCTTTTAAGGCATTTGAGTAATATCCTCTGCAATATTCTTGTTCATTTTCATTATACCAAGACCAAACACCCTCCCATTTATCATTCTTAAAACCACCTTGAGATGTTTTTTTACCCGCTTCATTAAAATAGTAAAATTCTCCTTCTGCCAAATCATTTTGATAATTTCCGTATTGTTTCATTACCCCATTGGGATGATAATATTTCCATTCTCCTTGTTTTTCATTGTTTAAAAGTTCCCCTTCCGATTCTAAAATATTACTATGAGGATAATAATTTTTTTGATGTTTTTCCATAATATTTTGATTTTAATAGGCAAATAAAATTGCTTTGTCGTAGCAATTTGAATAATTGGCTCGACAAAGCAATTGACTCACTCCGTAAGATTAATCAGGAGTTTTTATCTTAATTTTAACGTTACCAAGCAAAATACAGCAAGTAAAATACTAATTAGCCAGAAACGTGTTACAATTTTGGCTTCATGATAACCTTTTTTCTGATAATGATGATGCAATGGAGCCATCAAAAACAAACGATTTTTTTGAGCATATTCCAAACCATGTTTACGACGTTGATATTTAAAATAAGCCACTTGTAAAGTTACAGAAAGAACTTCTGCGAAAAATATTCCACACAAAACAGGTATCATGAGTTCTTTACGTATGCAAATAGCCAAAACAGCTATAACTCCCCCCAATGCAAGGCTACCTGTATCACCCATAAAAATCTGAGCAGGAAATGAATTGTACCACAAAAAACCAGCACAAGCCCCTGCAAATGCTGTTGCAAATATTACTAGTTCTCCCAGATTGGGAATATACATGATATTGAGATAGCCAGAGAATATGATATTTCCTGATAAATATGCAAAAATAGCTAGTGTAAGCCCAATGATTCCAGATGTACCCGCAGCCAGTCCGTCTATTCCATCTGTAATATTTGCTGCATTAGAAACGGCTGTTACTACAAAAATAACCATTCCAATATAAATGATGGCTTCTAACCAGTCTGTATGCACTACATTGAGCACTTTGTAATCAAAAGAGTTTCCTTTTAAAAAAGGAACTGTTGTTTTGGTTGATTTATAGGCTACAGCATAATAAGGTTTATCTCCTTTTTTTTCAATTTTATCAATTCTTACGTCCTTTTCTTCTTTCTTAATCTGCTCAATTCGTCCTTCTTGCCCTAAAGGTATACGTTCTTGTACTACAACCCCACTATGGTAATAAAGTGTTACCCCTACCACCAAGCCAATACTTACCTGCCCAACAATTTTGAATTTACCTGAAAGTCCTTCCTTATTTTTTTTAGCCAGCTTTAGATAATCATCTACAAAACCTATAAAACCTAAGCCCACCAGCGTAATAATGAGCAATAGAACATAAATATTATCTAGTTTGGCAAAAAGCAACGTTGGAATCAGAATAGAAAGAATAATGATGACGCCTCCCATTGTAGGTGTTCCTTTTTTTTCTAATTGTCCACTCAAGCCCAAATTCCTGATATCTTCACCTATTTGTTTTTTACGCAAATAATTGATGATTTTTTTTCCATAAATTGTACTAATAAGCAACGAAAGCAACGTTGCAGCTCCTGCCCTGAAAGAAATATATTGGAATACGCCAGCACCAAAGAAATCAAATTCTCGTTCTAAATAATCAAAAAGATAATATAACATAAATATATGGTAAATTCTAAATGGTAAATTCTTAAATTCTAAATGTTCATTGGCTATTGTTCAATGCTCATAGGTATTTCCAAGTTCAAACTTACTTTCTTTTCAGAAAATCTTTCATAAATAGTTGAAAAAAGTTTTGTTTTCTTTTCTGTAAAGATTCTTCTTCATTATCATCTACAGGCTCAGAAGCATATTTAGTAGCTTCTACACTATAAAAAGCTTTTGGATGATAACTTTTGACAATATCTACTAATTCTTTTAAATCTTTACGTTCCACCACAGAAAAAATCAGATTTACACCTCCTTTATGTCCTTCTGCTTTTACGTTGGTAAACCCAAAATGTGTTGTTCTGAGGTGTTCTACAAGAGATGTGGCATCCTGACGAGTAATAAAACGTACCAGTACTTTTCCTACTCCCAGTTTATTTTCGAGTGTCATGCCTATAAAAGTACCTGTAGCATAGCCTCCTGCATAAGCCACATAAGCCAATGGATTATTGACTTGTTTAAATATGGCTGTAATAACCGTTACCCAAATAAGAGATTCACAAAAGCCCAGAAAGGTGGCAAGTTTTTTCTTGCCATTCATCATCAATAAAATTCTGACTGTACCAATAGATACATCTGTAATACGAGCTAAAAAGATAAGGCAGGGTAAAATAACCCAAGCAAATAGGTTTTCGGAAACACCTAAATAATGGACGAAAAAATCTTGCATATAAACTTATTTTGAAGCTCTTGCAAGATAGAAAAAAAGAAAGACTTTGTGTTTACAAAGTCTTTCTTTTTCATTTTATTGTTTGATTACCTTTTTAATGGCTTTGTACTTTTCGTTTCTAATTTCAAGAATGTAAACTCCTTTTGGCAAGTTGTTTAAATCAATATTTTGCTTCAAACCATCTTGAATTACTTTTTGGTACACCTTACGTCCACTTACATCTGTAATTTCTAAAACGTTATTCCCTACAAATTCTTTAGGCAAATTCACTTGTAATTTATCTGTTGTAGGATTTGGAAATATTCCTAATTGTTCAGAAACATCTTCTAAAGCAAGTACTGTTACTACAAAATTTACTGATGTACTTTTACAAGTGGAAGCAGTGGATTGAGCCTCTACTGTATATGTACCCATCTGACTGATAGTTAGCTCATTGGTAGTGCCAGTAGAGGCAATTAATGTACCATTTAAGAACCAACGATAATTTCTATAACCTGATGTAGCCACCAATTTAGAACCATCTTGTGTGATAGCTACATTTACACCTGCATTAAATGTTGTTGAAGACAATGTATTGTTAGCTGTATTAGAATCCCCAGCCACTGTTACAGTTGCCTCTACAGTATAATTTTCATTTACTTTGCTTAAATCGGCTGTAAAACTCACATTTTGTGTTCCACTTGGGTTTATGCTTGCAATGTTGGCTGAACCTGTATGTACCACACTATTATCTGCTTTTTTTACAGTATAATTTACTGTAAGATTACTTAAAACACTTGTTCCTGCATTTGAAACTGTAATTTGAATATTTGTTGCAGAAGTAAGGGTACACTGATTTCCTTTAGGAGTAATATTGGTAATACTTGCATCTGTAGCACACGAAACACTATTATAAGTAAACGATTGAGCAATGGTTCTTCTACTTTTTGAATTATTAGCTCCCAATGCTCTCACAGCATACCAATAAGTGCTACCTGTGGCAACAGGATCAACATAAGAAGTGGATGTAGTTGTGCCAACAGATTCCATGTATTTAGCACCAAGTTTAAATACTTCATAGCCAGTAGCCCCTGCTGATGCAGTCCAAGATAAAGCTACTCCATTACATGCTGCTGCAAGTGTAAGCCCTGTTGGGGGAGCCTGAATTGAGAAATTTGCAATACTTTGTGAACTTTGAGCCCCTCTTGTTACTCTTACAAGAGCCTGTCCTGATGGAGTATTGGGTACTGCCCATGTAAAGGAACGAGCAGAACCAGTTGCAGTAGTAATGTTTGTCCAGTTTGTACCATTGTTGGTAGAATATTCTAAAGTAAAGCTATTATCTGTTCCCCAAGCATCCCATCTAATTACTTCATTTTCACCTGGATGCAAAGATTCTCCACCTAACGGGAAGGTTACCACAATTTCATCTTTTACAAACTCATACACAACTACATAGTTTTGAGGACCCTGAGGAATAGTAGTTCCTGCAATATTCACTGTATGGTTGCCCGTAGCGGGATCGTCTATTGTAATTTGTTCCGAATTGTTTTTGTTATCTACACCTCTTGTAGCCAAACTGCTTGGGTTTGCAGAATCCAAAATCCAAGGCTGAACCGTTGCAGAAGCTGGCGTGGTGATAGTCATATTGATATTATTGACTAAAGGTGTACTTGAAGCTGATGTACCCTCATAGTCATTCCAATACACCATTACTTTGAGTTGTTTTGTACCCGCAGGGACATTAATGGTATGAGTATTGTTCCCTCCTTGGCTGATATTACTTTCAAAATATCTATTTCCTTCTAATGTTAAAACAGCTCTACGAGCATTTACTCTTCCATAACCATAAATATAGTCGGGACCAGCATTACCCAAATCATCAGCTGTATTCATTAAAATACCTTTAATTAAAGCTGAAGAAGGATTATTGTTACTATTTAAGCTTTTATAAGCATGGTACATAGCAGCCAATGTTCCTGAAATAGCAGGGCAAGCCATAGATGTCCCTGATGAGTTATAATAAGTATTATTTTCACCTGTTGAAAGAACACTAGAACCTACTGCACAAATTTCGGGTTTTAAACGTCCATCAGCAGAAGGACCTCTGCTACTTGAACTTGCGATTACATCTGTTTTAGAAAGATTTCCTACTGCCATTACATTTTTCCCTGCTTTTCTACCACCTGTAATCGTAAAGAACCCTGAACCAGAGTTCCCAGAAGAGAATACGTGCATTAACTCTGGATACTGGCGGATCTGTTGATCAACTGTAACAGCACCACTTGTATAACCTGCATTCAATGTTTCTCCTAATGAGTGTGAAGTAATACGTACATTTTTTGTCGTATAAGTAGCAGGCATAGCATCTAAATCTCCATAATACAAATAGACCTCCAAATTCGCACCAGGAGCTTGTCCCTTCATGAGTGGGTTGATATTCCCAGCTCCCATGATAGTACCTGAAACGTGGTCACCATGATTACCATCATTAGATGAAGTATTATTTGTAACTCTACCTTTTTTATCCATGTGAGAATCGGCTGTACCATCATCACCCATAGAAACCACCACTCCTGTTCCATCATATTTTCTACCAGCAGAATACTCAGAATTTAGAAAATTAACACGATGATTACTGGTTGCTTCTCTATTCTCTAAATAAGGCTCAGGATTAGTAGGCTCTACATAAAATACTACAGGTATTTGAGCTACTTGGCTTAGTTTATCCATTGGAATACGCAATTCCATTGTATTAGGCATTGCTTTTTCATTGATAATCTTGATCCAAGAATAATTTTTTAAGATATTTTTAGCTTGTTCAAGGCTGATATTGTTGTATAATTGAATATATATATCATATTTTCCACTTTCTTTAATAGCCCATAGGGGTTTCTTTTTCTCTTTGAAGAGCATTGATATTTTATCTTCTGCCCCATAAGGATAAATATCCTTCACACCCAAATTTTTAAGTGTTTCTGCATTGATATTATCTGGCAAATATGCCCAAAAAGCGTAATTAGGCAGATAATTTAGTAGAGTAATCCCTTTGCTTTGAATATTAGATTTTGCTATTTCAGTAGGAATTTGATGAAATTGCAAAATCACATACGTTCCAGCCCCAAATCTCGCTTGGGTAAAAGCTTGTCTTTGAGCAGAAAATTGCTCTACGGCGATTTTAGATGGCTGGTTGCCCGATTGTAGCTCTAATCGGTAGTTCTGAGCCACCAATGCTAATGACAAATAGCAGAGGATAATACTAAGGTATAATTTTTTCATGGGTACATAAAATGGTATTTGTGTAAGAGTAAAAAAATGGATAGTAGTAATTTCTTGCATAATATATTCTTTTTCAAGAGTATTACACAATAGAATATTTTGCAATTTAGAATATTTCTATTTTTTGTACAAACTTTATATATATAAAATATCTTTTTATTATTGCATGTTCTTTTATTTTTATCATTATATGGCTTTTATTTTATCTGTTCGTGGTTTTACTCCCAAATTCGGAGATAATTGTTTTATCGCTCCCAATGCAACTGTGGTGGGTGAGGTAGAAATGGGTGATAACTGCACTGTTTGGTTCAATGCTGTAGTTCGTGGTGATGTCAATACCATCAAAATGGGTAATAATTGCAATATTCAGGATGGTGTAGTGGTACATTGTACTTATCAACGCTCTAAGACTATTTTAGGAAACAATGTTTCTGTTGCTCATAATGCCATTATTCATGGATGTACCATAGAAGACAATGTTTTAATTGGCATGGGGGCTATTATTATGGATAATGTCCATATTGGAGAGGGTTCTATTATTGCAGCAGGAGCTATTGTACCTGCCAATACCAAAATTGAGGCTGGTAGTATTTGGGCTGGAAATCCTGCTAAATTTTTAAAGCCTGTTGGCGATAAAGTATCTGAAATACAAAGGATAGCTAATAATTATCCTATGTATGCCAGTTGGTTTAAGGAAACCAAACAGAATTAGTTAGCTAATTCTGTTGCCAAACTGGCTTCGAGTAATTGAAAAAATGTTTGAAAAATGCTATGTTTATCAATGCCAAGATGTTTTTCAAGTAATTCACCCTTTTGAAAAATAAGTTGTAAAGTACCTGTTGCCATTGCCCAAAGGCATTTAGAAACCAATAGAGCATTTACAGGTTTGATGCTACCATCTTGTATGCCCAATTCGATACATTTGGTAAGAGTTTTATCTAAATGTAGCATTTTAGACTCCATTTCTTCAGGAATGGCAAAATCGCTCCCTGAGACAAAATAAGAGATAAAACGGTAATAATGAGGATAATTATTAGCAAAATCGAAAAAGGCAAAACCAATAGCACGTACTTTATCTACTCCTAATTCGTGGTTTTCGATAGCTTCATTAAGCTTTTGTTGTAAAATTTCATTTCCTCTTTGGCAAATGGTAAAGAAAAGTTCGTCTTTACTTGGAAAATAGCTATAAACAGTGGCTTTACTAAATTTAGTGAGTTTAGTCACTTCGTCCATAGTAGCATTATTGATGCCTTTTTCAAAAAAAAGTTTTTCTGCTACTTCTACAATGCGTTCACGCCTTTTTTGTTTTGATTGTTCTCTTTTAGTCATAGTTTTTGTTATTTAATAAAAATATCGTAAGCAAAACGAGCAATGAGAAGCAAAATTACGACTAAAAAGAATTTTCTTACAAAAGTATTGCCTTTCAGTATAGCCATTTTACTTCCAAAATAAGAACCTGCCATATTACACACCATCATAGGAATTGCCACCTTAAACACTACAAAACCTCCTATTAAAAAGGCAATTAATGAAAAAATATCCGCTACTACATTGATAATCTTGGCTTTAGCAGATGCCATTAAAAAATTGTAGCCTACTACACTAACAAGTGCAAAAACAAGCAAACTACCCGTTCCCGGACCTATGAGTCCATTATAAAAACCCAGCAAAGCCCCTATGAAGAAGTTATACGTGTAAACCCTGTTAAAAGATGGATGAAGTTTAGAAGTTTCTCCGAGTTGTTTCTGGGTATAAGTATAAATCACAATTCCAAGCATCAAAATTAGCATAACAGGCTTTAAAATGCTGGCATCTATCACGCTTGAGGCTTTTGCTCCCAAAAAAGACATTCCTGCAGCTCCAATGGCAGCAGGAATAACAGCTTTAAAATCTATTTTTACTTTTCTTAAATATTGCCAAACTGCTACCGAAGTACCCATCACAGAGGCAAAACGATTAGTTGCAATCACCTGAGGGACTAAAAAATGAGGAAAAATCACAAATAAAGCAGGGACTTGCACCAGCCCTCCCCCTCCTACTACAGCATCTACAAAACCTGCCAAAAACGCAAACAAAGCAGCTAAAACAATTTCTATCTCCATTACTCAGTTTTTATAAAAAATCGAGCCAAAGATAAAACAAACATTGCAATTTTAGCCTCCTAAAAAGTAATTATTTTCTTTTCTTGCAACTCTTGAAGTTTTTCTTGGGAAATTCCTAAGGTTTCTAAAATATTTTTAGTGTCTTCACCTAAGTTTGGAGCAACCCACGAAGGAGTAGCTTTGGTTTCTGAAAACTTTAAAGGCACACCCAATTCTTTGATTTTCCCAATTTCAGGATGATGCGTTTCTACAAACATTTCTCTGTTTTTGAGGTGTTTATCGTGTTCTACTTCGTCTATTTCATACACAGGGCTGATGAGTAAGTCATTTTCTTCGCTGATTTTGAGCCAATGCTCTCTAGGTTCAGTTTTGAAAAATTCAGCAAGTATTTCTTTATTTTTTTGCATCATTTCTTCTTCTTGAGGCATGGCAAAACCTAAAAATTCAGGTTTTTGGAAGATTTGACAAAATTTCATCCAGAATTTAGCCTCCAAAGTTGCTAGTGCAATATATTTTCCATCTTTGCAAGCATACACATGATAATTGGGGAACATCCCAGAAAGGGGCGTTTCTCCTCGTTTTTGTACTTGTTTGGTGGCTTGGTAATAAGTAAAAGGCACTGTAAGCAGTGGCATAATAGCATCTGTCATGGATACATCCACATGTTGCCCTTTTTGGGTCATATTTCTTGCATGTAACGCTGAAAGTGAAGCAATTACACACATATATGAGCCTCCAGCCACGTCTGCCATCTGAACAGCAGGAATGATAGGCTCTCCATTTTTATCTCCTATTTGCCCTAAAATACCAGCATAACTGATATAATTCAAATCGTGTCCAGCAAAATAGCTGTATTCCCCTGTTTGTCCATAACCTGTAATGGACACATAAATAATTTTCTCATTTACTTTTTTAGCATCTTCATAACCTATCCCAAATTTATCTAAATATTTGGGTCTGAATTGCTCTACTACAATATCGGCTGTTTTGACAAGTTCCAAAAATATTTCTCTGCCTTCAGGCTGAGTATAATCTAACGAAAGACTGATTTTTGAACGATTGAAAGCCAAGTAATTTGCTGAAAATTCTTGATTATTCGCCTCATATACAGGCGGAAAGTTTCGAACATAGTCGGGTTGGTTTGGGCTTTCTATCTTGATTACCTCAGCACCCATGTCTGCCATCAGCATTGTACCCAAAGGACCAGGTAATAATCTTGTTAAATCTAAAATACGAATGCCCTGTAAGGGACCCTGAGTAGGTTTTCGATTCATAAATAATGATACAATAATTTTAGTTTATTTACTTTTTAAAATCATATCAGCAGTTTTTTCTGCAATCATAATCACAGGAGCATTTGTATTGCCTGTAATGATTTGGGGCATAATAGAAGCATCCACGACTCTTAATCTTTTAATTCCTTTTACTTGCAGATGACTATTTACAACACTCATTTCATCATTTTCTGTTCCCATTTTACAAGTGCCAACAGGATGATACACACATTCGAGTGTCTTACGAATATGTTCTAATATAGCATCTTCATTATCAATATTTTTAGGAAAATATACTTCTTTCCTAAATTTATCAAATGCTTTGGTTTGCATTACCTCAAAAGCCTTTTTAACTCCTTGAATCAGTGTTTTTTGATCTTTTTCTGCATCTAAATAATTGGGTTGTATAATAGGATTATCCAACGGATTTTTCGACTGAATACTCACATATCCTCTACTTTCGGGACGTAGCAGGGTAGCCAAAATAGTATAACCACTATGAGTAGGATACTCATTCAAATTATATAAATCAACACCATAGCCTCCTAAATGAGCTGGTACAAAATGAAACTGCATATCTGGACGGTCAGCTTGGCTATCGAGTCTCATAAATGCATTGGCTTCAAGAGGTGAGGCTGTGGCTACTCCTTTTTTAAATAAAAAATATTCTAAAATCCCTTTGAGCTGATTGTGTATTTTTAGATCATGGTTGGCTGTAGGCTGTTTAGAAGAGCTACTCACCATTGCAAAACAATGATCTTGTAAATTTTTCCCCACTCCTATCAAGTCTTTTTTTACTTCAATATCCTGTTTCTTCAGAAAGCTTGCTTCTCCAATACCAGAAAGAAGGAGTAATTGTGGCGACCCAAATGCTCCTGCTGAGAGAATCACTTCTTTATCACAGTAAATTTTGTAAGTGTTACTTTTAGAAATAATCTCTACTCCATAAGCTTCATGCTCTTCTATGAGTATTTTTCCAACATGAGCATGGGTTAAAACATCTAAATTAGTTCTGTTTTGGATAGGTTTTAAGAATGCTGTTGCTGTACTATGTCGTTTATGTTTTTTAACAGTAAACTGAAAAAAATTAACTCCTTCTTGTTTTTCGCCATTAAAATCAGGGTTAAAAGGTATTCCTAACTCCACACAAGCCTCTATAAATCTTTCTGAAACAGCATGATGTGAATATGCAGAACGAATATTAAGCAACCCTCCCTGCCCATGAAATCTTTTATCTAGCT
>Ga0075157_10002653_pt1 | contig 10343 bp, 7 predicted proteins | sample JI81BgreenDNA_FD_70967 | JGI IMG/M metagenome (GOLD analysis project Ga0075157, IMG submission 70967) | Wastewater effluent complex algal communities from Wisconsin, to seasonally profile nutrient transformation and Carbon sequestration -... | ecosystem: Engineered > WWTP > Effluent > Algae...
CGGCAATTTCCTGATGACGCCCGAGGCCACGCGCGACGACACCCTGTCGATGATGCGCGAACTCCAGCGCGCCGCCGATGCGCTGGCGACCCGGCTGGAGGCCGAGCACGGCGTCTGGCCCATCGCCTCGGCCGTGGCCGAGATCGGCGGCAATGCCGGGCGCGCGTTGTCGGCGGCGGAAAACCGCGACGCGGACCAGCAGGGTTCGATCACCATCGACCTGATCAATGCCGATTTCCGGCCCTATTCCTCGTTCGAATTCACCTCGATGCTGCAAGAGGAGGTGCGCAACCACCCCCTGCTGGAGGAACTCAGCTTCCGCTCCTTCGGCATGGGGCCGGGGGGCGATTCGCTGTCGGTCGATCTGATCGGCGCCGATGCCGAGGCGCTCAAGGCCGCGGCCGAGGCGCTGAAGGCGGCGCTGGCGCCCTTCGGGCAGGTGACCGGGCTTGAAGATACCCTGGCCTACGACAAGGAAGAGCTGGTGCTGGAACTGACCGCACAGGGCCAGGCGCTGGGCTTTTCCACCGATGCCCTGGCGCGCGAGTTGCGCCAGCGCCTCAGCGGGATCGAGGCCGCGACCTTCCCCGATGGCCTGCGCTCGGCCACGATCCGCGTGACCCTGACCGAGGCCGAACGCGCCGCCGATTTCCTGGAAAACACCCTGCTGCGCAGCGACAGCGGCCATTACCTGCCGCTGGGCGATATCGTGCGCGTGGAAACCCGGCAGGGGTTCTCGTCGATCCGGCGCGAGAACGGGCTGCAACTGGTGACCGTCAGCGGCGTGCTGGATGAAGGCGACCCCGCCGCCGCCCGCGCCGTGCTGGAGCAACTGGAAACCACCATCCTGCCCCGCCTGAGCGAGGATCACGGCGTCACCTGGCGCCTGTCGGGCCTGTCGCAGCAGGAGGACGAGTTCCTGTCCGACGCGGTTCTGGGCGTCGCCGCCTGCCTGTCCGCGATCTATCTCACGCTGGCCTGGGTCTTCTCCAGCTGGACGCGGCCCGTGGTGGTCATGGCCGTGATCCCCTTCGGGATGATCGGCGTGATCTACGGCCACCTGTCGTGGGACATCGCGATGACCCTGTTCTCGGTCGTGGGCATGATCGGCATGGCCGGGATCATCATCAACGATTCCATCGTGCTCGTGTCTACCGTCGATCAGTACAGCCGCGAGAGGGGGCTGATCCCCTCGATCGTCGATGCCGCCTCGGACCGCCTGCGCCCGATCCTGCTGACCACGGCGACCACCGTCTTCGGCCTGGGCCCGCTGCTGTTCGAACGCTCGAACGATGCGCAATTCCTGCGGCCGACGGTGGTGACGCTGTCCTACGGGCTGGGCTTCGGGATGTTCCTCGTGCTCCTGATCGTGCCGGCGCTGCTGGCGGCGGGGCACGACGTGCAGCGCGGGATGCGCTCGCTGCGCCGCGCCTTCCAGTTGCCCGAGGCCGGGGCCCTGCGCCGCCTGCCCTGGGCAGCGGCGGCCTGGATCGTTGCGGGCTTTGCCCTGACGCAGGGCTGGTTGCTGGCCACCGGCGCGCCCGGGCCTCTCGCCGCGGCCCTCCTACCCGAAGGGGCGGGCACGCTGCCTACCCTCGGGCTGTTCGTGGCCTGGTCGGGGCTGGGTCTGGTCGCGCTCTGGCTGGCCGCGGCGCTGGGCGTGGCCCTCGGGCGCCGCCGCCCGCCGTCGGGCCCGCCCCCTGCGGCGGGCTGAGGCCCATCGGACCCGCCCCCGGCGGCGGGCTGAGCCCCGTCGGGCCCGCCCCCGGCGGCGGGCTGAGGCTCAGCCGCCCGCCAGCCCATGCGCCAGCAGGCCGGCGCCACCCAGAACCAGAACCGCAAAGGTCAGCACCATCCCCGCGCCCCGCGCCGGATGCAGGTCGCGCCCGCTGACCATGCCCCAGGCGTGCAGCACCCGCCCCAGCACCAGGGCGCCGCCCAGACCATGCAGCGCCACCGCCGGGGCGCCCTGCGCCTCGGCCAGCGCCAGCAGAAGCAGCGCCAGCGGCACATATTCCGCGAAATTGCCCTGCGCCCGGATCCAGCGGATCAGCCCCGCATCCCCGCCATCCCCCACTGAGACCCGGGCACGCCCGCGCTGCCGGATCACCCCGGCCGAAAGCCCCACCAGCATCAGGCCGCACAGCCCCGCATAAACCGCCGTGATCCCCAGCATGACCCGCCCCGCTTCATCTTGCCCCAAATACTCATCCTGCGCCGCCCACCCCGCGCAAACGGCACAGACGGGGCGCCCACGCGGCTTTCTTCAAGCCGCGTGTTCCCTCATTCCAGTTCCACCAGCAGGTCCTTGGCCTCGATCTGCGCGCCGGGCGCCACATGCAGGGCCTTCACCACGCCCTCGCGGTCGGCGTGCAGGCCGGTTTCCATCTTCATCGCCTCGATGGTCACCAGAAGGTCGCCCGGCCGCACCGTCTGGCCGACGCTGACCGCGACCGAGGCCACCGATCCCGGCATCGGCGCGCCGATATGCGCGGGGTTGCCCTCGGCGGCCTTGGCGCGCACGGCCTTGGTCGCCTTGGCCTTGCGGTTGGGCACGCGGATCGTGCGCGGCTGGCCGTTGAGTTCGAAGAAGACCTTGACCTCGCCATCCTCGCCGGTTTCCCCCAGCGCGATCAGCCGGATTTCCAGGGTCTTGCCGGGGTCGATCTCGACCGAAATCTCGTCGCCCGGCTGCATGCCGTAGAAGAAGTTCCAGGTGGGCAGCGTGCGCACCGGGCCATAGACGCGGTGACGCCCCATGTAATCGAGGAACACCTTGGGATACATGAGATATCCGTTGAGATCCTCGTCATCGACCGCAAGACCGTTGAGATCGCTGGAAAGCTGCGCCCGCACCGCTTCCAGATCGACAGGCGGCAGGTGCTTGCCCGGGCGCTCGGTCAGGGGTTGGTCGCCCTTGAGCACCTTGGCCACGATCCCGGGGGGAAAGCCGCCCTCGGGCTGGCCCAGATTGCCCTTGAGCATGTCCACGACCGAATCGGGGAAGGACACCTCACGCGCGGGGTTTTCCACGTCCTCGCGGCTCAGGCCCTGCGTGACCATCATCAGCGCCATGTCGCCCACGACCTTCGAGGAGGGCGTGACCTTCACGATGTCGCCGAAGATCTGGTTCGCCTCGGCATAGGCGCGGGCGACTTCCGGCCAGCGCTCCTCTAACCCCAGGGATCGCGCCTGCGCCTTGAGGTTGGTGAACTGCCCGCCGGGCATCTCGTGCAGATACACCTCGGAACTGGGCGCCTGCTGCCCCGTCTCGAAGGCCAGGTAATGCGCGCGCACCTGTTCCCAATAGTCCGAAATCCCCCGGATCGCGTCGATATCCAGCCCCGTGTCGCGCTTCGTGTGGCGGAAGGCCTCGACCACCGATCCCAGCGTCGGCTGGCTGGTATTGCCGCTCAGCGCATCCATCGCCGCATCGACGCAATCCACCCCTTCCTCGGCGGCGGCCAGGATCGTGGCGATCGCCGCGCCTGAGGTATCGTGCGTGTGGAAGTGGATCGGCAGGTCGACGGCATCCTTGAGCGCCCGGAACAGCACCCGCGCGGCGGGCGCTTTCAGCACCCCCGCCATGTCCTTGACCCCCAGCACATGCGCCCCGGCGGCTTCCAGCGCCTTGGCCATCTTCACATAATACTCTACGGTATACTTGCGCTGGCCGGGGTCCAGCAGGTCGCTGGTGTAGCAGATCGTCCCCTCGCAGATACGCCCGGTCTCCTGCACCGCGTCCATGGCGACGCGCATGTTTTCCACCCAGTTCAGGCTGTCGAAGACGCGGAACACGTCCACCCCCGTCTCGGCGGCCTGTTTCACGAAGGCCTGCACCACGTTGTCGGGATAGTTGGTGTATCCCACCCCGTTCGAGGCGCGCAGCAGCATCTGGGTCAGGATGTTGGGCATCGCCGCCCGGATGTCGCGCAGGCGCTGCCAGGGACATTCCTGCAGGAAACGGTAGGCCACGTCGAAGGTGGCGCCCCCCCAGCATTCCACGCTGAACAGCTGCGGCAGCGTGGCGGCATAGGCGGGGGCGACGCGGATCATGTCGATCGAGCGCATCCGAGTGGCCAGAAGCGACTGGTGCGCATCGCGCATCGTGGTGTCGGTGATCAGGAGGCGCTCCTGCGCCTTCATCCAGTCGGCAACGCCCTTGGCGCCCTTGTCGGCCAGCAGGTTGCGCGTGCCGTAGGGTGCGTGCTGGGCACGCACCATGGGCGGCACCGGATCACGCGGCTTGGCGGCGGGGCGGGGGCGGCCGGCGGTTTCGGGGTGGCCGTTCACGCTGATGTCGGCCAGATAGGTCAGAACCTTGGTCCCCCGGTCGCGCCGCTTCTTGAAGGTGAACAGTTCCGGCGTGGTGTCGATGAACTTGGTGGTCGCCTTGTCGGCCAGGAACACCGGGTGTTTCAGCAGGTTCTCGACAAAGGCGATGTTGGTGGAAACCCCACGGATGCGGAACTCGCGCAGGGCGCGGTCCATGCGGGCAATCGCCTCGCCCGGGGTGGGCGCCCAGGCGATGACCTTGACCAGCAGGCTGTCGAAATACCGCGTGATCACCCCGCCCGAATAGGCCGTGCCGCCGTCCAGGCGAATCCCCATCCCATGTGCCTCGCGGAAGGCGGTGATGCGGCCATAATCGGGGATGAAGTTGTTCAGCGGGTCTTCGGTCGTGATCCGGCATTGCAGCGCGTGGCCGTTCAGCCGCACATCGGCCTGCGTCGGCGTGCCCGTCGCCTCGGCCAGGGTGGCCCCTTCGGCCACCTTGATCTGCGCCTTGACGATGTCGATCCCGGTCACCTGTTCGGTCACCGTGTGTTCCACCTGAATCCGCGGGTTCACCTCGATGAAGTAAAACGCTCCCGTGTCGATATCCATCAGGAATTCGACCGTGCCGGCGTTCTGATATCCCACCGCCTGCCCGATCTTCAGCGCAAGGCCGCAGACCTCGGCCCGCTGCGCCTCGGTCAGATAGGGCGCCGGGGCGCGTTCCACGACCTTCTGGTTGCGCCGCTGCACGGTGCAATCGCGCTCATACAGGTGATAGAGCCCGCCATGCATGTCGCCCAGAAGCTGCACTTCCACATGCCGGGCGCGCTGGATCATCTTTTCCAGATAGCCCTCGCCATTGCCGAAGGCGGCCTCGGCCTCGCGCCGGCCCTCGCGCACCTTGGCCTCGACCTCGTCCGGCCCCAGGATGGGGCGCATCCCGCGCCCGCCGCCGCCGTGGCTGGCCTTCAGCATCAGAGGATAGCCCACGGCATCGGCCATGCGGCGCACCTCGGCCATGTCGTCGCCCAGAACCTCGGTCGCGGGGATCACCGGCACGCCCGCCGCAATCGCCACCCGCCGCGCGCTGGCCTTGTCACCCAGGGCGCGCATGGTTTCGGCGGTGGGCCCGATGAAGCGGATCCCGGCCTCGACGCAGGCCTCGACCAGCGCCGGGTTTTCGCTGAGCAGCCCATAGCCCGGATGCACCGCATCCGCGCCCGACAGCTTGGCCACCCGGATGATTTCCGGGATCGTCAGATAGGCCTGCACCGGCGCCAGCCCGGCCCCGATGCGATAGGCCTCGTCCGCCTTGAAGCGGTGCAGGCCCAGCTTGTCCTCTTCGGCATAGACCGCAACCGTGCGGATGCCCAGTTCGTTCGCGGCGCGCATGACGCGGATGGCGATCTCGCCCCGGTTGGCGATCAGGATCTTGCGGATTTTGGCCATGGCGCGCGGCGTCCCTTGAACGTGAGGTTGCCGGGCGATTTCTGCAATGCGGCGCCGGGATTGCAAGGATTCGTTACAATGCGCCTGTCAATTCTGCGATTCGATCCCCTGCAGCGCCGTCCGCACGGCGGCCAGAGTGCGTCCGTCGCCGTCGCGCCCCGTGTCCCAGGCGGCACAGACCGACACCGCCACCACCCGGCCCGTGGCCATCAGCGCCGCGAGCAGGTCGCGCATCTGCGCCGCCGAGGGGCCCCCCGGCACGGGATACAGGAACGCCCCGGCCTCGTTCGCGTTCAGGATGTCGGTATCGAAATGCACATGCAGCGGGCCCTGGGGCAGGGCGGCGACCAGCGCCCCCAGATCGCGCTGCCAGAGGATGCCCGAATCCTCGACCAACACCCGTTCCCCCGGGTCCAGATCGCGGCCATCGGCCAGCACCACCCGCGCATCGGGCATCGGCGCGAGGTTCAGCGCCCGCAGCATCCGCAGATCGCCCCGGCCCGTCAGCATCGCCAGCGGCATACCCCCCAGAAACCCCGAGGGCGTGGTGTCCCAGGTGTTGAAATCGCCATGCGAATCCAGCCAGACCAGCGTCGGCTGCAGGCCCGCGCGCTCCAGCCCCGCCACCACGCCGATGGCCTGACAGCAATCGCCCAGGATGGCCAGCGGCACCGCGCCCCCTGCCGCCGCCTCGGCGACGACTTGCGCCACCGCCTCGTGGATCGGCGCCAGCCGCTCCACGGCGTCGCCAGGGCCGGGGTCGGACTCGATCACCCGGTCGCCCGCCCGCGCCAGCAGCCGGGGGGCCGCGCTCTCGCGGTCCAGAAACCGGGGCGAGACCAGACGCGCGAGCATCAATAGGGCAGGACGGGGTTGCCGTCCGGGTCGTAGATCTGCGCCAGCGCACATTCCGCCATGGCAAACTCGCGCGAGGCCGGGTTGCACAGCGCCGCCGCCACCGCCTCGGCCGTGTGGCGCGAGGGCAGGCCGCAGACCGATTCCGACCAGTGGATGCCCTCAGGGTGCATGACCCCCACCGTCACTGTCCAGCCCGCCGGCAGGCACCAGTTCGTCGGCGCGCAATCCAGCGCCGAGGCGCCGCCCTGCACGCACATCTCGGTCGCGGCCTTCAGCGCATCGCCGGGCGTCAGGCCCATCGCGATGCCCCAGCTTTGTTCGGGCGCCTGCACGATGGCCACGCCGTAGGGGCCCTCCTGCGCCAACACGGGAAGCGGCAAGGCAAGGGCAAGGGTCAGGACAAGGGCGCGCATGGACACTCCTCTGGGTCAAGGACCCTCACATCCTGCCACGCCGGCAAGAACCCGTCCATCACGCCTGCGTCACCCGCCCGGCGTCCAGGATCGCATCGATCATCGCCTGATTGCCGCGCGAAAACTCCAGCGGGCAGGCAAAGGCCTCGCCCGTCAGCGCGCTGCGCTGGAAGGCCTCGATCATCCGCTGATACTGGTTCACCGGCTCGAACCGCTCGATCACCGTATGATCAAAGCCGCGCTTCACGATCACCTGCGCCGCCCCCGCCTTGCCGGCGTTGAAGGGGAAGGGCAGTTCCATCACCCCCTCGGTGCCATGGAACACGATCCCCTGCCGGGGTGCGGCCCGCATCCCCACGTAGAACGCCATGGTGAAGTCCGCGAACTCGGCCCAGACCCGGCCAAACACATCGACCCCGTTCTCGAACGCCAGATCGGCGCGCAGACGCAGGGGCTCGGCCCCCGTGGCGAAGCGGGTGGTGACGCAGGGATAGACCCCGATGTCATACATCGCCCCGCCGCCGGTTTCGGGGCGGTTGCGGATATTGGCCGCATCGGCGTTGAAAAAGGTGAATGCCGCATCGACATGCACCAGCCGGCCAATCGCCCCCTCGGCCAGCAGCGCCCGGGCGCGCTGCCATTGCGGATGGTGGCAGACCATGAACCCCTCGGCGCACAACTTGCCGCTGGCCTCGCGCGCCGCGATCAGCGCGTCGATCTGATCGGCGCGCAGCGCCAGGGGCTTTTCGCACAGCACATGCTTGCCGGCCGCCAGCGCCTTCAGGCTCCATTCCACATGCAGGTGGTTGGGCAAGGGGATATAGACCGCGTCAATCGTGGGATCGTCGAGCAGCGCCTCGTAACTGTCATGCACCCGCAGATACGGCGCCAGCGCCCGGAACGGCGCCGCCCGCGCGGCATCGCGCGTGGCCAGAGCGGCCAATTCCGCCCCTTCGGCCAGATGGATCGCCGGCGCCAGATCCGTCCGCGCGATCTTGGCCGCCCCCAGAATACCCCAGCGCATGATGCCCTCCCGCCCTGTTTGCGCCACCATACCCGCCCCGAACGCAAGAAGGCGAGAGGAAACCTCCCGCCCCTTCATCTGTCCTCAAATATCCACAGGGGGTTCTCAGGGGGCGCGTGCGCCCCCTGAGCGGGGGAGCGCGAGGGGGCTGGCCCCCTCGCCCCCTCACTCGGCGCGCGACTGCCGCTTGCGCTCGTGCGGGTCCAGCCAGCGCTTGCGCAGCCGGATCGCCTTGGGCGTCACCTCGACCAGTTCGTCATCGTCGATATAGGCAATCGCCTGCTCCAGCGACATGATGACCGGCGGGGTCAGGCGCACCGCCTCGTCCGTGCCCGAGGCGCGCACGTTGGTCAGCTTCTTGCCCTTGATCGGGTTCACTTCCAGGTCGTTGTCGCGGCTGTGCTCGCCGATGATCATGCCGACATAAAGCTGCTCCTGCGCGCCGATGAACATCTTGCCGCGCTCTTCCAGGTTCCACAGCGCATAGGCCACCGAAACCCCCGGCTCGGTGCTGATGAGCACCCCTTGCCGCCGCCCCTGGATGGCGCCCTTGTAGGGGGCCCAGGCGTGGAAGATGCGGTTCAGCACGCCGTTGCCGCGCGTGTCGGTCATGAACTCGCCCTGATAGCCGATCAGCCCGCGCGAGGGCACATGCGCGACGATCCGCGTCTTGCCGACGCCCGCGGGTTTCATTTCCACCAGGTCGCCCTTGCGCGGGCCGGTCAGCTTTTCGATCACCGCGCCCGAGAATTCGTCGTCCACATCGATGATCACCTCCTCGATGGGTTCGTGGCGCACCCCGTCGATGTCGCGGAAGATCACGCGCGGGCGGCTGATGCTGAGCTCGAACCCTTCCCGGCGCATGTTCTCGATCAGCACGCCCATCTGCAGTTCGCCGCGCCCCGAGACGATGAAGGCATCGCCGCCCGGCGTGTCCTCGACCTTGATCGCCACGTTCGATTCGGCTTCCTTCAGCAGCCGCTCGCGGATCACGCGGCTTTGCACCTTGGTGCCGTCGCGCCCGGCCAGCGGGCTGTCGTTGATCCCGAAGGTGACCGAGATCGTCGGCGGGTCGATGGGTTGCGAGGGCAGGGCGGTGTCCAGTTCCAGCGCGCAGAGCGTGTCGGCCACGGTCGCCTTGCTCATGCCGGCGATGGTCACGATGTCGCCGGCCTCGGCCGCCTCGATCGGCTGCACGGTCAGGCCGCGGAAGGCCTGGATCTTGGTGACGCGGAACTGCTCCAGCTTTTCGCCCGCGCGGTTCAGCGCCTTGATCGTCTGGCCCACGGTGAGGCGCCCCGATTCGACCCGGCCGGTCAGGATGCGGCCGATGAACGGGTCCGAGCCCAGGGTGGTTGCCAGCATGCAGAAGGGCTTGTCGATGTCGGCCATCTGGCGGGGCGGCTGCACATGGCGCAGGACCATCTCGAAGAGTGCCGACATGTCCTTGCGCGGGCCATCCAGTTCGGCATCCGCCCAGCCGTTGATCCCCGAGGCATAGAGGACCGGGAAATCCAGTTGCTCGTCGCTGGCGCCCAGGTTGGCGAAGAGGTCGAACACCTCGTTCAGGGCGCGGTCGGGTTCGGCGGCGGGCTTGTCGACCTTGTTGAGCACGACGATGGGCCGCAGGTTCAGCGCCAGCGCCTTGGCCAGCACGAACTTGGTCTGCGGCATCGGGCCTTCGGCGGCATCGACCAGCAGGCAGACGCCATCGACCATGGACAGGATGCGCTCGACCTCGCCGCCGAAATCGGCGTGGCCGGGGGTGTCCACGATGTTGATGCGCGCGCCCTTCCATTCGACCGAGGTGGCCTTGGCCAGGATGGTGATCCCGCGCTCGCGTTCCAGATCGTTCGAATCCATCGCCCGTTCGGTGACGGCCTGCCCGGCGCGGTAGCTGCCCGATTGCTTGAGAAGTTCGTCCACCAGCGTCGTCTTGCCGTGGTCGACATGCGCGATGATCGCGATGTTGCGGATGTCCATGATACCTATCCCGTGTGATTGGCGCGGCGATAGCCGAAATGCGCTGCCTCTGCCACCCCTGTTCCATGGGGAACTGCGGGGGCGAAGGGCGCGGGGCAGGGTGAGGGCATCGAAACACCCCATGAGGAGGACCCCGATGAAGACCCTGACCCTGATCGCCCTGATCGCCGTTGCCCTGCCTGCCGCCCTGAGCCTGCCCGCCGCCGCCCGCGAGGGCGTGATGGTGCTGGGCGACGAGGCGCAGGAGATCCGCACCTGCCGCCCGGGCGAGCGTCCGTCCTCGGCCCGGATCTGCCGCCAGCCGGGGACGCGCGGCGGGATGTCGCGCTGAGGGGGGC
>Ga0075157_10002654_pt1 | contig 10343 bp, 9 predicted proteins | sample JI81BgreenDNA_FD_70967 | JGI IMG/M metagenome (GOLD analysis project Ga0075157, IMG submission 70967) | Wastewater effluent complex algal communities from Wisconsin, to seasonally profile nutrient transformation and Carbon sequestration -... | ecosystem: Engineered > WWTP > Effluent > Algae...
GCTTCATCTTGCCCCAAATACTCACGGGGATTTTCAAGGGGGGCGTGCCCCCCTTGAAGCGGGTGCGGGTGGCAACCCGCGCGGCGCGAGGCCCCCTCGATGGGGGCCGAGCGCCGCCCCTACTCCAGCCGCAGCCCGCGTTCGCGGAAGAGTTCCTCGGCCACGATCAGCTTGCGCACCTCGGTTGTGCCCCCGCCCAAGGAGGCGATCCGCGCATTCCGGTAATGCCGGTTCACCTCGGTCTCCCACACGAACCCCGATCCGCCGTGGATCTGCACCGCCAGATCCGTGACCCTCGCGATCATCTCGGCCCCCGCCAGGGCCGCGGCGGCGCAGAGTTTGTGGATCTCGCCCCGCCCCCCTTCGCCGCGCGCCAGCCCGTCGCAGGCGGCCAGCGCGCGATAGGACAGGGCGCGCACCGCCTCCAGGCTCGCATACATCTCGGCCAGATGCGACTGGATCATCTGGAAGCTGCCGATGGGTCGGCCGAACTGGCGGCGGGTGGCGGCATGGTCCAGCGACAGGTCCAGGCACCTCTGCGCCGCGCCCAGGTAGGGCAGGCCCAGGAAGGCGCGTTCGATGTCGAGGCCCGACATGACCACCGCGACCCCGCCGTTTTCCACCCCAAGAAGGTTCTGCGCCGGCACACGGACGCCCTCGAACACCAGTTCCCCGGTCGGGCAGCCGCGCCAGCCCATCTTGGTCAGGGTCTGCGCGACCGAGAACCCTGGTGTGCCGGTCTCGACGATGAAGGCCGAGATCCCCTTGGGCCCCCGCTCCGGCGCTGTCTTGGCATAGGTCAGGATCACATCCGCCACCGGCCCGTTCGAGATGAACATCTTGCGCCCGGTCAGCACATACGCATCCCCGTCGCGCACCGCCCTGAGCGCCATCGAGCCCAGCGCATCCGAGCCCGCCCCCGGTTCGGTCAGCGCCAGCGCCCCCACCGTGCGCCCGGCGATCAGGTCGGGCAGGAAGCGGGCGATCTGGTCCTCGGTGCCGTTGCGCAGGATGTTGTTGAGGCACAGGTTTTCATGCGGGCCCCAGATGAAGGCGGCGTTGGTGTTCCAGTAGCCGAAGGCCTCGGCCACCAGCCCGGCGCTGAACAGATCGAGGCCGGCCCCGCCCCTCTCCTGCGGCACGGTCAGCCCGCAGTAGCCATCCTTCCCCAGCATGGGGATCAGGTGATCGGGATACCAATCCTCGTCATCCATCCGCGCCAGCAGCGGGTGGAGTTTTTCCTTGCCGTATCGAAAGGCGGCGTCGCGCAGGGCGCGGTGGTCGGCGGTCAGCTCCATTCACACCCCCGGAAGCGGCGCGCCGTGGCTTTGCGCGCGCTGGAACGCCGGCCGGGCGCGCAGACGCTCGAGCCAGGCGCGGGTCTGCGGTTTCAGCCCGGCGCCGATGCCGATCACATCGGCCAGATGCACGGCATAGCCCACCGCCACATCCGCCGCCGTGAAGCGCCCGGCGGTCAGATACTCCTGCGTTTCCAGCCGGTTGTTCACCAGTTTCAGCCGGGCGAAGAACCATTGCGTGTAGTCGTCCACGACCTGCGGCTGGCGGCGGTCGCGCGGTTCGAACCGGCCATAGCGCAGGATCAGCGTCTGCGGGAAGGTCAGCGTGGCGTCGGAATGGTGCAGCCAGTTCAGCCAGTCGCCATAGGCCGCGTCCTCAGGCGCCACCGCCAGATCGCCGCCATACCGCCGCGCCAGATACTGGGCGATGGCGGCGGATTCGGTCATCCGTGTGGCGCCGTCGATCAGATAGGGCACGGTGCCCAGCGGATTGACCTCCAGAAACGAGGGGTCCGAGATCCGGGGCGGAAAACTCAGCAGGTGCAGCCGGTAGGGCAGGCCGATTTCTTCCAGCATCCACAGCGCCCTGAGGCTGCGCGAATCCTTGCAGTGCCACAGTTCGATCATTTGGCCTCTCCTTCGATCCGCATCAGCATCTGCCGCGCCCTGACCTGCGCGCCCGGGCTGACCGCCACCTCCACCACCCGCCCCGCCACGGGCGCGCGCAGCGGGTGTTCCATCTTCATCGCCTCGAGCACGGCCAGCACCTGACCGGCGGTCACGCTCTCGCCCTCGGCCACCGGCACGGCCAGCACGCGCCCGGCCATCGGCGCCAGAACCGGCCCGTCGCCGGTTTCGGCCCGCGCCTGCGGCGGGGCCAGGGTGACATCGGTCAGGATCAGGTCGCCCAGATGCAGCGTGCCGCCGTCCTGCACGCAGGGCAGGCGGCGGGTGACGCCGTCGATCCGGGCCAGAACCTGCGCGGCGTCGCGCTCCAGAACCGTCACGGCGCGGCCATCGGCCAGCCGGGCCGTCGGGCCCTCCAGCGTCAGCCGTATTTCAACCAACCCGGCGCCCGTATCGAACCGCCGGGTCAGCACCGGGGCGGGGCCGGTGGAAAAGCCGAACCGCGGCGAGGGCGCCCCGGCCAGCACCAGCACCGCCAGCGCCAGCATCGCGGGGTCCGGGGTCGCGGTTTCGGGTGTGATCCGGCCCAGAAGCGCCGTCGTCGGCCCGGCGATGAACCCCGGATGCGCCAGAACCTGCGCCAGAAACGCGCGGTTCGTGCGCAGGCCCAGAAGCCGCGTGGCCCCCAGCCCCGCGATCAGCCTTTGTCGCGCCTCCTCGCGCGAGGGGCCATGGGCGATCAGCTTGGCCAGCAGCGGATCGAAATCGCCGCCCACGGCATCGCCCACCGCGACGGCATGATCCACCCGCAACCCCGGGTCCGGCGCCCAGCCCAGCACCATGCCGGTCTGGGGAAGGAAGCCGTTCGAAGGGTCCTCGGCGCAGAGCCGCGCCTCGATGGCGTGGCCTTTCAGGGTGATCTGCTCCTGAGCCAGCGGCAGCGGTTCCCCCCGCGCCACCCGGATCTGCCATTCCACCAGATCGAGGCCCGTCACCGCCTCGGTCACCGGGTGTTCCACCTGCAACCGGGTGTTCATCTCAAGGAAGTAGAACTCCCCCCCCTGAACCAGAAACTCCACCGTCCCGGCGCCCACATAGCCCTGCGCCAGCGCCACCGCCGCTGCCCCCAGACGGTCGCGCAGGGCGGTGTCCACGGCGGGCGAGGGCGCTTCCTCGATCACCTTCTGATGCCGGCGCTGGACGGAACAATCCCGCTCGCCCAGATGCACGACATTGCCGTGGCTGTCGCCGAACACCTGCACCTCGATGTGGCGCGGGTCCAGAAGCGCGCGCTCGACGATCAGGGTGCCGTCGCCGAAGGCGCGCTCGGCCTCGGAGGCGGCGCGCTCCAGCGCCTCGGGCAGATCGGCCGGGTCCAGAACCAGCCGCATCCCCTTGCCACCGCCGCCGAAGGCCGCCTTGACCATCAAGGGCACGCCCAGCGCCGCCGCCTCCCCGGGCCCGCCCCCCGGCAACACCGGCACGCCCGCCGCCAAAGCCGCCGCCTTGGCGCGGCCCTTGTCGCCCATCAGGGCGATGCTGCCCGGCGAGGGGCCGATCCAGACCAGCCCGGCCTTGATCACCGCCTGCGCGAAAGCGGCGTTCTCCGACAGATACCCATAGCCCGGATGCACCATCCGCGCGCCCAGGGCCCGCGCCGCCGCCACGATGGCCGGGCCATCCAGATACGAGGGCACCTGAACCGCCGCCTCCGCCGCCTGCACATGCGCCGCCCCGGCATCGGCGGCGGTATGGACCACGGCGCAGCGATACCCCATCGCCCGCGCGGTGCGCATCACGCGCAAGGCAATCTCGCCCCGGTTGGCAATCAGGATCATAGCCGCGCCACCCCGAACGTGTTGGGCCGCAGAACCCGCGCCCCTTCACCCGCGATCAACCCCAGCACCAGCGCCAGAACCTCGCGCGTCTGGCGCGGGTCGATGATCCCGTCATCCTCGAGCCGCGCCGAACTGGCCAGCGCCGTCGTCTGCTCGGCCAAGGCCGCCGCCGTCCCCTGTTCCAGCGCGTCCAGCCGCGCGGCATCCACCGCCCCCTCGGCGCGCATCTTCGCCTCGGTCACGATGCGCATCACCTGCCCCGCCTGCGCCGGACCCATGACCGAGGTCCGCGCATTCGGCCAGGCGAACAGGAAGCGCGGATCGAAGCCCCGCCCGCACATCGCATAATTCCCCGCGCCGTAACTGCCGCCGATCACAACGGACAGCTTCGGCACCCGGGCATTCGCCACCGCCTGAATCATCTTCGACCCGTGCTTGATGATCCCGGCCCTTTCCGGCTCCGTCCCCACCAGAAACCCGGTCGTATTGTGCAGGAACAACAAGGCCACCCCGCCCTGATCGCACAACTGGATGAACTGCCCCGCCTTCGCCGCGCCCTGAGCGGTAATCGGGCCGTTGTTGGCGATGATCCCCACTGCATGCCCCTCGATCCGCGCATGACCACAGAGCGTGGCGCCGTCATAACCCGGCTTGAACTCCAGCCACTCCGACCCATCCACCAGCCGCGCGATCACCTCGCGCGCATCATAGGGCTGGCGCGGATCGGCGGGCACAAGGCCCATCAGATCGCTGGCCGCAAACGCGGGCGCCCGGAACGGCCCCGGCGGCGCCTCGACCGGCCAGGGCAGCGCGGCGATCACCGCCCGCGCCAGCCGGATGCCGTCGGCATCATCCTCGGCCAGATAATCGCCCACGCCCGACACCTGCGTGTGCATCTCGGCGCCGCCCAGATCCTCGTCCGTCGCCACCTCGCCGGTCGCGGCCTTCAGCAACGGCGGCCCGGCCAGATACATCGTCGCCTGCCCCCGCACCAGGATCGTGTAATCGCTCAGCCCCGGCTGATAGGCCCCTCCCGCCGTGGCCGATCCATGCACCACCGTCACCTGCGGGATCCCCAGGGCCGACAGCCGCGCCTGATTGGCAAAGCCGCGCCCCCCGGGGATGAACACCTCATGCGCATAGGCCAGATTCGCCCCGCCCGACTGGCTGAGGGAAACCAGCGGCAAGCGGTTCTCCCGCGCCACCTCCTGCAGGCGCAGCTTTTTCGCCAGACCATCCGGCGTCACCGTGCCACCCTTGACGGCGAAATTGTCCACCACCACCACGCAGGCGCGCCCCTCGATCCGCCCGATCCCGGCGATGGCCCCCGCCCCGGCGCCGGTGCCGTCCTTGTCGCCATAGCGCTTCCAGCCGGCATAGGGGCACAGCTCCAGCCAAGGCGCGCCCGGGTCCAGCAGCAGCGCCAGCCGGTCACGCGGCATCAACTGGCCGCGCCTCGCATAGCGCGCCCGCACCCCCTCGGCCGCCGCCTCGACCGCGTCCCGCACCGCCAGAACCCCGTCCAGCGCCGCCTGCATCGCCGCCGCGTTCACCGCGAACGCCCCCGGATCGACCTCGGACCCCAGCACCGCGCCCCCCCTCTTTGCTCTTCAAATATCCCGGGGGAGTCGCCGGAACGGCGACGGGGGCAGCGCCCCCCTGCCCGGCCCGAAACCCCTCACCCCAACCCCCAGATCACCCGCGCCTCATCCGCACTCGCGACCGCGCGCCCGGCATCCCGCGCCACCTGCGCCAAGGCCGCCACCAGATCGCCGTTCCCCCGCGCCCGCGCACCGCCCGGCAGATAGAACGTATCCTCCAGCCCCGTGCGCAGATGCCCGCCCAGACCGGCCACCGCGCGGTGCACCGGCCAGATCGCCTCGCGCCCGATCAGCGTGGCCTGCCAGACGGCCCCCTCGGGCATCTGATCCAGCAGCACCGGCAACAGCCGCGCATCCGCCGGCATCCCCGACTCCACCCCCATCACCAGGTTGACCTGCGGACGCCGCACCATCCCGGTTTCCACGAACATCCCCACCGACCGCAGGATCCCTGTGTCGAAACACTCGAACTCGGGGCGGATGCCCAGCTCACCCATCACCGCAAGCAGTTCCGCGATCTTTTCCACCGGGTTGGCGAACAGCATCGGCGGCCAGGCCCAGCGCCCGCCCGAGCGCGTCTTGAGGTAATTGAGCGACCCCGCGTTGCAGGCCGCGACCTCGGGCCGCCCGGCGCGCAGGCAGGCGACGGGGCCGGATTGATCCATGCCCATCACCCCGGTCGTGAAGTTCAGGATCACGCCGGGGCAGGCGTCACGGATCGCATCCGCCACCTCGAGTGCCAGCGAAGGCTCCCAACTGGGCAGATGCCCCCGCCCCTCGCCCTGCTGGCGGAAATGCAGATGCAGGCAGGCGGCGCCCGCGTCACAGGCGCGGCGGGCCTCGGCGGCCATCTCGGCGGGCGTCACCGGTACCGCATGCTGGCGCGGATCGGTCAGAACGCCGGTCAGGGCACAGGTCAGGATGGCTTTGTCGCCCATGGTCTCCTCCCAGGGCAGCCTAACATGCCGCGGTCACGGGAAAAGCCGCCACGCAGCGGCGCGACCCGACGTCAACCGGGCGGGCTGGACCCTGCCCCGCCCGCGCGCTAGCCTGTGCCGGATCAACCGGAGCCGTCGCTTGCCCCCCGACCTGAGCCACTGGACCGCGCGCCCGCGCCCCGAACCCCGGGTGCTGGCGGGGCGGCATGTCACCCTCGAACCGCTCGACCCTGCGCGCCACGCGGATCAATTGTTCGCCGCTTCGGCAGTGCCCGATGCCGCCGACCGCTTCCGCTGGCTGTTCGAAGAGCCTCCCGCCGACCTGCCCACCTTCCGCGCCTGGGTGGAGAGGGTCGCGGCCGGCAGTGATCCGATGTTCTGGGCGATCCGCGACCACGCCAGCGGCACAATCGCCGGGCGCCAGAGTCTGATGCGGATCGATCCCGCGCATGGGGTGATCGAGATCGGCAACATCTACTGGGGCCCGGCCATCGCCCGCCGGCGCGGCGCCACCGAGGCGCTGTTCCTGTTCATGGCGCATGTCTTCGACGATCTGGGCTATCGCCGCTTCGAATGGAAGTGCAACAATTTCAACGAACCCTCCAAGGCGGCGGCGCTGCGCTTCGGCTTCACCTTCGAAGGGGTATTCCGCCAGCACATGGTGGCAAAGGGGCAGAACCGCGATACGGCGTGGTTTTCGGTGATCGACAGCGAATGGCCGCGGCTGAAGGCCGGGTATCTGGCCTGGCTGGAGCCGGCGAACTTCGACGCCGCCGGGCAACAGAGGCGCCGGTTGCAGGCGTGCATCGCGTAGGGTGGGGTTCAACCCCCCCTTACCCGCCCGTAGGGTGCGTGCTTGCACGCACCACCCCGGGACGGTGCGTGCAAGCACGCACCCTACACCAACCGGCTCACCTCGACCGCCGCCCGCACGAAATCCCTGAACAGCGGATGCGGGGCGAAGGGTTTTGATTTCAGCTCCGGATGGAACTGCACCCCGATGAACCACGGGTGCCCCTTGTGCTCGACGATCTCGGGCAGGCGGCCGTCCGGGGACATGCCGGAGAACTGCAACCCGCAGGACTCGAGCTTGTCGCGGTAGCGGATGTCCACCTCGTAACGGTGGCGGTGCCGCTCCTCGATCCGGGTGGTGCCGTAGACCTTCGCCACCAGCGAGTCGCCCGCCAGCGCCGCGTCATAGGCGCCCAGCCGCATCGTGCCGCCCTTGTCGTCGCCCAGCTTGCGTTCCACCAGATGGTTGCCCTGCACCCATTCCTTCAGGTGATAGACAACCGGCTCGAACCGCTTTGCCCCCTTCTCGTGATCGAATTCCTCGGACCCGGCGTTCTTGATGCCCACCAGGTTGCGCGCGGCCTCGATCACCGCCATCTGCATGCCCAGACAGATGCCCAGATAGGGGATGTGCTTCTCGCGCGCCCATTGCGCGGCGCGGATCTTGCCTTCGGTGCCGCGTTCGCCAAAGCCGCCGGGGACCAGGATCGCGTGGAATCCCTCCAGATGCGGCGCCGGGTCCTCGCGTTCGAAAATCTCGGCGTCGATCCATTCGGCCTTGACGCGCACCCGGTTGGCCATGCCGCCGTGGGTCAGCGCCTCGGCGATGGATTTATAGGCATCCTCAAGCTGGGTATACTTGCCGACGATGGCCACCCGCACCTGCCCTTCGGCATGGGTCAGCCGGTCCATCACATCCTGCCAGCGCGTCAGGTTGGGGCGCGGCGCGGGGGTGATGCCGAAGGCATCGAGCACCGCCTGATCCAGCCCCGCCTTGTGATAGGCCAGGGGCGCTTCGTAGATCGTTGTCAGGTCATAGGCGGGGATCACCGCCTCCTTGCGCACGTTGCAGAACAGGGCGATCTTTTCGCGCTCGCGCTCCGGGATCGGGTGTTCGGACCGGCAGACCAGCACATCGGGGGCGAGGCCGATCGACTGCAATTCCTTGACCGAGTGCTGCGTGGGCTTGGTTTTCAGTTCGCCCGAGGCCGCCAGATAGGGCAGCAGCGTCAGGTGCATCAGGATCGACTGGCCGCGCGGGCGTTCGTGGATGAACTGGCGGATCGCCTCGAAGAAGGGCAGGCCTTCGATATCGCCCACGGTGCCGCCGATCTCGCAGAGCATGAAATCGACCTCGTTGTCGCCGATGCGCAGGAAGTCCTTGATTTCATTGGTCACATGGGGAACGACCTGAATCGTCTTGCCCAGATAATCGCCGCGGCGTTCCTTTTCCAGCACGTTGGAATAGATGCGGCCCGAGGAAATCGAATCGGTCTTGCGCGCGGGAACTCCGGTGAAGCGTTCGTAATGGCCCAGGTCGAGGTCGGTTTCGGCGCCGTCGTCGGTGACGAAGACCTCGCCATGCTCAAACGGCGACATCGTGCCGGGATCGACGTTCAGATAGGGGTCCAGCTTGCGCAGGCGGACGGTGAAGCCGCGGGCCTGCAACAGCGCGCCCAGCGCGGCCGAGGCCAGGCCCTTGCCAAGCGAAGACACCACACCGCCGGTGATGAAGACATAGCGCGCCATGTGGAATACCCCCGGGATGGTTGCGTCAAACAACGGATCACGGGAGTCGAGCCTTAGCGCAATTCCCAAAGCTTCGCAAGTCGGACGCAAGCGATTGCGTCAGCGAAACGGCGACCCCAAAATCTAGCGATCTGTCAGTTGCCCGCGGGCGCGGGTTGCGTCGTGGCGGCGGGCGCTTCGGTGGCGGGCGCCGCGGTTGCCGGGGCGGCAGGGGCCTCGGTCGCAGGCGCTTCGGTCGCAGGCGCTTCGGTCGCCGGGGCGGCGGGCAGGACCGGCGCCTCGGTGCCGGCGGGCGGCAGCAGCGGCGCGTTGGGCACCGGCGGCAGTTGCAGGTCGGGCAACTGGACCTCGGGGGTTGCCGAGGTCTCGGCCGGCAGGCCGATGCGCTCGAGTACCGAGGTTTCCGACGAATTCGACGCCGCGATCACCGTCAGCGCCAGCGACGTGCAGATGAAGGCCGCCGCAAAGCCCCAGGTCAGCTTGGCCAGACCCGTCAGCGGCGGGCGCCCGGCCTGCGGCCCCATGGCCCCGCCACCGATCCCCAGCCCGCCCCCTTCCGAACGCTGCAACAGCACGACGGCCATCAGCGACAGGGCCAGAAGCAGGTGGATGATCAGGACGACAGTCTGCATGGTGCGGCCTTCGATGCGGTTCGCGCCTATCTATGCGCAGGGGCGAAGGGGCGCAACCCCCTTGGCCACCCGACACCCCTCAGGGCTGGTCCACGTCATCCACATCCGCCTGCCCGCTGATGCGGCGGCGGAAGATCGACCAGGACAGCCCGATCCCCAGCACCAGCGACGACACCAGGATCGCCAGCCACTGGTTGATCACCGAATTGCCGGCTTCGAGGATCCCCCAGTCATACAGAACCCACAGCAGCGCCAGGAACACCGCCGCCACCAGCGCCATCCCGATGGGCCCGATCGACCGCAGCGTCGCGCGCAGGTAGATCACGTAACCGATCAGCAGGATCAGCCCGGCCAGCACGCTGACGGGCAGATTCTCGGTGCCGTTGTCGGCCACCCAGCGGACAAAGTTCCACGGCGTGGGGTTCCAGGTCGCCGTCAGCAGGACAAGCGCGATCAGCCAGCGCACCAGAAATGTCATGGCAGGGTTCCTTTCCGGGCTGCAACGCGCCTTTGGTGCCAAGGCTGCGGCGCTGTGTCCAGTGGTCGCGACCCTGACCCCGCGCAAATTGCCTGTTTCCCAGCCCGGCGTGCGCGGCTATAGAACGCGGGGTTTTCGCAATCGGACAGGAAGCAGCATGGCCAACGTGGTTGTCGTGGGCGCCCAATGGGGCGACGAGGGCAAGGGCAAGATCGTCGACTGGCTGTCCGAGCGCGCCGATGTGATCGCGCGCTTTCAGGGCGGCCACAACGCCGGGCACACGCTGGTCATCAACGGCACCGTCTACAAACTCAGCGCGCTGCCCTCGGGCGTGGTGCGCGGCGGCAAGCTGAGTGTCATCGGCAACGGCGTGGTGCTGGACCCCTGGCA
>Ga0075157_10002656_pt1 | contig 10339 bp, 10 predicted proteins | sample JI81BgreenDNA_FD_70967 | JGI IMG/M metagenome (GOLD analysis project Ga0075157, IMG submission 70967) | Wastewater effluent complex algal communities from Wisconsin, to seasonally profile nutrient transformation and Carbon sequestration -... | ecosystem: Engineered > WWTP > Effluent > Algae...
CTAAAAAAAGTCAGTCGTTCTCCCCTGAACGCATCCGGCGTTTTACCCGATAATCCATCACAACCAGATCATTCACTTTCAAATGCGAGCAAACCATGGCAAAAGAAAAATTTACACTCGACCAGCTGAAAAGCGAAGCTAAAGTAACCACCCTGCAAGCGACTGAAATGCAGGCCGTGAAAGGCGGAATCGTAACCATCCGCGGCCGCCGCTTCAACTATCGTACCCGCTGGACGACCATTGACACCCGCACCGACATCGGCGACAGCGTGTCCTTCCAAAACAATTCTTCCATCGGAGGATAGTTTTTTTAAGTGTTTTGGTGTTTTATACCCGGATTTGGGTGGATTTGAAGATTGATGGATTCTTTCATCCTGATTTTCAAAGGATTGCAAGAGTATAATTTTCACAACCACTTCGCGTTGCCTATAGTATTTAGGTGTTTTAGTGATTTATGCCCAAAACACTAAAACACCAAAACACTCAAACACTAAAAAACTCATCGTTCATCACTCATCGTTCATCGTTTTCATTCGTATTGCTTCGGAGAAGGAGATGCCATTGGTTTTGGCGTCGAGCCATGCTTCGAGATCAAAAGTTTGCAACAATGCGCGGGTACCGGGTTGTTGTGCGAGGGTTTGTAAATCGGCCTTCATTTTTCGGAAAGCCTCCTGGCGTTCCCGGTTACCGGGTGCGCGCAGTGATTCCTGAATAAACTGCATAAATCGCCGTTCGAGATCGAACAGGCGATTTTTCTTTTGCATAAAACGGGTTGCCGAGCGCAGCAGCGATTCGAGTAAGGCCCAGTTTTGCATTTCGTAATGAATAATCAGCGCCACAACCCGCAGGATACTTTGCAGGTCTTCCCGCTCCACTGTGCGCGGCCGGGCGGCCCACTGATTCAGGTAATCCAAAGCAGCGGCATAGTCGTTGCAGCCAAAGGCGATAATACAGAATTGCAGTAAAAAACTGGTCGTTTCATAGGTTTTAGGGTCAATTTCGGCAGCATCTGCCTGACAACGGGCTATTTCCAGGCGCGCGGCTTCAAAATTTCCCATGAAGATACTGTACGCAAAGTAGCTGGAATAGTACTGTCGGTGAATCTTGCGCCGGTCGTCTTCGGTAATGGGTTTGAGGCGCCGGAATTTGTGCAGACACGCTTCCACCTCCTCGTATTTGTGCAAAAGGCCGGAAGCCAGCAACTGGTTGCTGAGCGCAGCAATATAATCGGACAACGACAACTCCAGGAAGTGCGGCTGCGATTCCAGCAATGCAATCAAATTTTTCCCGCTCTCATAAAACGCCTCGTACTCCAGCGCTGCATAATGCGCCAGGTTGAGCGCGCGGAGGTAATACACCCGCGCTTTATGCGATTTAGCCGACGCCACACTTTCGAATAAATCGCTTTGTATGAGCTCGCGCAGGCGGCCGCCGGGGTTTTCATTCCGGTTCTGCGCATCTTTTTTTATACTCAGATATATTTCAAAAAATGCCTGCCGATAAGTGGCGAGGTTTTGCAGCCGCTCCAAAACCTGGTTTTCTTCAAAATTCAGCTGATCCAAGTTTTTGTATAAAAAATCGACATCGATACGGGTGTAAGCAATTTGTTTTTTCCAGCGTAATATTTCCAACTGCTGCGAAAACAGCTCATACCGGATGGCCAGTCGCTCCGCTTTTTGCAAAAGATCAAGGCAATCTGCATAGTGCCCGCGCTTGTTAAGGGCCTCAAGGCTTAATAAATACTGACTGATCCGGCCTTCTACCGACTGGTTTTCATCAAAATTTTGAAGGCTTTTAAGCACCAAATCGTAGAGATAGCCCTTTAATTCAGAAAACTTTTTGCCCTCAGGCTTCTGTTTTTTGTAAATTTTTGTCTGAAGCGCCGCTTCATCAAAAACTTCCTGTGCGTCAACGGCATCAAATAATTGCAGGTATTTGCTCTCCCGATCTGTTTTTCCGCGAATAAATATACGAAAATAACGCTTTTCCGCGGGGCTAAGCCCGTGGATGAGGCGGTATAATTTGTCGGAAGGAGTTTTTGCCATAATTGAAATTCACCCTCAAAAGTGAGGCAAATTTCAGATTTATACAAACTAAAAATAGCCGCCGGAATCCTGACTTATAGCTAATCTTTGGTTTGCCAGCCCTTAGCCCCACGCCTACCTTTGTGTCATCAATCGCCCCAAACATTTGTATTTCTCCGAACGAATTAAATCCGCCGCACCATGACGCACGCCACGACACTTACGCAGTTTGAGTACACCCCCGGCGCTACTTCCCGCGCCAAAGCCCTGACGACCACGACCACTGAGCCGGACATTAACCTGTTGTCAGCGCATTCCGAAAAAGATGCCCGGAAAGTAGTATTGCCGACCATGGAAGGCTTGTGTTTTGAAAAAGTAAAACACATTGCTTATTTGGAAGCCAACGGCAACTACACGAGTATTCATTTTACCGACAAGCGTCAGATTCTCGTGTGTAAAACCCTGCGTGAGGTGGAGGCCCTGTTGCCACAGGCAGCGTTTGCGCGCATTCACCGATCTCATACCATACACCTGCGGCACATTAAAAAATATGTACGCGGCAAAGGCGGCCACGTGATTTTGCAGAACGGCGTGATCCTGAGCGTATCAACCGGCCAGAAAGATGCATTTATTGACGCACTGCGTTGCTTTTACCGGATGCCCTAAAACGATAACGTTTATTTAACAAAGGCCAACCAACCGCCGGTCATGTCGCTGCGTCTTTTACCATATAGCAGTTTAAACACAAAGTTTCCACAAATCTCAATACCTGTTAGAACCAGATTTACACACCCGTGACTACCCCAATATAACCAGGCAAGTAAACACAGTAAGGGTTTGGTTTGACGCCGGGCGCAGAAAGTTGCGTCCGGCGTCCCTGTTTTTATCCGCCTGTTAAGTGCGGGATTTGTGACCGGCCGCACCATAGTACAGGATGTACAGGTAGCAAGGCAGCAGCGTCAGCAATAAGGCCAGCGGCGGATTTCCATTTTTCTCCAGTAAGGCATACACCTGTGGTACAACAGCACCGCCGGCAATACCCATCACCAACAAGGCGGAGCCTATCTGCGTATGCCGCCCTAATCCGCGAATTGCCAGCGGGAAAATTGCGGGCCACATTACCGCATTGGCTACGCCCATGAGCACAATACTTGCCAACGCGATTTTTCCGGTACTCAGGTAAGCAACAATGGTCAGCACAATACCCAGCGCCGCCGAGTACAGCAGATAACGCTGCTGACTGATGAATTTCGGAATAAAAATGATGCTGAACACATAGCCGAACAACATGGCCAGCAGGGTAAGGGAGGTAAAAAACTTCGTAATATCGGGTGAAAAACCCAGGTGTGCGCCATATAAACCGATTACATCGCCCGACATTACCTCTGCGCCCACGTACAGAAACAGTGCCAATACGCCTAACCAAAGGTTCGGGTAGCTAAAAACACTGCGTCCGGCGTTCTCCGAAGCGCGCTCAGCACCGGCATCAGTTTGGGCCAGGTCAATTTCCGGCAAACGGGAGGCCCGAATCATAAGGGCCAGCCCGACCAAAACGATCGCCATCACCACATACGGCGTGATTACCCGCTGCGCGAGATTGTCCAACAGCTCCGTGCGGACGGCAACGTCGGTCGCATCTGCGATCTGTTGTTTTACGACTGACGCATTTTTCAGGACAATGCTGCTCAGGATGAGCGGACTGAGAAAGCCTGCTATCTTATTGCAAATACCCATGATACTGATACGCTGCGCAGCACTCTCTATCGGGCCAATAATACTGATATAGGGGTTTGACGCCGTTTGCAGCAGCGCCAGTCCCATACCCTGTACAAAAAGGCCGACTAGGAAAAGCGGGAAAGCGCGGGCATTGGCTGCCGGAATAAACACCAGGCATCCCAGGGCCATGACGACTAAACCCAGCGCCATTCCGTTTTTGAAGCCGGTGCGTTTCAGGATAAAGGAAGAAGGAATGGCGAGGAAAAAATAGCTGATGTAAAATGCGAAAGTTACCAATAGCGCCTGCTGGTTACTCAGTTCGCAGGCTTGCTGGAGAAAGGGAATCAGGGTGCCGTTGAGCCAGGTTACAAAGCCAAAGATAAAAAACAGCAGACCGATAATCACGATCTGGTACAAGTAATTTGACCCCGAAGCAGGGCCGGCCGCGGATTTCTGCATACTTTTGCCGGGTTTTTCGTTTTGAAAGTGCTTGTAAATCAGATGTTTTGCCAAGCGCAACCATCATCAGGCGATGATAATTCGGGCGAATAGCGCCGTAAATGTACATTTTATTCTGAATCATCCAGCAACAGCCAATTTGCTTCTGTATGCAACCCACACTTTTAATCCTGGCTGCCGGCATCGGCAGCCGTTATGGAGGTCTTAAACAAGTAGACGGCATCGGCCCGGGCGGCGAAGCCATTCTCGAATATGCCGTACACGACGCCATCCGCGCGGGCTTCGGCAAAGTCGTATTCGTCATTCGCGGGGACATTGAGGCGCCCTTTCGCGAAAAAGTAGGCCACAAAATTGAAGCGCGTATCCGCACCGAATACGCCTTCCAGGAGTTTGATACAGCCCTCGAATGGTTGGGTCAAACACCGCACCGCGAAAAGCCCTGGGGCACCGGCCATGCCATCCTTGCGGCCAAACACCTGCTCACTGAACCTTTCGCCGTTATCAACGCCGACGACTTTTACGGCCGCCAGGCTTTTGACCTGATGGGCGATTTTCTTAAAAACGATTGCACGCCTCAATTATATGGCATGGTGGGTTACCGCCTTGCCAATACCCTCTCGGAAAACGGTTCTGTATCGCGTGGCGTTTGTACCGTCAATCCAGACGGCTACCTGCAACATGTGGTAGAGCGCACCAAAATTGACCGCTTTGAAGACGGTATCGCGTTTATTGATGAAAATGGAGCAAAGCACCTGCTGGCAGACAACACCCCGGTGTCTATGAATCTCTGGGGGTTGCACCACAGCATTCTGGAGGCCATCGAAACGCAGTTCCGGGATTTTGTACGCGAAAACATAGACAAACCCCGCGCAGAATTCTACATCCCCAAAGTGGTGAATACCCAATTGGAAAATGGCGCTGCGCAACTGCGCGTAATGACCAGCGAAACCCAATGGTATGGCGTCACCTACCCGGAAGACAAGGAAACGGTGCAGGCTGCGCTGGCCCAAATGGCCGAAAAAGGGGAATATCCGGAGCGGCTATAGTGATTTTTGATTTTTGATTTTTGATTTTTGATGCTTGATTTTGAATCATAAATTTACAATTCAAAATCAAGCATCAAAAATTAAAAAAACCCTCCGCCCGCTTTTGCTGTTTCCCTGCAAACTTAATTTGAACACGCATGCGAGTAGCTGTTTTTCGGCGCGCCCATTTCAATGCCGCCCACCGTTTGCACAACCCCAATTGGGATGATGCACGTAATAGGGAGGTATTTGGCAAATGTAATTACCCAAATTACCACGGGCACAATTATGAACTGGAAGTAAAAGTAACGGGCGAAGTAGATCCGGAAACCGGCTATGTCGTAGACCTGGGTTGGCTTTCCAAGCTTATCGAAACGGAAATAGAAGAGCGTTTCGACCATAAAAATCTGAATGTAGATGTGCCGGAATTTAAAAACCTCCTGGCATCGGCAGAAAATATTGCAGTGGTGATCTGGAATATTTTGCGGGCCCAACTCCACGAGCGCTATGATTTGCAGGTACGCCTCTACGAAACCCCCCGGAATTTTGTAGAATATCCAGCTTAGTAGCAGGCTTAAACTATGGAAATTACAGAAATATTTCACGCGCCCGATCGCGCGGCCTGGAGGGCATGGCTTGAAGCCAACCACCAAAGCAAAAAAGAAATCTGGCTCCGTAATTTTCATAAAAAAAGCGGCGTGCCCAATATTTCCTACGATGAAGCGGTGGAAGAAGCACTCTGCTTCGGCTGGATAGACGGCATCGCCAAAAGTTTTGATGAAAACAGCGCTGTGCAGCGCTATACGCCGCGACGGGCAAAAAGTTTTTTATCCGAACTTAACCGGCAAAGAATCTTCAAGATGATCCGCAAAGGCCAGATGACGGAAGCCGGTATGGCGCCGATCAGACACCTGTTAGGCAACGAAAACGATCCGCTTGTAATGCCGGACGACTTGCTGCAAACACTGCAAAGCGACCCGCAACTATGGGCAAACTTTCAGCAATTTCCGCTGAATTATCAAAAATTACGCATCGGGTTCATCCTGGAAAACCCCAAAGTGCGCGAGCAGCGACTCGCCTATTTTATAAAAATGACCCTGGCGGGCAAACGCTACGGCACTATCGTCGAAGACTGAAACGATTACTTTTTCCGGCATTACCGCTTTGCAAACGCAGGAAATACATCAACCCTTCTTCATCAATTACGCCAACCACGCTGTACTCATCGCTGACGGCCAGAATACCATTGCCGTGCTGGCGAATTAATTGATAGACATGTTGCAATGGCGTATTCAGCGGAATTACCGGCACCTCTTCCATATATTTCGCCACCGCCGCACTCCTGTCCTGATTACGGGCAGCTTGCAAAATACTTTGCTCTTCCAGCATACCCACTAAACGATCGTCGAGATCAAATACCAAAAAATTGCGTTCCAGGCCATGCGGCAAGGAGTCGATGGCCATTTGCATCCAGTCGTGGGTGTTAAATCTGCTGAAGTTCCGGCGCACTAAATCGCGGGCCGTAAATCGGCTCAGTAAATCGTCCATTTGTACCATAGCATTTTCACTGCGGGCGGTAACAAAAATGAACACCCCGATCAGCATAAGGCTTGGCGGACCTTGAAACACCCCAAGAAAAAGAAACAAACCTGCTACCATCTGGCCAACAGTGGCTGCGATCTGGGTGGCGCGCACCCTTCCGGCCCGTAATGCCACGAGTGCCCGGAACACGCGCCCGCCATCCATCGGAAAGGCTGGCACCATGTTGAAAATCACCAACATGGCATTTAAAATAATCAGGGTAAAAGCAAAAGATGGCAGAAAGGGCATATCAATCTCTGCGTCGCCTTCCAGAATTCCTGCCGTTTCTATCGGCTCGCCGAAGAAATTAAAATAATTGAGCAGGCTGCTCCACGCATCTTCCATACCCAGTACAAAAATATCCCAATACTCGGGTTGCAGCAGCAGTTTGGATCCCAGCAGCAACAGCAAGGCAATCACCACATTAACCAAAGGCCCGGCGATAGCAACCAGGATTTCCTGGACCGGCCGCTCCGGCATACGCTCTAAACGCGCAATACCGCCAATGGGCGTCAGGATAATATCGCGGGTGCTTACCCCGAAGCGACGCGCCATAATCGCATGGCCGTATTCGTGCAGGAGCACACAGGTGAACAGGGAGATCAAAATAGCAAGATGCAGGGCCGTATCCTGCCAGCTGAATCCGCTGCTGACAAAGGTGAAGGCCGGGAAAAGCAAAATCAGGGCAAAAGACCAGTGCAAAAACACCGGAATGCCAAGCCATGTAAATATTTTAAGTGATGCGCGCATTGAGGTTTTTATTTGTCGGTAGCGCCGGGTTTGGTCGCCAGAATGATGTATTGGTAATCGAGGGTTTCGCGGTCGGTTTTTTCTATTTTAAACCCAACGGAAATCAGTTCGCGTTCGACTTGTGAAGAGGCGACTTTGAACTGATCGGGCGGGCCGACGGGCTGCTTGTTCTTTTTAAAATCAATGATGAGTAACTGACCGCCTGCCGACATGCCGTTAAGCACCTGGCGCAGGTAAGCTGTTCGGTTGCCGATATAACCATAGGTATTGACAATGATCACAGCGTCGGCTTCACCGGGCTGGAGCAAGGGGTCGTCGGGCGGCGTCAATCGCGGCTCGAAGCGATCGCGATACTGCTCCGGCAGGCGCAGCTTCATACTGTCCATAAACGCCACGAAACGCTCATCAATATCAATGGCCAGCACTTTTTCTGCTTTGGGCAGGAGGCGGAAAGCAAAATAACCGGTGCCCGCGCCGATATCGGCCACCGTTTTGCCTTTGAGATCGCCGAGCATGGAAATCACCATATTCGGTTTTTGCCAAATCGCGCGATCCTTGCTTTCTTTATCGTCGGCAAGCGCTTCCAGGTCAGCTTCCTCGTTTTTCAGTCCCGCCTGTTTAGCGCCGGAAACAACCCGACCAGGCGTAGCGGTTTCCGCAGCGGAATTTTTTTGCTCCTTACCGCAAGCTCCTGCAAGCAGTGCGACGGCAAGCAACAACGACAACATCTTGTTCATAAGCGTTTTTCTGTCCACAGTAAACTATAACAGCAGTTTCGACAAGGATGTTCGCCCCTGAATCAACGCTGCTTAAACTGTGATTTGCGCGACAAAAGTAGGGAAGTTCGTCGGATGCCCGCAGTTGCGTGAAACTAAAAAGACTGAAAAAGCATCTGCCAAAAAACTTTAGACAGCCTTTAAACTTATCTTTGCCACTTAAAGCATTTTTTCAACTTTGATCCGCACTTTAAAATCTTACGTTCAATCGCCGGCCGACCTGACTTTTTTGCTTGGCGGGCTGCTGGTTGTTTCCATGACGTTCTCGCCGTTCCTGCTGTCGGTTGCCATGTGGGGACTGGCGGCGGCGGCCTTGTGGCAAACGGCCAACAACCTGCGCGCCGAAGGCCGAAAGGCAACTGCGGGTAGTGTTTTGACGCGTGTTTTTAGTAATTTTTTCCGCAATACACCTTTATTATTGCTCTCGCTGTTGCTGATTATTCCGGCTGCAACCTTTTTTTGGTCGGAAGATCATCGTTTTTGGTTAGAGCGTGTGCGTGTACGGATTCCCTTTTTTGTATTGCCGCTCATTTTCAGCAGCCTGCCGGTTTTGAGCCGACTGCAATATCGGCGTCTTATTTATTTGTTGCTGCTGACGCTGTTGCTGATCAGCATTGGGGTGGGCATTAATTTCGCATTGCACGCCGAAACCATTATTGAAGACCTGGGGCATGGCCGTCCGGTGCCGGTACCGCGCCACCACATTCGCTTCAATTTGATGCTGGCTACGGGCATTCTGGCCGGCGGCTGGTTGTGGCTGAAAAAAGACCCTTTGTTTAAAGTGCGCTGGGAGCGCGGTCTTTTATTGGGTATTTTGTTGTTATTGTTTGCCTTTATACACCTTTTATCGGTGCGCAGCGGCATTGCAGCCCTGTACTTAGCGCTGATGTTTACCCTTGCACGTTTCGTTTTGCGTACGCGGCAATGGAAAATTGCATTTGTCGCTTTGCTTTTACTGCTGATTTCGCCAGTGGCGGCCTACTACGCCCTGCCCAGCTTGCAGGAAAGAATTGCCTACATGATATGGGACTGGCAACAATACCAGCAAAACGCCGGCGATAATTATTCTGATGCCGAGCGCTGGATTTCGCTCAAAGTCGGCCTGAAAATGTGGACCGACAATTTCTGGACCGGCGTGGGTGTTGGCGACCTGCCTTCTGAAATTCAACGCTTGGTAACTCAAATGTTCCCGGCATACACCCATGATCCGCGGCTGCCGCACAACCAGTTTATTTATATCCTGGCAGGCAGCGGCATGTTGGGCCTGATTGGCAGTTTGCTTGCTTTTGCCGCGCCATTTTGGGGTGGTCCGCACCGGCGCTTTTACCTGTTTGCCGTTTTTCAGGTAATGGTTTTTCTTTCTTTTATGGTAGAATACACCATCGAAACATCCATTGGCGTGGCGTGGTACCTGTTCTACACCTTATGGTTCAGGAAAATGGCCCTTGCGGAGCTTAACCCGCCACAGCAACCTTAGTACATCATTATGCAAGCAAAAAAATCTTTCGGCCAGCATTTTCTCAAGCATGAGCACATCGCGCAGCGCATCGCCGATGGCCTGCAAGTCGCTGCCCGCACCGGGAAGGTATTGGAGGTTGGTCCGGGTATGGGCATCCTCACCAAACAGCTGCTGGCGCATTCCGAATACCGCACCTGGGCCGTAGAAGCCGACGCCGACATGGTGCATTATTTGCAGGCAAATTATCCGGAACTGGCCCCCAACCTGATTTTTAAAGATTTCCTGGATTTTCATCCGGAAAGCGTTTTTGGTGATTCGGAATTTTCATTAATTGGAAATTTCCCCTACAATATTTCCACACAAATACTTTTTAAAATGCTGGATTTCAGGGCGCAAATCCCTGAAATGGTGGGTATGTTTCAAAAAGAAGTTGCTGACCGCGTCGTTTCCAAACCCGGCTCCAAGGTATACGGCATCACCAGCGTACTCTTGCAGGCATTTTACAAAACAGAATACCTGTTCACCGTAGAGCGCGGCTCTTTCAACCCG
>Ga0075157_10002657_pt1 | contig 10338 bp, 5 predicted proteins | sample JI81BgreenDNA_FD_70967 | JGI IMG/M metagenome (GOLD analysis project Ga0075157, IMG submission 70967) | Wastewater effluent complex algal communities from Wisconsin, to seasonally profile nutrient transformation and Carbon sequestration -... | ecosystem: Engineered > WWTP > Effluent > Algae...
CGGGCTGTATTACCTCTGCGCGGAAGTGGAGAGCGGTACGCCGGGCAACAGCGATCACTGTGTAACGACCATTTGCCGCGGCGTGAATGCCTTTGAAACCGGCTGTTTCAGTCCGGGTATGGTAGGCAATACGCTGGATTGCGGCAACGAATTTGCGCCGGTTTGCGGATGCAACGGAGAGACCTACCAAAACGAGTGCTACGCCATGCGCAGCGGCGTGCTGGCCTGGTGGTCGGGCCCTTGCGCGGCGCAGAGCGGCGATTGTCAGGCTGAGGTGGAAATTACTGCCATCAGCGGCAACCCGGTGAATGGCTACCGGGTGCATTTCCGCAATAAATCGGTGGGTAATTTGGTCACCAAACAACTCGATTTCGGCGACGGCAGCCTGCCCTACACCGGCGTACAGTGGGATACCGTCAGTCATTTTTATAACCATGGCGGCGTTTATCGGGTCAACCTCACGATCTGGAATCATTTTACCAATTGCGTCTCTTCGTATACGCGGCTGTTGGTGACAGACGCCAATTTCATGAAAACCGATTACCTGCCCGGCACTACAGATTATGTGCGCCCGGGCGACGCCAACGGTGACCAGCGCGCCAACGTCATTGACTTGCTCAACATTGGTATCGGCTACCTGAAATCAGGCCCGCCGCGCCCACATGCAAGCGCCGACTGGAAGCCGCAATTTGCGCCCAACTGGTTGGAAAAAGTCAATAATGTGGTGGATTACAAACACCTCGACTGCAACGGCGACGGCACCGTAAACGAGTTTGATATTGATGCCATTGACCCGCATTATTCCGCAATTGACACCACTGCGCTGGCCTTCATTCCGGGCAAGCCGCAGATAGCGATAAAATTTCCCCTTGATACCCTTGTAATCGATGCGCAGAATCCGCCCGCAACCCTTGAAATTGAGGCGGAACTGAGCATAGGCCATCCCACCAACCCGGTATTCGACCTTTACGGTCTGGCCCTCGCCTTACGGTACCCCGATTTTATTGACCCCAACCCGGAAGCCGACTACGAAGACAATTCCTTCTTCGGTTTTACCAACCACATCCTGTGGTATCCCAAAGACGTGTACAACCAGCGCCAGCTCGATATGGGCTTTACCCGCAAAAACGGGCAGGGCGCTAACGGGTATGGCAGTATTGCCAAGCTCTCGTTCTCTACCAACTACATCATCATTGTGGATATTACCGGCCGTACCTCCAGCCTGACGGTTCCGGTGGTGATTCCGGTAGGTGGTGTGGTGGCGCAGGATGCCCAGGGCAATCTGATTACAGTCAGCGCGCCAACCGAAATGGATACGCTCTGGATCAAGTTGGAGAACGTAGTAGCAACCACAGATCGGCAGCTCAACGAGTTGGTGCGCCTGCAACCCAACCCGGCAGGCAGCTACACCGACCTGTTTGTCGGCGATTTGCAGGTAGAGCGCATTGAAGTGCTGAATGTGGTGGGTCAAACGATCCAGACGGTTCAGCAGCCCGCGCCATCGTTTAGTTACCGGATGCCACTGGGTAATTTGGGCGACGGCATGTACCTGATTCGGATTTACACCGACAAGGGCATTGCGGAGAAGCGCTTGGTGATTGCGCGGTAGGGGATATGCTTTTGGCATAAAAGGCGTCGCTTCGGGTATTGGTTCGGGGCGACGCTTTTTTTATGGTAGTGCATCTTTAAATCAATACTTCGTAAATAGCCATATAAGATGAAAACAATAAGTGTAATATGCTTTTTTTCAATGATATTTTGCTTGTTCTACAGCATCCTGCTGATAGGTTCAGCTTGCTTTCAAAGGGGGAACAAAACTGTATCTTTAGCTACAACACCAGTGACAGAATCCTTATGTGAGGGGTATATACATAATATATCACTTCAGACAATCGATAAAATGAAGGCGATTGATCAGGAAATTTTACTCAGGAAGGAAAGTGGAGTAGCGTTTGAAAAAATTAATAAGTACTTCATTCAATACAAAGATGTTTTTTTACAAAAGATAATTTATAAGCTCGATACAACAGAGGTGGTGTTTCTACAAAGAGTAGACTCAATTGAGGTCGATTCTATAAAAAGCGTTGTTAAAGATATTTGTTTTGCTAATGCAACTGACTCCCTGATTTTAATGGAGAATTATACACCGTTGTTATGCAGTGTTTACAAAAGTGGCTTTATCACATTTAGTAACAATGATTTAGGAACTGAAGACATTTTAGACGTAATAGAAGCAAATGGTAAAATTATAGTGGTGACCCAATTACGTGGTGCAACAGGCTTTGGCGCAAGGTATTTTGATGTGTATAGCTGTGAAAGTGATCCTTCAAGCAATATAATTGTCAATAAAAGTTTGAGACAAAATATTTTTGAACTTAAATAGCTTATGCCCAAGGCAACATCATGGCCATATACGACCGCTCCAACAACGCCGAAAAACTGCTCAACGTATACCTGTACGGCAGCGCCCGCGTGGGCGAAGTGCTGCTCAACCGCGACAGCGCCGCCGGCCCCTGGAACCGCCACCACTACCGCATCAAAGGCAACCGCCACTACGAACTGAACAACCACCTCGGCAACGTATTAGCCGTAGTGAGTAGCAGCGCACTCAATGACCCGGCACGGTATCGGTTTGGCATGAACGGGCAGGAGCAGGAAACAGAAACAAACGCTAAGCTCTAACGAATGAACAAGCGAGTTAGAAACATCTACATTGCTTTACTATTGGTAGCGCTCTTTTTGGTATATTTATATTTTCACTATCAACCATTGTGTGAACCTTGCCTAACGGCGCCTTGTCCACCTTGTATTGGTAAGGAGCAAAAAGTGATAAGGGTTCTTTGGTTTTTCCCTGTATTGGTTGCGTTGTCAATTTTTATTTATCGAAAACTGAAAACAAAATAGATCCCGTATTTTACAACCACTTCGCGTTGCCTGTAAAAATCCATCAATCTACAAACCCACCCCAATCCGGGTATATTTTGCCGCCCCATTGTCATTTAACGAACTTCCACTTGCGCCATTTGCCTTTGTAGCCCTATATTTGTCTATTGATTTTTGAAGCGGTATTGTTATTGACGACGTTACTTTTTGCCCGCAACCCAATGTTGCCACTTCCTAAGCATACTTGAATTATTAACAACCTTATACATAACATGAATTTCATGAAAGCATCTGTCTTGCTGCTGCTCTTGTGTTTCCTGGTTCCTTCCCGAACAACCGCGCAGGAGAAAAAATTTAAACTCCGGAAATGGGGCGACATCCCGACGGAAGACCTCGCCCTCACCCGTTACCCTTTGGATACTGCCGCTGCGGCGGTGGTATTGCAGGAGTTGGGTAAATTGGAAATTGCCATTCTCAATGATTATTTTCAAGTTGAACTCACAACGCATCGGCGAATCAAGGTATTCGATGTGTCGGCTTTCGACAAGGGGAATCTCGAAATTTATTATCGCAGCAAAACCAGCGAAGAGCGGTTCAGCGGCCTCGATATCGTGGTCATTGCGCCAGACGGAACCCGCCGTACAGTCAAATCAGACAATGTGTTCACCGAGAAGCTCAACAAATATATTTCGGTGAAAAAGATTTTTATTCCAGACCTTCAGAAAGGCTCTATCATTGAATATCGGTATACCCTGAGCAACCGAAATGACCTGCTTACGCCGTATGGCTGGAATTTTCAGGATGAAATACCGGTGCGCTGGAGCCAGCTGGATATTGTAAGCCCTACCATGCTGGATTATGTGCTCCTCACCAGGGCCTCCCGTCCTTTCGACCTGTATACAGCCGAGCCGGATTCCCGGATTGGCAGCGGGTTGAACTATCCCGTTGCGGAAATTACTTATGCCATGGCCGATATGCCGGCGCTAAAGGAAGAACCGTATATGACTACGCTCGACAACTACCGTACCCATATCGGATTTCAGTTGCGTACCTATATGCCGCCCAATAGCGCGGAGAAAAAATACCTGGAATCCTGGAATGTTATTGCCAAAAACCTGCTCGAAGATGGCGAATTCGGCCTTCAGTATGAACGCAATACCAGAAGTCAGGACTGCTGGAAACTGTTTGCGCCAGGCTTGGAGGCCGGAGAAAGCGCCGCCAGTATCGCTCAAAAAGCGCTGAATTTCGTTAGCGCCCGTATCCGCTGGAACGGAGAATTCCGGCGTTTTGCCCAACAAACGCCCGACGAAGCCCTGAAAAGCGGCTCCGGCAGCAGTGCAGACATCAATTTGTTGTTGGTAGCGCTGCTGAAACAGGCTAAAATTCCCGCTTATCCCCTGCTTATCAGCACCCGAAGCAATGGCAGGCTTTTTACTGCCTATCCTTTTGTCGAACAATTCAATTCGGTGCTGGCTTGTTACAAAAACGGCGATCAGTATGAGCTGCTGGACGGCACTAGTCCGTTTCACTGCGTCAATGCCCTGCAAACCGAATGCTATAATTACGAAGGCATCGTAATTAACCCGGATGATCCCGTCTGGGCCCCCATAAGTCCTCCCGAAGCCTCGACAACCTGGTTTGCCAACCTTACACTCGACGACGCAGGTACGTTAAACGGCGATTTTGCCCTGAGCAACACCGGTAGTTACGGAATATACTGGCGGCAAATACTGCAAGACAGCGCCGGGGCAGCAAAGGCGATTAAAAATGACATCGGTAGCGCCTTTTCAGATTTTGAAGCATCTGCCATAAAAATTGAAGGACTTGAAGACAAAAGCAAGCCGCTTCAGGTCGCTTTCAAATGCCATATTCCAAATGCTGCCAACGTGGTGAATGATTTTATTTACTTCAAGCCTGTCCTTGATTTTATCACCATGGAAAATCCCTTCAAGTCCATCAACAGGGATTTTCCCGTAGAATTTCCCTATCCGATCAAGGCCAATTATATCCTGAACCTTGATATTCCGGAGGGTTATGTCGTAGAAGAAATGCCCGAACAGGCTAAGATTACCTTGCCCGATAATGGCGGAAAACTCTCTTTTGTCTGTTCAAAGGTGAGTGAGCGCCGCCTGCAATTTATCCTGAAAATGAACATCAGCCAGTTGTCGTTCGGCCCTGAGCAATACAGCGTTTTGCGCCAGTACTTTGATTTGGTTGCGCAAAAAACACAGCTGCAACTTGTTCTGAAAACCCCTTAAAATTCTTTAAAAATGCGTTATTTTTTATCGTTATGCCTCGCGTTCAGCACCATTGGCGCTGTCGCCCAGCGAACGTATGCCGTATCGGCCATTCCCGACAGTTTGCTTGCCAATGCCAAAGCCGTGGTGCGGTTCCGCGAAGTCAGTTTTGAAATAGACGCGCCCGGAGAAGCGACCCTGCAGGAGCGAACAGTTGTGACCATTCTGAATGCGGAAGGTAAAAAGCGGTACAGCCGCCTGATTGACAGCGAGGATGATTTTTGCAGCATCCGGCAGTTTAAAGGAAAATTGTATGATGCCGCCGGCAATTTGTTCCGCGAAAGTGAAAAAAGCGATGTCAAATCCTACGGATTAGATGCGGCCAATGAATTTACAGGCAATCGGACGAAGGTGCTGGAAATGGAATATCCGACATTTCCCTACACGGTGGAATTTATTGAAGAACAGCGCATTCGGGGCTTTTTTCGAATTCCGGAATTTGTAGTACAGTACCTCGGCGAAGCGGTGGAATACGAAAGTTTTACCCTGATTGCTTCGCCGGATACCCGATTTATCTGGAAAGGTATCCGCACCGATGTGGAGGCAGAAGAAGGCGCTTTTGAAAAACGCAAAACCTGGCGATGGAACTTCCGTAACCTGCCCGCAGAGCCGGAAGAAACCCGCAGTCCGTATTTTGGCGGGCGTTACCGCAGCCTGATACTGGCGCCTGAAAACGTATTGATTGATAATTATACCGGACAATTTAAAGACTGGAAAAGCGCCGGGCGTTTCTTTTACACCCTGAATGCCGGCCGGGATCAGCTTTCGCCGGAAATGCAGGCTTCGGTGAAACAGATGATCGCAGGCGTACAAAACGACAAGGACAAAATTGCCATTCTTTACCGGCATTTGCAGGAAAGCTGCCGATATGTGAGCATCCAGCTCGGCATTGGCGGCTGGCAAACCCTGCCCGCTGAATTTGTGGAGAAGAAAAAATACGGCGACTGCAAAGCCCTGAGCAATTATATGAAGGCCATGCTCAAGGTGGCCGGTATTGAATCCTACCCGGCGGTTATTTACGCCGGCGAAAATGGCGCCCCGGAATGGTATGAAGACCTGCCCAATCCGGTAGCCAACCACATGATTTTGTATGTGCCCGGAACCGATACCTGGTTAGAGTGTACGAGCCAGCAGGCGCCCTGTGGTTATTTGGGCGATTTTACCGCCGACCGGCAGGCGCTGCTGCTGACGCCCGATGGCGGTATACTCAAACGCACGCCCGCGCTCCGGCCGGATGATAATTTTGTCAAGGCCCAAACCGCCCTGCAAATAGACGAACAAGGCGCGGCACATCTCGCGCAACAATTCACTTACGGCGGCGCCCGACAGGATCGCTGGCGACATATAGCCCTGACTCAAAAGGCCGAAGATTTGCAGCGGGAAGTAGCGGAAAGTATTCCTTTTGCGGTAACGAACCTGAGCGACATCAAAACTGCGGCGTCGAAAACCGCAGCCGTTGCCACGCTGCAATTCAAGGCCCAAACCAACAACTACGCCAGTGTTTCCGGCAAACGTATGTTTCTGCCGCTCAACAAATGCAACCCCTTCAAGTTTAATTTCTCAGGCGGAGAAAAACGCAAACATCCGATCCGTTTGCGGGAAGGGTGGGTGCAGGAAGACAGTGTGCAGATCAGCCTGCCGCCGGGGTTCAGTATTGAATCCATGCCACAGGAAAAGGTGCTGGAGCATGAAATCGGGCAGTATCGGCTGAAAGTGGAGCAAATGCCCGACGGGCGCGTGCTCGTTGTGCGGCGTGTCCGGATCGAAGCCCTGACCCTGCCCGCCGCCCGCTATGCCGAGCTGAAAAAATTGCTCTCGGATATTCGCAAGGCCGACGGCGCACAAATGGTATTGGTACGGCAGTGAGCGTTTGTAACCCGGAGCTTGAGGTAAAAGATTTACAGGTAACCAACCATTTTAAAAGCGAGGGCGTCCTTATTGCCTGAACGAACCTACTTTTTCTATCAACCTTTGTCCAGACCATGTATTACCCTTCCTTGAGGCCTGCCCTCCTTGTGCTGTCCTTGTTGTTGAGCGGGCGCGCCCTGGCGCAGCAGCGTTTTACCCTTAGCGGAACCATCACCGACCGCAGCAGCGGCGAGGCGCTGATCGGCGCGACGGTACAGGAATTATATTCCAAAAAAGGCGTATCGGCCAATACGTATGGCTTTTACAGCCTGACCATTCCGGCGGCCGACAGCATTTTGCTTTCGGTGAGTTATGTGGGGTACAAGCCCTTGTTGTTAAAAACTGCGTTGCAGGCCAATCAGCGCCTCGATTTATCGCTTGAATTGGCCTCCGTGCTGAAAGAAGTGGAAATTGTGGGGCAGCGCTACGAGCGGATTGAAGAGCGGGCGCAGATGAGCCGCATTGATATTCCCATTGAGCAGATCAAAAATGTACCCGCTTTGCTGGGTGAAAAAGACGTGTTGCGCGCCTTGCAGTTGCTGCCGGGGGTGTCGGGCGGCGGCGAAGGACAGAGCGGCATATACGTACGCGGCGGCGGCCCCGATCAGAACCTTATTCTGTTGGATGGCGTGCCGGTGTACAACGCTTCCCATTTGTTTGGTTTTTTCTCGGTGTTCAATGCCGACGCGATTAAAGATGTATCGTTGATTAAAGGCGGTTTTCCGGCGCGTTACGGCGGGCGTTTATCGTCGGTTATTGAAATCAACATGAAAGAGGGCAATGAAAATGAATTTCACGGCGAAGGCAGCATTGGCATTGTAGCGTCCAAACTGACGCTGGAGGGGCCGATTAAAAAGGGACGTTCTTCATTTATCATTTCCGGGCGCAGAACCTATATTGATTTATTGGCGCGGCCCATCATTAAATCTTTGTTCAAATCGGATGGTGGCGAAGGCGTGGCAGGCTATTTTTTTGATGATGTAAATGCGAAAGTAAATTATCGCTTGTCGAAAAAAGACCGTCTGTACCTGAGTTTTTATGGAGGGAATGATGAGTTTTACTTGCGTTTTACGGAAAAATCGGGATCGGCGAATAGCGTAAACCGCTATGAAGATAAATTTTCCAACGGCTTGGGCTGGGGCAACCGAACGGCGGCCCTGCGCTGGAACCACGTTTTTTCTCCCAAACTTTTTGCCAACACCACTGCCACGTTCAGTCGCTATAAATTCCAGACCGACTTTGCGTACGCGTCGCGTTATTTTGAGAATAATGTACAGACCGAGAGGGAAGATTTTGTCTTGAACTACCTTTCCGGTATCCGCGACTGGGCTGTGAAAATGGATTTCGACTTTGTGCCCGATCCGGCGCACTATATCCGTTTTGGCGCCAATGTGATTTACCATACCTTTCAGCCGGGGCAATTCCGCTCCCGGATTGAGAGTATTTCCCCGAGCGACTCGTCGAGCATAAATACCAATTTTATTGAACCCGATGTTTTTGCCACCGAATTTGCCGCGTATGCGGAAGACGACTGGAAAGTAACCGATCGCCTGCGGGTAAATGCCGGTTTGCATTTTTCCGGTTTTGCGCTGAAAAGGCAGCCTTATTTTTCCCTGCAACCCCGCGTCAATGCCCGTTATTTGTTTGCCGGAAACTGGTCTCTGAAGGCGGGTTTCAGTACGATGCAGCAGTATATTCACCTGCTGACCAACGAGACGATCGGGCTGCCGACCGATCTGTGGCTGCCCTCTACCGATAAGATCAAACCGCAGCGTTCCTGGCAGGTTGCCCTGGGCGCGGCGAAAACTTTTGATAAGGAGTACGAGTGCAGTATTGAGCTGTTTTACAAGGAAATGGACAATGTGATTGCCTTTAATGAAGGGGCCAGCGCTTTTGAATTTCAGAATTGGGAAGACCGCGTTTCGCAGGGCTTAGGTACGGCCTACGGCGCTGAATTTTTTATTCAGAAGAAAAAAGGGAAATTTACGGGTTGGGTCGGGTATACCCTTTCCTGGGCCTGGCGGCAGTTTGACAACATCAATTTCGGCGAGCGTTATCCGTATAAATACGACCGTCGGCATGATTTTGAAATTACGGGCGCTTATAAATTCAACAAACGGGTGTCGCTGGCAGCCACCTGGGTGTATGCGACCGGCAATGCCGTAACCTTTGCCAATTCGCGCTACATCGGGCCGCAGCCTTATGACTCTTTTCAATCCTTTTTGTATGAGCAGGAGCATACCCCGCAGCGCAACAACTTCCGTATGCCATCGTATCACCGCTTAGATTTTGGAATTGATTTTACCAAACAAAAACGCCGTTACAGCCGCACCTGGTCGTTTGGGGCCTACAACGGATACAGCCGGGCCAATCCCTTCTTTTTATTCCGCGATTCCAGCGTGACGTTCAACCCCGATGGCAGCAGAACCCGCAGGGAAGTGCTGAAAAAAGCCGCGCTTTTCCCCATTGTGCCTTATTTCAACTGGAGTTTCAAATTTTAAGCCCTCCAAAACACTAAAATACGCAAACACTCAAACACTTAAAAAAATGCATCGCATCGCTATATATCTGTTTTGCGCCCTGTCCATTTTCGGCGCGTCTTGTGAAAGTTTTTTCTCGCAGGTGGTGGAAGTTGATCCGCCGGCGTATGAGAAATCACTTGTTTTTCATCAGTTGTTGTCGGACAGTGAGGACAGCATCCGGCTTTTACTGAGCCGCAACCACGGGATATTGGAAGTGGTGAATGACGACCGGAAGTGGTTTGTGTCGGGCGCAACGGTGGAGTGGTGGTCGGGCGGGCAGAAGGCCCTGACGTTGTCGCCCCTGAGTACAGATTCAGGATTTGTGTATGTAGGCAAATTGCCGGCTGCGCCACAGCCCGGGCAGCGTTATGAAATCCGGGTGTCGCATCCGGATTTTCCTGCGGTTCGTGCGGAGCAGTTAATGCCGCAGCCGACGGAGGCGATTTCGGATGTTAAGCTGAGCCGGAATGTGAGCAGCGACCAGTATGGCTCGCAATTGGATGAGTTGGAGGTATCGTTTAAGGATGTGGCGGGGGTAGATCAGTATTATGAGATGCGGCTGATCCGGGAGGAGCAGTTTATTTTATATACTGGTCAGGATCCGCAGGGTAACTGGCTGATGGACACCGTTATTTATGAGTCCAATGCTTATTTTGAGAATACGTTTGATCCCAACATCGTGGCGGGGTACAACAACAGCATTTTGCTCAGTGATCGGTATTTTGATG
>Ga0075157_10002658_pt1 | contig 10331 bp, 14 predicted proteins | sample JI81BgreenDNA_FD_70967 | JGI IMG/M metagenome (GOLD analysis project Ga0075157, IMG submission 70967) | Wastewater effluent complex algal communities from Wisconsin, to seasonally profile nutrient transformation and Carbon sequestration -... | ecosystem: Engineered > WWTP > Effluent > Algae...
AAAAACGAAGGCCAGTTTTGCCTCGAGGTAACCAACCTTGGCGCGGGTACGGTGAATGATGTCGCCAATAAGGGCATACGGTTCTTCCCCAACCCTACCACGGGCATCCTCCAAATGAGTAATGTGCATCCCGAACAGGTGCTGATCTATAACAGTATCGGTAGCCTCGTGCAGCGACTGCCCCAGCCTGACGGTAACATTGATTTATCTGGCCTGCCGGCGGGCATATATTTCCTGCACATCACTGAGCGCGGTCGGGTACATGCGGCGCGGGTGATGAAGAAGTAACCCCATCCTGATACAATCCACATAACCCATACGCTTCTTCCTGTAAATTTCCCTATTTTGCCCCCAAAACAGCGTATGCCGATGAATCACCCACTCCGGGCGGCCCTTGCCCAAGGTAAAACCGAAGCGGTCATTGCCGAATTATTGCAAAGCACTACCCACGATGCTGATTTGCACGATCAGGTTGTGGCCTTGTCGGCGCGTTATGCGCAGTACGAAAAACAGTATTTCGGAAACTTAGAAGCGCCTTCGGTGCTGAACATTGAACTGAACAAGATCAATGCCGCTGCCTTGGAGATGATTGAACAACTGGAAGCGGCGCAAGCGCCTCCCGCCGCCGCGCGTGCCAATAGTTGGATGAAAATCCTCGCCATTGCAACGGTTTTGGCGGTGTTGGTCGCTATTGTTGTGTACTCCGGATCGCTGTTTGGAAAAAAGGAAACGCCTGCACCGGCGCCGACAACCACGACTACCCCTGCGCCCCAGAGCGCCCCGGAGCAAGCGCCTGTGTCGGCTACCGCCAGGCCTGAAACGGCTACCCCGCAAAGTACTTTGAGCGTCACTTGCAAAACCAATAAAGGCCGCGGCGATTTGTATTTCAAAAACGGACAAAGCATGCGTTTTTATGCAAAGGCCAACCAGCCCTGTTACTTGCGATGTATTTACAAATTGGCCGATGGGCGTCTGATGCTCCTCGATGCCGACCGCCAACTGAGCGCCGCCGAAGTGGATCAATGGTTGGTTGTCGGGCCGCTTTTTGAAGCCGCCGAGCCTTTTGGCGAAGAGCAGATGTATGTGTTTGCACAAAGCAGCGCCTTTGAACCCCTCAAAACCAGAAATGACCCGGATGGGTATATTTTTATAACAGAAACGCTGGAAGAGTCCCTTCGCAAAAGCAGAAGTTTACGGAAAAAACAAAACTTCGCCGAATCGGAACTGCGCTTGAAAACGGTTTTATAGGCAACGCGAAGTGTTTGTGAAAATCGTATTCTTGCAATCCTTTGAAAATCAAGATGAAAGAATCCATCAATCTTCAAATCCTCCCAAATCCGGGTATATAAACAACATTGTCCAAATCATACCTATAACCATGCAACTCAATACACTCAAAGACAGACCGGAAGTTTCCGGCCATGTTAAACTCGATCGGATTTATGCCCAATTCGGGCAACTACTCGCAGCGCTGAAAGACCGGCAGTTGTCGCCGGAGACCGTCAGCCATATCAACGATAGTATTGAAGAACTGAACCATTCGGTACTGACGGGCGATCATCTGGCGCGCTTGGTCAAGAAAAAACAAACCAGCATCCTCAAAGTACTGGAAAAAACGGACAAACTTACACCCAGAAATCACTACCGCACCCTGTGGATGGTTGTTGGGATGTCGGCTTTCGGGTTGCCCATTGGCGCGGCCATCGGTTCGCTTGTCAGCAACATGGGCCTGCTTGCAGTCGGGCTGCCCATCGGCATGGTCATTGGGTTGGCGGTGGGCTCGGGTATGGACAAAAAAGCCTTGCAGGAAGGCCGGCAATTGGATGTGGAGATCAAGTATTGATTTACTGCCCTTTACTCCAGTCTATATTGAAATAATTGTTGAGGATAAATCCGCTGTTGTACTGAAACACATTTTGGCCTGTACTGGAGCCGGGGAGTGTTATTTCGCGCGGCAACTGAACAATCTGGTTGAAAAAGCCGCCTTCTATACGCCATTTTTTGTTCAAACGATACCCGATCAGCAGGCCGATGCGGTTTTGGTCGAAGATGTTTTCATTTACATTTTGCCCAAAACCGATCAGTATTTCATTGTAAGCGGCGGCGTAAAACTCCTTGTCGTCAATACTCCGGCCCTGTAAGGGGCATTGCAGGCGCAGCATGTAGCGCAGGCGATTGACGTAGAAATAATCGTCTTCGCTGGCCAGCTCCGGGCGGGTGTAGCGCCCGATCCAGCGCTGTTCGAGCATAAAACGGTGCGAAACGTCGAGGAGGCCGGGCTTGTCGGTCAGGGTAAGCATCTGATACGTCCGGTGTTCGGTAAAGTCGCGGCCAAGGGCATTGATCGGGTAATTGCCGTAATTGAAGGTTTCAATCCAGGCATATCCGGCGCGCAGTTGTACTTTGGGGTTGAGCTGGTAGTTGACGCCGGTACGCAGGAGGCTTTGCTGCCACGTGGCCACGAAGTCTTCACGGCGCCACTGATATTCGCCGTGCAGGCTCCATTTGTTGTTGAGTTTAAAGGTGGCGAAGTTTGCCCACCAGCCGATTCGGTTGGGGTCGTCGAGGCGTGTGTTTTGTGCCACAGCCGGGAAAATGTATCCCAACAAGATAAAAGCAATCAGGAAACGAGTCATGTTTTTGTGAATTTGGTTGACGACAAGTACTTAGGGTATAAAAAACAAGGCCTTACCCAAATTCCGGTTTTCTGAAATCAGAACGGCGTGCGCTTCGTTCCCTGTTGATTTCTCTAAACGGCGTTTGGATAAGGCCGGTTGCTGTGAATATCCTTTTTTATTTGCCGGGTGGCGAATACGGCAGTGCCGATTTGTGCACGATGATTCTGAGTTTACCGTCTTTGCCTTTTTTGAACACCCAGGTTTTATCTACCATCACTTCTTTACCATCTTTGCCGGTGACCCACACATTACCCATCGTGATGGCCACTGAGCCATAAATCTGGATGCCCTGATTGTCGGCGCCGGCATTATCGTAGCGCGCTTTTACCCAGGGGGTGAGGGCAAAACCTTTGTCGTTGGGGTAGTCGGGGTCGCCGCCGACGAAATACGCCAGCGCGCCTTTTTTATCGTTGCGGAATGTTTGGTCGCCAAAGGCCAGGGTTGGTTTGAAAAACACCTTGCCGTAATCATAATTATAGGCTTCGGAAAGCACCTGATTGGCATACGCCTTGTAGTCGCCGCCTGCTTCCTTGATTTGGCCAATTCTGACCAAGGCATCGCACCAGGCTTGTTGCGCGGCATTGACTTCTTCATAGGTAATGATCGTTTGCGCGCCTTCTTCTACATATACTAAGCCCAGTTCGTCAATCACTTTTTGCACCTGTGGGTTGGCTTTAGTGAGCTGATTTTGAGCTTCTTGTTTAACCTTTTCAGCTGCTTCATTGCAGGAAACTGCGAAAATACCAATGGCCAGCATGGCTGCCAGAATCTTTAATTTGTACATAATCCTTGTTTTTGGTTGCCTACTTTTTAATACGGTGTTCGGCCAGTCCGTTTTGTGTTTGAAATGGAACGGCAGTACAAATAATTGGTTTACTCTTCAAGATAATAGTAATGCTTTTAACAAAAATATGACAATTATACCCGGATTTGGGTGAATTTGAAGATTGATGGATTCTTTTATACCCGGATTTGGGAGGATTTGAAGATTGATGGATTCTTTCATCTTGATTTTCAAAGGATTGCAAGAATACGATTTTCACAAACACTTCGCGGTGGCTATAAGTCTCCGCATGGCGTCTAAAGTCACCGTTTTAGCCTCAAAATCTGTAAAAAAAGCCTTCCAATCTTCCAAAAACCATACAATAGTGCTTTACCTTGCACTAAAATTCAAATACAATGAAAAAACAACTTTTCCGCTCACTCTTTTTTGCAGCCCTTTTTGGCGCAGCCTTCACGCCTGCTTTACGCGCACAGGATGTTGATCAGGAAATCGCCGCCTTTGCAAAGCAATTTCAGGAGGCCTACAACAAAGAAGACCACGCCGCCATTGCCAACTTTTACACCGACGATGCCGTCAGAATCGCGCTGGACGGCAGCACCCTTAACGGCAAAGCAGCCATCGGCGCTTTCACGGAAGCGCAGTTTAAAGGCGCCGACCTGACACTCATACTGACACAGGAATTGGTGAGTTGGAGCGATTTCAACCACGCCTACGTGGCCAAAGGCAGCTACCGCGCAACAGGCACAAGCGCCAGTGGCGAACCCATTGATATTTCGGGGCACTATTCCAATATTATGCTCAAACAGGATGGTGTGTGGAAAATTTCCAAGTCAAGCTTGTTAGAGTAAACGCTTGTTCGGATTTTTTTACCAAATGCAGAAGCCCCCTCCGACAATTCGGAGGGGGCTTCGTTTTTTATGCAGAGATGTATGATCCCCTGGATTAGTTGGGCAGTACCACGCGATCAATGACGTGGATGATACCGTTGCCGCCTTGTACGTCGGTGGCGATGATGCGTGAGCGACGGTTATTTTCGTCAATCAGCGCTGCGCCGCCATCCAGATCAACCGTCAGTTTGCCGGTTTCAAAGGTGGTGACCTGCTGGTTGTCGGTCAGGGTAGTAGACACCACATTGGCGCCAGCTACGACGTGGTATTGCAGCACTTTGTTCAGGGTAGCTGCCGGGATGGCTGCAAGGTTGGCAAACTGGAGTTCCGTCAGCAACGCCGTAAAGGCAGCGTTGTTGGGTGCAAATACAGTGAACGGCGCCGGAGATCCTGCTACACCGACCTGGCTGCTCAGGATACCTACATAGTCTACACCGAGGTCGCTGCGCGTGAGCGCCTGCACGAGGAGGGAGAAGTCGGGGTTGCTGAGTGCAAAATCAACGATGCCAGGGATGGCGATCACTTTATCCACCACGTGTACCACACCATTGGTGGCATCCACATCAGGAGTAACGACGTTGGCGCTGTTGTTGATTTTCACACTGTTGCCGGTTTTCGTTACGTAGAGACTGAGGTTACTGGTGGTGGTTCCGAACGGCGAAGCCGACTTAACGTAGCCCGTCTGGATGGCCGAGGAAGTCACTTCACCCGGTACTGCGTGGTAGAGCAGCAGGGCGCGAACAGTGGCTTTGGGCACATCGGTGATTTTAGCAGCGCCGATGGACTGCAGGAACGTGGTGAAGGCGGCATTGGTTGGGGCAAATACAGTGAATTCCGTGCTGCCACTGAGGGTCGTTGCCAGCTCAGCGTGTACCACAGCATCTACAAGAATGCTCAGATCGGCATTGCCTTGAGCCAGCTCTACGATGTTTTTGGGTTGGTCAACCGGATCATCTTCTTTATCGCAGGCAACGAATACGAGTGTGGCGCTTACAGCAAGGAGCATGCTCCAAAAAAACTTCTTCATAGTGATTGTGTGTTTGGTGATAGTAGCTTTTGTTCTTAAAAGTAAACCTATAACCTTAACTTGTGTATTTTGTTTAATTGTGGATGCTCCTTAATTTGCTAATATTAAACAAAACTCAAAAGAGGCTTATTTTTTAGTCCAGGCCCATTCAACATACTTCTCCAACTGTGTAACGGCGAAGTAGGGTAAATTCAGCAGGGTAAAGGTTTTGCCGCTTCTGGTTGTGGCGGTTTCAAGAGACACCCGATTGCCTAAAAAACGGATAGCGAGGTTGTGTGGGGCGACATCCATATATTCATGGAGCGAACGCAGGCTGCCTTTTTCGCCCGATTTTACTTCGACTGGCAGCAGCAGGTTTTGCCACTTAAAGGTTAAGTCTACTTCTGCATTGCTTTTGGCATTTTCGCGCACCCAAAACAAGGGCCGATAAGCGGTTTGGGTACTTTGCGCTTCCAAACCAGTAAATCGGATTCTATTTTGCGGGTAAAAATCATGACCTTGGTTTTTTGTAACAGATTCGGGGTAAATTTTGGAAATTTTTGTAATAGATTCGGGGCAAATTCCAATGAATTTGTAACAAATTCGGGGCAAAATCTGAAAAGGTATCCCTCAAAACAGGCTGCCGATTTCCTGTAAAACCTTGCTAAATCCATTAAAATCATTGAAAAATGCATAAAAAAGTCACTTTTTTACTCGCCTGTGCCGCATTCCTGCTCGTTCAGGCCACTTGCGTCCGGCCCGCGCAGTCGCCGTCCGTCCCGGTGCTCAGCCGTTTTCCCGAACTGTCCAATATGCCGGACACCCTGCATGGCTTTTTGCCTGATTCGACCGGCGGCATCGCGCTCTCTGATACGCTGCTGAAAACCGCCCTGGATTCCGCCCAATTTGCCAGTCTGCATTTTGATACCGGCGAAGCGCAGTTTCGGGCCTTGGGGCAGTTCCCGTTTGCCCATGGACTCCGGGCCGCCCTGCTGCGAACGGAGGAGTTCTGGTTTGGCAAACTGAGCCTGCTGGTCTTTGACCCCAAACAAGAAAAATGCCTCCATGTAGTAGAACTTTCGCATTTTTACGGCGGCGACGGCGGACAAACGGCCTCCGAATCCTGGCTTTTTGCAGGCCCCGCGCCCCGGCTTTTTGTCAAAACCGCCGATCACGGATTTACCCCGCTTGAAGATTCGGAAACGGAACCGCAGGAATACCTCCATGAATCCGGACAACTGTTTGCATGGGCCGCCACGCGCTTTCAGCCTGTGCAAAACCCCGACAGTCTGCTTTTTTTACAAAAATTCAAGATGCACCGGGCATGGTGAAGCGCGGCATAAACATTTTTGAAATGAAAAAGACAACCCGACATTTCCCCCTGTTACTCCTGCTCGCGCTCCTTACACTCGGCAGCGCCTGCACGCAAAGCGCCGACAAAAAGGCCAAAGTACCCGAACCCGCGCCCGTCTTGCCCCTGAGTATGACGGAAACCGAGGCCGGAAAATGGGTCATTACCGACCAAACGAAAGTGCCGCTGTATGAGGTGTTTATCTACGACAACGGCCCCGATTATCCTTCGGAAGGCCTGATTCGTGTTGTGAAAAACGGTAAAATTGGCTACGCCGACGCCCAGACCTACACCCTCGTCATTGCGCCCCAATACGACTGCGCGTTCCCTTTTGAGAACGGCAAAGCCAAAGTCAGTAAGCGCTGCCAAACCGTTAAAGACGGAGAGCACAGCGTTTGGGAGAGCGATGCCTGGGAGTATGTGGGCCGGCAGGGGCGTTAGGTGATTAGGGTACCGGGTAAGGCTTTTGTCCGATGATATAGTGGGCGAAATGTGGTATATTTTGGCCACATTTCGCCCACTATAAAAATTATACCCGGCGAAATGTGTGTTTTTGCATCACATTTCGCCGGACAACTTTTATAGCCACCGCAAAGTGGTTGTGAAAATCGATGGCTTGTGATCCTTTGAAAATCAAAATAAAAGCATCCATCAATCTTCAAATCCACCCAAATCTTGTTAAATCAAGCCAAAAAACCATCCACCACAGGCGCTTTTTCCGGCAATTCCGTCTCGCCGAGCATTTCCCGCAGGTCGCGTTCTATGGTAATGCACAGGGCGCTCATCGGAATGTCGGTGATGCGGTTTTCAAAGGGGTCTTCGTTCACTTCGCCCACTTTCCCCATTACGCCAAACACAAAAGCAATCAAGATACTGATTGGAATGACCAGGGCCGGTGCGCCCATTTTACTGAAGTCGCCGATCAGTGAAAACGGTAGCACGGCCATAAAGACCAATAAAAACAGTTTGGTGAAAAAATGGTACTGCCGCAGCAGGGGCGTGTTTTTGATGCGCTCGCAGGCGCCCTGAAAGTTATTGAAACCCGCCAAGGTTGGTTCCAAGCTGATGTTGTCGAATGCGCCCAGAATCTCAGCATTTGTACCTTCTTTTATGCGTTTCCCCTGAATAAACAACAGGTAATTGGGCACATTCTGCTTTGTCTGCACCTCCTGCAAGGCTGCTTCGGAGAGCAGGTGGCTGAGTTCCGCCCAGTTGCGCTGCCCGCGCAGGTGCAGGCGCAACGCGTGCGCGAAGGCAATTTGCCGGTACACCAATTCCTTTTTATAGGCGTCAATATCGGCGGCGCTTACCTTGCCGGCCGAGCGGGCATTGTCGGCATTGGCAATAATTTGTCGGGCAAAAATGCGGCTGTTGTTGACGATGCTGCCCCAGAGGGTGCGGGCTTCCCACCAGCGGTTGTAGGCGTTGTTGTTGCGGAATGCGAGGAAAATGGCCAGTGCGCTGCCCAGAATAGCGGCAATGGAAAAGGGCAAACCGACTTTTTCGAGCTGCCACTGCGTGTAAAGCAGGTATACGGCAATGGCCAGCAGGCTGGAGATAGTAAGCTCCCAGCGCATGTATCGGACAATGGCCAGCGGGTTGAAATGCTTTTTTACAATCACGGCGTGTTAATTTTTGCGGTTGAGCGCGTAGCTCAGTCCGAACGTGAGGATACTGTCGGTGGTTTGCGTGCCCAAGGGCACTACATTTTCGTGGGTTCGGGTATACAGGGCGTTGAGGGCCAGTCCTTTCCACAGTGGCGTTTCGATGCCGAGGTCAAACTGCGTGCGGTAGTTGCTGCGTTGTTGCAGGGCGGGTTGCCAGTAGGCGTCGTAGAACAGGCGTATCCGGCGCTGGAAAAGCCAGGAATTGCCCATCACAAAAGCGGTAGCGCGCCACAGGCGGATGCTGCTGCTGCCATTATAGCGTGCGTCGTTGTAGGCATTGGCGGCAAAATCGGATTGTTCGTACACGGCGTTGGCGGAAAATTTGAGTTGCGTATGCTTGCTGCGGACGGCCTGCACGGTGGCGCCCGCGCCGGCGAAATAGCGGAGGTCTACTTTGCGGCGAAAATTGGCGCTGATGTAGGCGATGGCATAGGGGTAAAGGCGCTGTTGGGGGTTGTAATACAGGTAATTCCGGCTGAACAGGTCGTTGTCGGCCTTGCGCTGGAAAAAAGATTGGTACAGTGTGCTGTTTTGTGTTTTGAACACGAGGTTTTCCGACAATTTCGATACGGCGTCGAGGCGGCTTCTGAGGGTCAGCATTTCCACGTTGCCTTTTTGGTAGTTGCCGGAAATGGCGGCGCGCAACTGAAATTTGAGCGTGTCGCTTTCGTTGAGTTGGGCGTGGGCAACTTGGGCAAACAGGAGTATTAATACGAGTAACTGGTGTTTCATTCAGGAGCTTTTTATGTTTTTATTTCCCGCAGATTGCGCAGATTTTTGTTTCCCGCAGATCGCGCAGATTGACCCGCAGATTTCGCAGATTTTTGTTTCCCGCAGATCGCGCAGATTGACTCGCAGATTGCGCAGATTTTTGTTTCCCGCAGATCGCGCAGATTGACTCGCAGATTTCGCAGATTTTTTTGATCGGTAGATGGCCCAAAACATCAGAATACGCTCAATAAAAAAAATCTGCGCAATCTGCGGGTCAATCTGCGCGATCTGCGGGAAATGAAAATCTGCGGGAAAATCTTCAGTTGTTTTGCTTGTTAACATCGTGAACTTACATGTACTTTTGCAATGCTATTCCTCATCATTAAATGTTCTCTATATGATTGAAAACGACCTCTCCTACACGATTCGTGGAGTAATCTTCAAAGTCTTTAATTCGCTTGGCCCGGGGCTTTATGAAAGCGCCTATGAAGCGGTACTTGTTCACGAATTAAAAAAGCTGAATCTCCATGTAGCGCATCAAGTTCCACTGCCGCTCATTCATGAAGATATTTCATTGGAAGTTGGCTATCGAATTGACATTCTGATTGAGAATAAAGTCATTATCGAAGTCAAATCCCTTGAGAACTTGCTGGAAGTGCATCACAAGCAACTAATCACCTATCTCAAACTTTCCGGTGTCCGACTGGGTCTGTTGGTAAACTTTAATACCAACGACATCAGCAAGAGTATTTTTCGGAAGGTAAATGAATTATGAGTTTATTTCCCGTAGATTTTTGTTTCCCGCAGATTTCGCAGATTTTTATTTCCCGCAGATCGCGCAGATTGACTCGCAGATTTCGCAGATTTTTTTGATCGGTAGATGGCCCAAACCATGAGAATACGCTCAATAAAAAAAATCTGCGCGATCTGCGGGGTAATCTGCGCCATCTGCGGGAAATAAAAATCTATTACCCAAGCGCTTTCACCACCAATTCAGCTGCAGCCGCGCCGGAGTTTTGTTGTTGTCCGGTGATGAGGTTGCCATCCTGAATGGCGTAGGAGGAGAACGGTGCGGCCACTTTGAACGTGGCGCCTGCAATTTTCCGGGCCTCCGTTTCAATGCGATAGGGCTGAATTTTCATACCCACGGCCTGATCGGCAAATTCCTCTTCGGCATCGGCGAAGCCGGTCCAGGTTTTGCCGGCTACCAACAGCTCCCCGTCCGATTTTTTCGCTTCGAGCAGCAG
>Ga0075157_10002659_pt1 | contig 10331 bp, 9 predicted proteins | sample JI81BgreenDNA_FD_70967 | JGI IMG/M metagenome (GOLD analysis project Ga0075157, IMG submission 70967) | Wastewater effluent complex algal communities from Wisconsin, to seasonally profile nutrient transformation and Carbon sequestration -... | ecosystem: Engineered > WWTP > Effluent > Algae...
GCTGCATTGCTCCGGCGGCAGGCATGTCAGCCATATCGCCTGACTTGGTGTTGCCGCTCGGGACAGCTGCGGTGGTGTCCGATTTCTCCTGACAAGCGGTAAGGGCGGCCATCAGCGTAAGGCTGGATGCAAAAATAAGGGCTTTCTTCACTTAACGGGGGCCTTTGCGGGAGGGGGCGAAAACCTACGCTAAGGATTTTGGCCAGCGATATTCGCCGGTGAGGTTGATGTGTTCCCAGCCCAGTGGTGAGACATGGGCGAGGAGATCGGGCGCGACGGCGGCGCCATTAGCGGCTCGGCTGCTGACGACCTCTCCGAGCTTCATCGTGTTCCAGAAGATGATGATGGCGGCCAGCAGGTTCATGCCGGCGATGCGATAATGCTGACCTTCTCCCGATCGATCCCGGATTTCGCCGCGCCGATGGAAGCTGATCGCGCGCTTCAGCGCATGATGGGCTTCGCCTTTGTTGAGGCCGATCTGGGCTTGGCGCTGCAAGCCGGCGTCGAGAATCCAGTCGATCATGAACAGAGTTCGTTCGACACGGCCGACTTCCCGAAGAGCAAGGGCCAATTCATTCTGGCGAGGGTAGGAAGCCAGCTTGCGGAGAATCTGGCTGGGGACGACCATGCCGGCGGCGATCGTGGCCATGACGCGAAGGAGGTCGGGCCAGTTCCGCTCGATAAGCGGCTCGTTGATTTTCCCGCCGACCAGGCCCCGCACATTGGCTGGCGTTGCACCGGGGGTGAAGGCATAGAGCCTTTTTTGCGGTAGGTCGCGGATGCGCGGCGCGAACCTGTAGCCGAGAAGTGAGCAGGCGGCGAAGACGTGATCGGTAAAACCGCCGGTGTCAGCGAAATGTTGACGGACATGGCGGCCTGCGTCGTTCATGAGCAGCCCATCGAGAATATAGGGTGCCTCGCTGACGGTCGCCGGAATGACCTGGGTAGCAAACGGTGCATATTGATCGGAGACATGGCTGTATCCTTTCAGGCCTGGGATATTGCCGTATTTGGCGTTGACCATGTTCATCGCTTCGCCCTGCTCGGTGGCGAGGAAGAACTGTCCATCGCTGGAGGCGGAGTGCCCCTGTCCCCAGAATGCGGCCATGGGAAGCGTACCATGCGCCTCGACTATTATGGCAAGTGCCCGATCATAGGAACTGCCTTCGACATGCCAGCGTGCGATCCGCAGCAATTCCCAGAAACTGTGCGTGTTGGTCGCAGCCGCCATCTTGCGCAGGCCGAGATTGACGCCCTCCGCCAGCAGAACGTTCATCAGCCCTATCCGGTCCACGCAGGGTGCGCCGGTGCGCAAATGGGTGAAGGCTTCGGAAAATCCGGTCCGCTCATCGACTTCCAATAACAGATCGGTAATCCTTGCGGGCGGAAGCTGCCGGTATAGATCGAGCACGAGATCCTCTGCACCTTCCGGCGTGTCGGCCTTGAGCTTGTCGATATGAAGCCTGCCATTCTCGATGATGCCGCCGGGGATCGCCCCGGCCCGGGCCGCACGACCCAGTTCCTTCAACCGTTCATCCAGTCGGGCCTTGCGTTCCGCCAGCCATTCATGCGGTCGCAGCGGCACGGTGAGGCGAGCGGTCTGTTCTATCAACTGGGCCGGGACCAGTATTTGCTTGAGGTCGGCATAGCGACGCGACCCCGCCAGCCATATGTCGCCGGACCGAAAGGCATCGCGGATATGGAACAGCACCGCGATCTCCCACAGCCGGTGGTCGCCGACGGGTTGAGCGCGAAGATGGCGATGCCATTTCGAGTTCGGGCGGAGGAAGTCGATTGGCGGCGCGGCTTTGATCCCGCGTTGCAGGATTGCGACTGCCGCCAAAAGGGGCGTGGCAATCGGCGCCGCCTGCATGTCGAGCAGGCGCAGCATCCGGGGTGCGTAGAGGCGGAAGCGGTGATAGCCGTCCAGCACGCGGCTGAGCGGATCGGCCGCAAGTACGTTGGTCAGTGCGGAGGCTGTGGCGACGAGGGTTCTGAACCGCTCCCAGCCAAGCCCCATGGCGATGATCCCGTCCAGCGCCGCGCCATCGTCCTGTGCCCCCAGCAATGCGCCGCCGATTTCGGCAAAGGATTTCAGCGTGTCCCGCACGGCCGCCTTTTCGTCGGCGATCCTGGTGCTGCAAAGGCGCTCGGACGCTCGATAGAGGCGACCGACGATGCGGTCATGGGTTTCCACGACGACATCGGCCAGCGATGCCCGCCATTCCAGCGCACACACCGCGAGGATCGCTAGCCGCCTTTCTTCGGGCAGGTCGCGCATACCATCTGCATAATAGCGCTCGCCCTGCCGGCGCAACCGGGCCACTCTGTGCGGCGGCACACCGGACACGAGGTCTGCGGGAAGATCGACGTCCTGGAGATATTCCAGTCGATCCATCAGCCGGTTGGCAGCGGCGGAGTTCGCGCCCACCTCAAATTGCCGCAGCCAGACAAACCGGGTAATACGGCCGTCCACCGTATCCTCCAGCAGGCAAGCCAATTGCTCGCCGAGGGCGGGCGAGATCCGTCCAGCGATACGCTCCTCAATGCGGCGCTCGGCATCGACCAATGCGTCGGCGCACAGCCGCTCGAACGTTGAGGGCGCCGGAAGAATCGTGCGGGTGCGGCGGCATTCCACGACAAAGCGGCGGGCGAGATCCTCGTTCGATGTTGCCGTCTCGGCCTCTCGCGCGATCCATTCACGCAGATCCCGCGCGCCGCGACCTGAAAAGGCCCGGTAGCCATAGATTCTGCGCAGGTCTGCCAGATGCTCGTGCCGCGTTTCCTCGCGCGTGGCATAGGGCAGCAGATCATCGCCACTCAGCCCGAGTTGGGCTGCGATAAAATCTGTCACTGGCGCCGGGATCACTTCGCCCGGTGCCAGCACCCGACCGGGAAAGCGTAGCACGCACAGTTGCAGTGCGAAGCCGAAACGGTTGTGGGCGCGACGACGCTGCCGGATATGCCCGAGATCCTCATCGCTGAGGGTGTAATGACGCAGCAACTCGCCCTGATCGACCGGCAAACGGAGTAGCGCGTCGCGCTGGCGATCGGTCAGGGTCACGCGACGGGGCATGCATGTTCCTTTTTCTTTCCGACTCAATGTTTGAGATAGCTTGATTGCGATGCTGGTTGAGATACACAATGGCGTAGTCAAATGCCTATGCTCGCCCCGCCACCTCAAACCTTCGTTTGTGATCCATGCTGATCGGCTATGCCCGCGTCTCCAAAGCCGATGGCTCGCAGTCGCTCGACCTGCAGCACGACGCCCTCCATGCCGCCGGCGTCGGGCCGGATAAAATCTATGATGATCGCGCGTCCGGTAGCCGCGATGACCGCCCCGGTCTCGCCGCCTGCCTCAAATCGTTGCGCGCTGGCGACGTCCTGATCGTCTGGAAGCTTGATCGGCTCGGCCGAACGCTCACCCATCTTGTCAACACGGTGCAGAAACTGTCCGATCGCGGCATTGGCTTGAGGGTTCTCACCGGCAAGGGCGCGCAAATCGACACCACGACGCCGTCGGGCCGCATGGTGTTCGGCATTTTCGCCACGCTGGCGGAGTTCGAGCGGGATATGATCCGCGAGCGCACCATGGCTGGCCTGGCCGCTGCTCGCGCGCGCGGCCGAAAGGGAGGCCGCAAGTTCGCCTTGTCCAAGGCTCAGGTGCGTCTCGCCCAGGCCGCTATGACCCAGCGCGACACATCCGTCTCCGACCTCTGCAAGGAACTCGGGATCGAGCGCGTCACTCTCTACCGCTATGTCGGCCCCAAGGGCGAACTCCGGGACTATGGAAAGCGCGTCCTCGGCTTAGCGTAGGATTTCGCCCTCTCCCGCAAATGACCCCTAGACATAGGCAACCATCGGCGGATCATTGCCGCCCCAAGGTCGATCATCGCAGGCATAGGCCCAGATCTGACCGGTCTCGGTCTTCCTGCGCCCCAACTCGAGCACGGGCGCGGTGGTCTCGAGGACGAGCGCCCGTTGCGCATGAATGTTATCGGGAAGATCTGCTTCCATCAGAATCAGCCTCGGAGCACCCCGACAAGCGGCAATCTAGGGCGCGATCGGACGGCGTCCGCCGTGTACACGTCGCCAGTCGAGACTCTCGAGCAAAGCTCCCAGTTGCGCGGCTGTGAGCTGCATCACGTCCTCCTGGATCCGGGGCCATTGGAAGGTGCCCTGCTCGAGCCTTTTGGCCATCAGGCACAGGCCTGTTCCGTCCTACCAGATGAGCTTGATGTGGTCGGCCCGCTTGGCACGGGACACGTAGATCACGGCAGAATAAGGCTTGCCGCCATAATCGGCCGCGACCGGCGCGGCGAGCGAGTCTGCTACTTTGCGGAAATCTACGGGCTTCGTCGCCACCATCACCTTCGTGCCGGGTGCTTGGACCGATCATCGTGTCTTCATCAGCGCCGCTGCCGATCCTGACGATCGCGCCGCCAATCTCCAGTTCGACAGGTGCGGGCCCGGCATGACGACGGCGACGCGATCTGCCAGCATTGGGCGCAGGCTCGGGCGACACCTCGGATGCAATTATCACCGGCACGAATGCCGGAGGTTGCTGCTCCAAAGCCGCTGGGACAGGGACGCCCTGATTCTTGCACCGCCTGACCAGCTCCTTGGGCCATCCACATATTTGGGAGGGATCCAATGCCTGCGCGCTACGGCACTGACCCCCTCACCTCCAGGGCAACACTCCGCGACAATCGAAGCCTTCTGTGCGTCAGTCCAGTCGCAGCGCTTGCCAATGCCAGTGAATACCTCGAACTGCCGAGCACCCTTGCTCACAGGATCATCACCAGAGATTATCATAGGAGAAGCACCACACGCATTAATTGGGCGCGGAAACTCGGCGCCGCAGATGAACCGCGCAAGGTGGGCTCGGGACTTCGCTTACAATCTTGAGGCCAGAAATGAAACGTTCACCGCAGCATCCGTCATCAGAGCCGGGTGCAACTCCGCAGAGTGTTTCGCAGCACGCCAGCAGAATTGTCGAGTGACGCCTCGCCTTCCAAGCGGCCGTTGATACGGAGCATCACTGTCCCACTTTGCTGCATCAAAAGCGGAACGAGCTCAGTGCCAGACAATCCGCCAATCCATTGCGTCCCGCCCGAATTGGCGCGCTCGACCGGAATGTTTAGGAGCCGACCGGAAAAATTCCAGGTCAACGTCATCGTGTTGGCTGTAGCAGGCTTGTTGAGGAGCATCGCCATGAACGGCTTGCCGCCTTCGCAATAGAGGCTGAGCGCCTCGATGTTCGGCGACGCGGCGGCGCTGACATAGGCAATGGGAGTGCGCCCCGGCACAGGCACGACTTCCCACGGGGTGCCAGGCAAGGGCACCGCCGTTTCCGGCGGACTATTGTCCAACATCTTCTTGATGTCCGGTGCTACGGGCAACCGTGTCCCGCTGGCCGGAGAGTAGACGGTAAGCTTGCCTCGCTCCCAAAGCCCCACCTGCACCTCACGGCGTGCTGGATCGATCATAAGATAAGCTTGCTCGACGCCCCCCTGATGCGGGGCGTTCCCGGAAACATAGAAATAGCGTCCCGCGCGCTGAAGGGGCGAGACAGCCGACAGGTTTCTCTGAAATACAGCCATTTTCGGCCCGAGCAGAGTCTTCAGGGCGGCTGCCACGGTGCCTTTGCCGAAGATGTCTATGTTATCTTTCGAATATTCTCCGGGGTATTTCCCGACGAGACTTGCGAGATTGTTCCAATCTGCCGGGATGCCTTGAACTTCAACTGCCGCCTCTGGCTGAGGTGGTGGGGGTGTGCCCGCAGGGACGCTGCCCTTGCACAAAGTGAAAATGCCAGCATTCGTGAAAACCGCATGGAACGGATCAGGGCGTTCGCCACGCGGAAGATCGGCATCAAAACGGATGACGCCGCGCTTCTCGTCATCATTCACGAACATGATGACCCGGCCATAGTCGTTGCTGCTGACCGGGAAGGGGAAGAAGACAGCCGTAATGCCCTCGTAGCTCGGGCCCAAAAAGGTAAGCGAATGCTCTATCCTCTGCGGCCTAACCTCGCGGTCATTGGCGCGAAAGAGCATGCCATTCTGGTCAATGACGACGCGTGGTTCTTTCGAGCAGTCTCCGCCTAGCGCATAGCTGCCGAAGATGTGGTCGACGCCTTGGCCCTTGAGATCGGACAAAGGGAGGGCATGGCAGTTCGCCGAAGCGAGTACCGAAAGGCTGGCGCCTGCCAATGCCAAACCAAATCGGCGAGCTTGTGCCACTTGAAAGTGTCGCGTCCGCATAACCACTCCCCTTTAGCTGGTAGATACGCGTCCAATCGCTAATCGACTTCGAAGCAAATTAATATGCGGCAGCAACGTTAACCTGCATCTACCTCAAAGGTCAAAGCGCTAAGCCTATATGTAATCCGTGCGTGTTGCGCTCCAAGTATAAGCTGTAGGCAAAGAACGTGAGAGAGTAGAGAGATCGTTTCTGGTTTCGCTTCAACCACCTGCATACGGGCCCCGACGTGCCCCAACGACCGCTTAAAAGCGCACTCATAAAAGTACTCCTAAAGCGCAAGCTACCAACCCACCCAAGGCGGCCATCTGCCGGATGGACCCTGTAGCGTCAATTTCTCGAACTTGATCACCAAGTCGAAAGGCGAGCGCCGCCATTGCTGCGAGCGCTCCGCCCCGAGAAATCAACAGTTAGCTTCTTCTAGGCGCCCACCTGAAATTTCCTAAAGGCGAGCCCGCCATAGGTTAAAGGTCGACGCGCGACGGTTAGACAGCGCCCGTTCGGCAGCTTGTGATTTAAATCCAGCATCAGAAATTGAATCCAACGGCGATGCCATACCTGCGTGGGTCGAGCGTATAGATGTTGGTAAAATTCCCAGAGGAGGCATCTGTGAGATAAAGTCCTGTCACAGAATTACTATCAAATATGTTCTGGATGAACCCACGCGCAAACCAGCGTTCATCAGCACTATTGAGTTGAATAATAGCATTCGCCTGAACGAAAGGCTCGATCCGATTGATCCTTCCATTAAAGATATTGCCGTATTGTTCTCCGGTCAGGGCAACGTCAAAACGAGGTACAATCGTCATGCCGTTCTTCAATTCAGCGGTATACTGCACGCCAACGGAGACTTTCATCTCGGGGGCTTGGGGCAATTTGTTGCCGTTGATATTCACTTCGACCCCAGGGCTAAGTACCGCAATGCCGCTGTTTGACGGCACGGCACCAGCCAAAACTTCGCAAACGCTGAAAGCACCGCTTGATGCAATATTCCCGTCGCCAGGGAACTCCTGAGGAGCGCGGAGACCCAAGGCTGCGTTCACCCCCGCAACAAAGGCATCCGCGACGCCCGGCGCGGGCCCGGTCACTGCACAATGCGCACCATTGCTGATGTCCTTGATGATGACGGCGTCCGGATCGCCGCCTCCGGGATCGCGAGGATTTGAGAAGAATTGATCTCCAGCTACCTCTGCGTTGAGATAGCTGAAGGTCAAATTGATGACCCAATCGGGATCGGGCCTTATTACTGATTCGACTTCAACTCCCCATATGTTCGCGTCGATCGTATCATTAACTGAAGTCCGGGCAACAATCCTGCTGAGCTGCAAGCCACTATATTTATAATAGAATGCGGTTGCATTGAGTTGTAAGGCCCCATTTGCAAAAATATTTTTTGAACCGATTTCAAAGGCGTCAATGGTTTCCGATCCAAAGCTTTCGGCCACCGCAAAAACCGGGGAAAGTGGCGGATTGATTCCTCCTGATTTGTAACCTCTGGAATACGATGCATAGAACGAGTTATCAGTCGTCGCCTCAAAGTTCAGAACAGCTCTGCCTGTGAACTCATCAAATCCAACCTCTCTGAATTGGAGCAGCTGCTGCCCGGGCACTCCAGGATCGGCATCAAAGAGCCCTGAAGGGCCCACAAGGGGTGTAATCGGGCTATCGAACGGATCGCCATCATTGGCGTAGGGATTGAGGAAACTGATCAATGTCGTCCGTGCAGAAACGTTCTTCGTGTCGTCATTGTAACGTAGACCGCCAGTGAAGGTCAGCCGGTCTGTAAGATCGAGGTACACCTCGCCGAACAGTCCAAAACTTTCCAAATTGGCCTCAAGAGAATTGTTGTTAAACATTGACGTGGCAAAATATGAAGGTGGAGCACCGGCGGACAACGTAGAAAATGACCCCAGCATTGCGCTTGCGTAATCGAGCGCGAAGGAATTTACATAATAACTGTTGTCTGTTGTTTTTGAGCGGGCATAGATGCCGCCCAGAAGAAAATTGAAGCTGCCATCAAAATCACTAGAGAGAAGAACCTCCGCGCTCCATGACTTTCGGCGCTCCGCCGATCTATCGAAGGAGAGTGGCGTTTCAGAGCAGCGCGAGTTGCCTTCGAATGCGCCCCTATTACCGTCATCATTGTCGGAAGTGCATAACACGCCCTGTGGTCCGCTCGGTATGAGGGCTTGGGCGATTGGTGCGAAGTAGGCGGCGGAGCCGGGAACAACTGCGGGCGCCGGCGCAGGAAGACCTGTTGGTATGCCAACAGTCGCAAAACTGGATAGCGCATTCAGAGCTGGAGCAAACGTGCTGCGATTCTGAATGCCAAGAAAGTAATCCTGACGGGAGTCGACTTGTGTGTCTTGGTAAATTCCCGTCACAGATAGAGAGAGATCCCCCAACCTCTGCTCCAAACGGGCCTGTAACTGTAACTCATCAGCAAAATAAAAAGGCGTATATGCTGTATTGACCACGCGGACATCACTGGGTTCGTTAAACCCGCTGAACGCGTCTGGGCCGTACAGGCTTCCGAGACCCAAGGCAGACGGAATGCCCTGAAGGGCGAAAAATTCTCGTGAGCTAAGCGTAGCGCCGACCGTTGAGTTGGCGTTAGTGATATCAAAATCACGCCGATTGTTCAGGCAGCCAAGAACACCAAGAGGATCACGCTGACAAGTTTGCTTTTGGTTGCGCAGTCGATTATCTTTTTCACGGAAGTAATAGCCCATCAAGTCTATTGTAGTATCGACAGTTGGTTCGAACCTTAAAGAGCCTCGGAAGGCATACATATCACGGTCATCAATGTCCGTTCCGTCGAAGACATTCGTGGTATACCCGTCCCGATTGAGATAGAAGCCGGCCAATCGGACACCAATCGTGTCGGTGATTGGAGCGTTAACCATCCCTTCGACCCTGATGCTGTTGTAGTTGCCATATTCCAACTCACCGGACGCTCCGAAGGCCCCCAGGTCGGGTTTCGCTGTAACGAAATTCACCACCCCGGATGTCGCATTACGTCCGAACAGCGTTCCTTGCGGCCCGCGCAGAACTTCCACTCTTTCTAAATCGAAATATTCTGTTTCAAATAACCGTGTTCCAAAGAGCGGGGAACCGTTCACATGAATAGCTGTTGCCGCATCACATGTGACGCCTACGCATAGATCACCAATTCCGCGTATTGTAAAAGATGCGGCGGTGAAATTGCCCTTTGAGAAGGACACGTTTGGCAGTGTTAGTTGTAGATCCGACGCATTTTCAATTTGCTGGCTTCCGAGCGCTTCGGCGTCGAAAGCGGAAACAGCAATGGGTACCTCTTGAAGGCTTTGCGACTGCCGTTGCGCTGTGACGATGATTACAGAGCTATCCGCATCAGGGCCGCTTTCAGTATTCTCCTGCGCATTAGCCGCGTGCGGACAAGCCACAACAACTGCGGCACTCGCCAGTATCATCGCCCTAGTTTTCATTTTGTATCCTCTCCGTTCGTCGGCTGAGACGTTCTACCTCGCAGCGGCTTGCGATGCTCAAAAGCGCCCACCTTTGGATCGCCCTGAAGCTTTCTTGAGGAGGGGAGAGAGTGCCATCCTCGCAAGTGAGAAGCTATGCGAAGATTTGAAATTAGTAAAGCCATTTAAGGTTGGTGTTGGATAGCTTGATAGAGCGGAAGCAAGGCACGGTCCTTGCAGAAATGTCGACCCGTCATGAGAGCACACAAGCCATTGAGACAGCGCTCTCTCCGTCTCCCGTGATGGTCGAATGAGGTCGCTGGCCTAGTCGGTTGTAAAGTGCGCGGGTAAGGTTGAAAACAATAAGGGGGCGCCCCGTTCCCGGAGCGCCCCATCCTTGTTCGCCTGTGGCCGACGTCGGTTGCAATGCAATCGCAGGGCCAAGCGGCCGCCCGCAGCGACGCGACCTTCAGGTCGCGTGAGCAAGCATATCGCACCCCGCTTAGGGTGCGATCATTAAAACTCAAACAGAGCTTCGATACCCACGTTCCGGCCACGCATCAGCGGTGAGAAGGTGCCGGCGGTGGGTTGCAGTCCGAACGGACGGCGCACGCCAGTCGA
>Ga0075157_10002661_pt1 | contig 10325 bp, 8 predicted proteins | sample JI81BgreenDNA_FD_70967 | JGI IMG/M metagenome (GOLD analysis project Ga0075157, IMG submission 70967) | Wastewater effluent complex algal communities from Wisconsin, to seasonally profile nutrient transformation and Carbon sequestration -... | ecosystem: Engineered > WWTP > Effluent > Algae...
ACCGGGTCCAGTTCACCTTCCTTCGCGCTCTTGGTGAGATCGCGACCGAAGGCCTTCAATGCGGGCGTTTTCGTTTTTCCTTCCGGGGCGTCCTGACCAGGACCCGAGGACTTTTCGTTTTCAGGGAAAGGATCCTCCTCGTCATCCGGTTCATCGCCGTCCTGCTCCTCCGCTTGATCGGAGGGCGTGTAGTTCGGGTCGATCTCCGCGAGGATCTCGTTGCGGCAAGTCTGGATGTCGACTTCCAGTTGTTGCAGCACGCGGGCCGCGACGCCATCGCCCTCGCGCAGCAATCCTAACAAAATGTGTTCGGTGCCGACGTAGGAATGATTGAGCGCCTTGGCTTCCTTGTCAGCGAGGGCCAGCACTTTTTTCACCCGGGGTGTGTAGGGAATGTTGCTGGCGCTTTGTCCGGCAGTGCCGGTGCCCACTTCCTTCTCCACCTCCATGCGCACGCGATCGAGGTCCAGCCCCATGCGCTCCAGCACGTTGACAGCGACGCCTTGGCCGAGTTTGATCAGACCTAACAAAATGTGTTCAGTGCCCACGTAATTGTGGCTGAACCGGTCCGCTTCCTTGCGGGCCAGGGCGAGTACTTGTTGGGCGCGGGGAGTGAAGTTGTTCATAATTCAGGAGTTTCGGGTGGATCGGAAAAAGGAAGGTTTTTCGGTTGTGGAGAGACCTTAACAGGCGCAGGCACGTTTTGCAAATGCTGGCGGATGATTTGTGCGCGACGCTCGTCCCGTTGCTCGGGAGAAAGTTTCATGCCAACATTCAACTGAAGATGTGCGGGTTGGATTTCCATCAACAGGGTGTCACAAAGGCGCACGGTTTCCTTCGGGAAAAAACCCAGGTTGGCCCCGAGGCGGAGAACCGAGAGGTGGTTGAGAGCCTCTTTGGAATCGATGAGCCAGGCGTGTTGCAGGATGCCGAAGGAGCGACCCATTTTATCATGAAGCATGACGGCTTCGTCCTCCAGCAGCTTGAGGCGGGCATTCGCCTCGTGCATGGCCACATGGGCGATGACGCGCTCGAGGTGCTCGATGATTTTCAACTCAGCTTCGCCAAGAGTGGACTGGTTGGAAATTTGATAGAGATTGCCGAGAGACTCGGTGCCCTCGCCGTAGAGGCCACGCACGGCCAGGCCCATGCGACCGATGGCGTTGAGCACTTGACCGATCTGATCGCTGATGACCAATGCGGGCAAATGCAACATCGCCGAGGCGCGCAGTCCGGTGCCGAGATTGGTGGGGCAGGTGGTGAGGTAGCCGAGTTTGCGATCAAAGGCGAAGGGCAGGCGCTGTTGCAATTCATCGTCCACTTCATTCAGAGAATCGAAGGCGACGCGCAGGTTGAGGCCGGAACGGATCGACTGCATGCGCAGGTGGTCCTCCTCATTGACCATGATGCTGAGCGATTGGCGGCGCTCGATCACGGCGGCGCTGCCCTCGGTGCGAGCGGCGTGTTCACGGCTGATGAGGTGGCGCTCGACGAGCACTTGTTTCTGCACCGCAGTGAGGCCGCTGAGTGATTGAGCGAAGGCGTCTTTCATCTGCCGCAGGTCCTGGATGACGGGCAGCATTTGTTCCATGGCAAGGCGGCGTTGTTCAGCCGTGGCCCAACCGGGGAAGGGCACGAGCTTGAGATTGCGCGCCAAGCGGATGCGCGAGGTGAGGACGACGGCATTGTCCACCGACCCACCGATCATCCAATCGGCCGGATGACGAATCAGTGTGGAAAAACGCATCATGGCAGGGTTACGCTGGGTTGGAAGGTTTCGAGCCTGCGGATTTCATCACGCAATTGCGCGGCGTCCTCATAGTTCTCGGTTTGGATGGCGGACTCGAGGCGGCCGCGCAATTCCTCGAGCTTTTCATCGCGGGCGTGGATTTCCTCATAGCCCTTGGGCACCTTGCCGACGTGGTGAATGCCCTGGTGCATGCCGCGCAGGATGAGCTCCATTTCCGGACGGAACACCTCGAAGCACTCACTGCAACCGAAACGGCGCACGCGATTGAGGTCATCTGCGCTGAAACCGCAGTTCGGGCATTTTTTCACGTTGTTGCCGCGCGGTTTGATGAAAGCCGGTGTGCCGACGATCGCGCTGGTGGGTGTGCCGCTCATGAGCATGTCCGCGAGCGAAAAACCCGTCGGATCCGTCACGCCTTTTTCCTGCGCACAGCTCTCGCAAAGACAGACTTTTTTCATCTGCCCTTCCACCAACTGTGTCAGAAACACCGTGGCTTTCTGGTCGCAAAAATCGCAGTTCATGAGGAAAAATTCGTTAGGCGCAGGGTGTGCCGGTCGAGTTCGCCAAGGCGCGGAAGGCCTCGATAAAGCGGGCGGTGAGCGGTCCGGGCTTGCCCTCGCCGATGGGGCGGCGGTCCAGCGCGATCACGGGGATCACCTCGGCAGCGGTGCCGGTGAGGAAACATTCATCAGCGATGAAGATATCATAGCGAGTCAAGGTCTGCTCTTTTTTCGGAATGCCCAGCTCATCGGCCAATTGCAAAATCACCTGACGTGTCACGCCATCGAGAGCGCCATCGGCGACCGGCGGTGTGAGCAGTGTGCCGTTTTTCAGCAAGAAAATGTTATCGCCCGTGCACTCGGACACGTAGCCTTGTTCATTGAGCATCACGGCTTCCATGGCACCGGCTTGGATGGCCTCTACTTTGGCCATGACGTTGTTGAGGTAGTTCAGCGACTTCACCTGCGGCATCAGGGCGGCGGGTGCCGGGCGACGCGTGGCGCAGGTAATGATGGCGAGACCGTTGGTGTAGTATTCCTCCGGATAAAGTTGGATCGTCGAGGCAATGATGAACATGCTGGGGCGCTCGCAGAGGTAGGGATTCAGCCCGAGACCACCGGTGCCGCGGGTGACGACCAGGCGCACGTAGCCATCGCGCAGGCCATTGGCCTTGATGGTATCCACGGTGAACTGGATCACCTGCTCCTGTGTCCACGGCAGTTTCATGACGATGGCACGGGCGGAGTCAAACAAACGGCGGATGTGCTCCTCCAGGCGGAAGACCCGACCATTGTAAAAACGAATGCCCTCAAACACTCCATCGCCATACAGCAAACCGTGATCGAAAACGGAAATTTTCGCGTCCTGCTCATCAACCAACTTTTCATCCAGCCAAATTTTCATGTCCAAGGCCAAAGTTAGCCACCGCACGGCTGATGACAAGCCCCTAAAACAAAGAATTTTTGACATAATACGCGGCGGCCCGCGGCGTGCGGCTGCTCCCAGCGTGCAGGCCATCATCGCGCTCAAACTCCATGCCGCGAAACACCACAAGCGGCTGGACGCGGAAAAAGATTGGTCGGATGTTTTCGCGCTCATGCGCATCCACCAACTCACGCTCGACGATGCCGAATTTGCTGCTATGATACTGCGCCATGGAGGAGATGCCGCCATCGAAAAAATCCGAGCTCGCTCGCTGAGTGAAATTTCCTTTCCGGAAGGACCGGGTCCGGTGCCGCATCCGGTGAAATTTCTCGATCCCTGCGAGGTGGCGGAGCATTTTTCCGCGTTGCCGGTGGAGTTGGAGTCCGCCGGGAAACGTTGGGTCCACAAGGCGAATGCGGAGCCGTTTCGCGGACTGTAAGTGCCTTTCTGCGAAATCATGACCCGCGCAAAAAAGCCGTGATTTTTCGCGGAAGCAGTGATACTTTCCCGCCCCGCACCATGTCCGAAGCCAAGACCGCCATCACTCCCACCCGCAGCGAAAACTTTCCCGAATGGTACCAGCAAGTCATTCGAGGTGCTGATCTCGCGGAAAATTCCGAGACCCGCGGTTGCATGGTCATCAAGCCCTGGGGCTACGGCATCTGGGAACTGATCCAACAACAACTCGATCGTCGCTTCAAGGCCACCGGCCACCAAAACGCCTACTTTCCCCTGCTCATTCCCCTGTCCTATCTGGAAAAAGAAGCCGAACACGCGGAGGGCTTTGCCACCGAGTGCGCGGTCGTGACCCATCATCGCCTGGAAGCCGAAAAGGATCCGGAGACCGGCAAGACCCGCATGATCCCCACCGGGAAACTCGATGAACCCTATGTGATCCGTCCGACCTCCGAGACGATCATCGGCGCCGCTTTCGCCCGCTGGGTGAATTCCTACCGCGATCTGCCCCTGCTCATCAACCAGTGGGCGAACGTGATGCGATGGGAAATGCGTCCGCGCATGTTCCTGCGCACGGCGGAGTTCCTGTGGCAGGAGGGCCACACCGCGCACGAGAGCAAGGAGGAAGCCCTTGTAGAAACACGACTCATCCACCGCGAATACGAAGCTTTCCTGCGCGACCACCTCGCCATCCCGGTGATCCCCGGCGAGAAGACCGAAAACGAACGCTTCCCCGGCGCGGAAATGACCCTTACCGTCGAAGCCATGGTGCAGGACCGCAAGGCCATCCAGGCCGGCACCTCGCACTACCTCGGACAAAATTTCTCCAAGGCCCAGGACATCAAGTTCACCGGCCGCGATGGCACGATCCAACACGTCCACACCACCTCCTGGGGCGTATCGACCCGCATGATCGGCACACTCATCATGGCCCACTCCGATGACGATGGCCTGGTGCTGCCTCCCCGTGTGGCTACACAACAGATCGTGATCATCCCCGTCACGCCCAAGGAGGACACCAAACAAGCGGTCATCGATGCCTGCCAGGCACTCGCCACCACCCTGAGAAATCATACCTACCACGGCGACCCACTGCGCGTTCACGTCGATACCCGCGACATCGGCGGCGGCGTGAAAAAGTGGGACTGGGTCAAAAAAGGCGTGCCCATCCGCATCGAGATCGGCCCACGCGATCTGGAGTCGCGCAAAGTCGCGCTTTCCCGCCGCGATCAACCCTCCAGTGAAAAGTCCTTCCACGACAAAGAGGAATTCATCCGCGAGGCCGTGGAAATCCTTTCCTCCATCCACCAAACCCTGCTCACCCGCGCCACCACGCTGCGCGATGGAAACATCCAGTATTGTGACGATCTCGATGCCTTCCACGCCCACTGGAGCAAGGAAAACCCCGGTTGGCTGCTGACACCGTGGGCGGCATCCCCCGAGCAGGAAGACGAACTGGCCAAGCAGCACAAGATCACCATCCGCTGCCTGCCTTTGGCGGATGTGCCCTTGCCGCAAACCCCGGCCTCCGCCGCCTGCATTCTCACCGGACAAACGACCAGCCAGTGGGCGATCTGGGGCCGCAGCTACTAACACAATTTCCACCCATCATGTCCCAACGCCGTCAAATCCGCTCCGCCGCCTTCATCTTTGGCGGCATCATCGCCGGCATTCTGGGACTCTGGTTCGGGCGCTTTCTCCCCGGCATGCCGGGCGAGCTGTTCGCACGCGTTTTTCACATCATCACCACACCCATCATTCTAGAAATCAGCTTCGGGGTGTTGGGCATCATCATCGTGATGGCCTTGGCTCACTATCACGAAAAACGCGCGGACGAATGGGTGGAAATGGACATACCCGATGAACCGAAGGACGGTTGACCGGGGATGAGCCGCTCAGCGCTTGAGGATTTTGATGAATTCCTGCCAGCCCTCACCGGAGGCACGCATGAGTTTTTCACGCTCCTTGTCATCCACCTCGCCGTCTTCTTTGGCGCGTTGCTCTTGGGCGATGAGGTCATCGAGACGGCGTTTGAGCGATGAGGTTTTGTTCGAGAGCTTGGCATCGCGCGCGGTGAAACGCACGAGGTCGCTCATGGTATTTTGCACGCGATTCAGCTCGGGCGTGAGAATTTTTTCTTTCACCTCCTCGCGGCTCTCGGCCTTGATGGTTTTCGCCAACTCCGCAAGCGCACTGGCGGTATTGATCTCCGCCGCAGTCATGTGCTGCTGGCCGATCTCGCAGAGGCGTCCCACGAATCCGTTGCCCTGCTCCTCGGAAATCTTGTCGCTGATCAAGCTCTCCACGATGAGGTGGCGCACACCGGCGTGGGCGCGTTGCAATTCCTCCTCTTCCTTTTTGTAAAACTTCTCGCCATCGAGCTGTGCGCGGACGAAGCCCATGAATTTATCCTGCATGGGCCCGAGCGGGCTGAGATCACCCGCAGGCACGGGCGGCGGGGTGTTTTTGGAGAATCCACCGCCGGGAGGTGGGCCACCGGGACCACGTGGTCCGCCGGGAGGAGGTTGGGCAAGTGCGGCACTGGCAGCTACCAACAGCAGAACCACGGTGGAACGGACGGGGGATGGGGTTGTTTTTGTTTTCATAACAATCACACCCTACTTCATGCACAGAGTTGCTCCCAGTGAAGAATTGTAAAGTGTTGGTTAAGACAAAAAGCGATCCTTCCTGCTCACACCTCCTCTGGTTTCAACCATCGGAAAGATACGATGGCAAAACGTCGGCCGAAGTCTCCGGCGCTGCCGGGCTGAAGGGGATTGAGCCCGCTGGCATCGGGACGCAAGGGTTCCGGCAGTCGCTGCACCACAGCTTCACACCACACGCGGGCCCGTGGCACGCCGTTGTCGTCTGCCGCCTCACCGTAGGCGCGGATGCGGAAGGTATCCGAGCGTGCGGTCAGGGAAGAGCCGATCACTTGCAGCACATCCGCTTGCGTCAGGTACCCGGGTATGCCCCAGGCCATGCTATCGGGCTTGAGTGTCTGCTCCAGCCTTGTGGAGTCGCGGATATTGTCCGGATGTCGATAATCCGGCAATGAGCTGCGGTTGTTCAACGGAAAAGTGGAACGGAATGTCTGGTTCAACCCGGCGGCCTCGATGGCTGCTTGCAGCGGCCCCATGCGTCCGGTTTCATCATCGCGCAGGCGGCGGTTGACAAAATCCGCCAGCGAGAGAAACGGCCCGCGCCATTGCACCTGCCTCACGATCTCCTCGGCCAGGCGTCGCACCTCCGCATCCGTGAGCACACGGAAGCCATCCCAGGCGGTCTGATCTGTGGCGGAGCGACCGTTTCGCCAATCGGTGCCGGGGGGGGCCAGGATGCGGGGAAAGACCACATCGCCCTGATTCCCCATCAGCCCGCGACTGCTGCGCAACAAGGACTCCCATGCCGCCACCGAGGTGGAGTTCACATTGAAAGCCCCGTCTAACAAAAGATGACGCGCGCTCTGGTGCAGGTTCATCAACTCCGTCTCATTGGCGCGGTGACGCGATCCGGGATTCAACCGCATGCGGCCGTTGGGCAAGGGATTGCCGAACGGGTCGTCGAGGAAATTTCTCTTCGCATAGGCGTCTCCTGTGGAAAAAAAGAAGTCATCCCAAATGGTGTGGTTCAACTCAAAGGAAAGATCATAGACCAGCAAATCGATGTTGGTGTAATCCTGATAGAGTGCGCGGCCCTGGCGTGCCCAGTCATCGGTGCCGGTGGAGCGCTGCACATCGCTGGACCAACCGATCGCCGAGGCATCGAACCCACCCGTGCTCAACTCCGTGCGGCTCAACACCGGTGCCGTGCGATTGATGCCGCGCAGCGGCCCGGAGGCAACGCGAGGGTCCACGAGTGAATTCCCCAACGCATACGAGGGATGCCAGACGAATTCCGAGAATTTCACATGCTGGAGCTGACCTAACGACAGGATGCCCACGCCATCGCGCGGCACGTCGAACAACACGATGCGCTCCCTGCCCTCCTGCGGCGTGCCGAAAGGATTGCCGTGATAGCGACCGCGGCGATAGACCGGCATTTGATCATTCCATGAGACCGCTTGATCGTACAAATCGCGGGTGTAGATGCCAAAAAACCACGGCCCACCCCCGGATCCGGAAACCGCCAGCGAGCCGCCGACATTCTCCCATGGACTGCGCGTGGCATAAGCGGCGCGCGGATTCCAGGTGGCCAGCGGAGACTCTTCGAAAAACGGCGTGCTGCGCAGGGCACCGGAATTGAGCATGTTGGAGGGATGCTCCTGGAACCAGCGCAAACGATACCCCTCGCGAGTGCGCACATTCGGAATCTGGGTGGGCCGGGGATTCACCCGCGGCACGAACTCCATTTTCTCCTTGCCCGTCGCCGCCCAGGAAATCCTCGGCTCGCGACCGCCGCCATACTGCAGGGAACAGGACACCGCGGCGATTTGCGGCAGGTAGTCGAACGCTTCCGGCGTGACATTTCTCGCCGTGCCTAACGATTTCAAAATCATCCGCTGGTCGTCCGCCTGGTTGCGGATGTTCCAAGCTACCGTCGGCGCGAACCAGTAGCTGTTCGGCATGTGGTTGATACCACCGTTGATTTCCGACGAGGTGAACATGAAGCAACGCGATGGGTCCGGTGACACCTCGCAGCTCAGTTCATTCAGCTCCATCGCATTGTGATTGTATTCCGTGAGACGCGCCGGAGAGAACACCAGGCACTCGCCGGGGCCTATCGTCGTTCGTGGCAGACTGAAGTAAAAACTGCCGATGTAAGGATCCTTGTATCCCTCGCTGTTCGTCGTGCCACCTCCGTTGGGCGAGGAGAAATCCTCGTTGCGCCCGCCGGGGAACCAGATCCAGTTGTAGTTCAGCACGCTCTGTGTGCCATTGGGATTAAGGCGGATTTCGTCCGACCACATTTCCTGCCGGCCATTGACATGAAGCATGACCATGGAGCGATCCATCGTGAGATCGATGTTGTAGGGATTCCACAACACCACGCGCGGATACGTTTGCAAACGGACATTGTAGGGACGCGACGCGCCCGGCGGATTGTCATGGCTGCTAACAGCGAAATAGGTGGAGCCCTCCACCAAGATCGGTGTGAGATTCGTTTTCTGATAGGCAGCCAGGGTGGCAGGGCGAAAGTTCGCGGAAGCACCGTCCGCTGTGGCCACCAGGCGCGGTTGTGGCTCGGAGGTGGGGTTGACAGCATTGAGTTTGCCCGCGCTCATGGTGGTGCGCTGCCGCGCCCAGTCACGAATCAAGCCAAAGCGCGGCGCTGTGCTGCGATGCCGTGTGGTGCTCCAGGTCAGCCCTTCCGCCGCCGCGACATTGGCATTCGCGGGCCCCACAAGATTGTCGTTGTCGGCCAAGCCCGGTACCAGGGTCGTGCTACCGTTGCGCAGATCGGGAATCGGTGCATTGCTCTCGATGAATACCGTGAGATCTCGTTTCAAGCGCCCCTGCCGCACATTCACCTGCAAACCGAGCGACTGCGTGGTGGTCTGGTGAAACGATGACCGACCGGAATTGGCCTGGCTCGCTGCGGCTAACTCAAGCTGCCGGGCGGACACTGTGCGCGTTTTGTTCACCTCCGTGAGGTCCTGCCCGCCTAACAGCACCGTGGCATCCGTTTCCTGGGAATTGAGCAATGCAAAATATCCACCTTCCGCCGGGGCCTGCGGATTGGGCTTTTTGCCATCGTAGGCTTGTGGTGTGGCAATGTTCGCCTTGATTCCCTCGTCGCCGATCCAGTAGGCATAGCGCCCGCGCTGACCGTTCACGGGAGGAAGCGGGACCAGTGGCGCCCGCACCAGATCCGTGACCGGTGCCTGCGCCCCCAGCGATCCGCGATCCACCAGCGTGATGGAATTCCCTTCCGACAAAGCCGTGGTCGGAGTGAACTGATCGATCAACTCATTGCCGCTGACCAACCATCGCCGCACGGTCTGCTGGCGGTTCGTGTTGCGCACATCGGACAACCCGCCATTGGCGTCATCGCGCCGCCAGATCGGTGTGCCATCCGCTGCCACCGTAGCCCACACCCCCGTCCAGTGCGGATGTGTGGTGGAGCCTTCCAGCGATGCCGGAGCGCTCACCCGCTGGTCTGGCCCCAGTTGTTTTTGCAAGTTCCCCAAGGCCAACATCAACGCCAAACGAGCATTCGCCCGCGCCCGCGATTGGTCTTGCGATTGACTGCTGCGGCGAAGTTCGATGGACGATAATCCCAGCATCGACAAAGCGATCAGCGCGATCAAAAACAACAAAGCCACGCTCATCACCAGCGTAAATGCCCGATGACGTCTCCCACCAATAGAGCCACGTAGTTTCATTGCAATGCTGCATTCATTGCATATACAATGCCAATTTCAAGAAAAAATGCGGCTTTTCCCCCACCGAACCCAAAGCAATCGAGCAAGAGGGCCACACTCACACGCATGAAGAACATTTCGCCCGCACGATAGAACCGATGCACCGACCGCGTAAGTGTTGTTCTAGAATAAGAATCGGTCCCTCTAGCGTTACACCGCCCCCGCCACCAACGTCCCCTTTGCCATGCTCCGCGCAGTCACTCCATTTCCGCACCACTCCGCACCGCTGTCCGCGTGTCTGTTGATGATCTTTTCTGCTGTCGCCAATGAGTCCACTCAAGCTACGACCTTTTCCCCATCGGAAAAGTCCAAGGATCTCTTGGATCAATA
>Ga0075157_10002662_pt1 | contig 10322 bp, 9 predicted proteins | sample JI81BgreenDNA_FD_70967 | JGI IMG/M metagenome (GOLD analysis project Ga0075157, IMG submission 70967) | Wastewater effluent complex algal communities from Wisconsin, to seasonally profile nutrient transformation and Carbon sequestration -... | ecosystem: Engineered > WWTP > Effluent > Algae...
CGAGCGTGGCCACATCGACGCCCCGTGCCGCCAGCGCCTCCAGCCGGGCCGCGAACCGGTCCACCGCCGGGCCGATGGCCGGCAGCATCGGAGTGATCCCCCGCAAATGGCTAAGGGCATGGGCCGCCGGCGCCTCCAGCGACAGCAGGTCATACAAGAGGGCCGCTTCGGTCGCCCGGATCGGCGGCGTTTCGGCATCGGCCAGCAGCGCCTCGGCCCGGGCGGCGATCTCTTCGGCCGAGCGCTGGCCGACGAAGGTCCCCGCCTCCTCGATCAGCGCCAGCGGCGTGCCGGAGCGCAGCCGCTCCAGCAGTGCCAGCCGCCCGGCGGGCACCGGCGCCCGCCCGGCAAAGCGGTCGAGCAGGGCCTTGAACCGCACCGGCCGCCAGACATGGCGCAAGAGCGCCGCCTTGCGCCGGTCCGAGGTCTCAAGCCCGCGCACGGCGGCCATCAGGATGCCGATGTCCCCGGTCACCGGGCGCAGGTCGAGCCCGGCCAGCAGATCGCGGAAAAGCGCGAAGACCTCGGCATCCGCCGCCTCGGGCGCGGCGCGGTCGAAGACCTCGTAGCCGACCTGCAGATACTCGCTGGACCGGCCCGAGCCGCGCGCCTGTTTGCGGAAGACCTCGCCCAGATAGGCATAGCGCGCGGGTTCCGCCCCGTGCGACATATGCGCCTGCACCACCGGCACGGTGAAGTCGGGGCGCAACATCATCTCGCCGCGCAGGGGATCGTCGGTCACATAGGCCCGGGCGCGGATATCCTCGCCGTAGAGGTCCAACAGGGTGCCCGCGGGTTGCAGGATATCCGTCTCGACCGGCAGCGCGCCCGCCTGCACGAAGGCGGCAAGCAGCCGTTCGCCCTCGGCCCGGATCGCGGCTTTCGGGGTCATGCCAGCGCCTCCGCCCCGCACCGCCACCGGCCGCGACGTGCCTCCCCTCCCCTGCCGTGGGGAGGAGGGGCCGGGGGTGGGGGGCTCGCCCGGGTCATTGCCCTAGCATCCGCTTTACCGCTGCGACCAGATCGGCCCGCTCGACGGTTTCTTGCGCCGGGCGGCCCTTCCATTCCTCCAGCGTCGCACTCTCGGCGATCTTCGCGCCAAGGATCAGGTCCTTGAGGATCACGGTCCCCGCCGCCGCCTCGTTCCCGCCCTGGATGACGGCGATGGGCGCGCCGCGCTTGTCGGCGTATTTCAGCTGGTTGCCGAAGTTCTTCGGGTTGCCGAGATAGACCTCGGCGCGGATGCCGGCCTGGCGGAGCTCGCCGACCATGGCCATGTAGTCGGCCATCCGGTCGCGGTCCATCACGGTGACGACGACGGGACCCTCCGACGCGCCAGCGACGCGCCCCTTGGCGCGGAGCGCCGCAAGGAGGCGATCGACGCCGATGGAGACGCCGGTTGCGGGCACGTCCTGACCGGTGAAGCGCTTGACGAGGCCGTCATAGCGCCCGCCCCCGGCGACCGAGCCGAAGTTCCTCGGGCGGCCCTTTTCGTCGGTGATCTGGAAGGTCAGCTCGGCCTCGTAGACCGGGCCGGTATAGTAGCCGAGGCCACGGACGACGCCGGGGTCGATGACGATCCGGTCAGGGCCGTAGCCTTGGGCGGCAAGGAGTGCAGCAATGGCCTCCAGTTCTGCTACGCCCTCAAGGCCCTGCTGGCTGTTGCCGACAATCCTGCGAAGCTCTCCGAGCATGTTCTTCTGAAGAACATCGCTAAGTTCCGGGGTCTTGAACGGAGCGTAAACCTCGCCATGCGATCCGGGCTGACGCTGGACGCCGTGGGCCGCAACCTTGGCCAGGGACATCCCCGACTCTACAAAGGCCATAATGTTTTCAGCCTGCGCCGCGCTCAGCCCCGCGCCCTTGGTGAAGTCGCCGCTTTCGTCCTTGCGGCCCTCGCCCAGCAGCGCGCGCACGCCGTCCGGTCCCAGACGGTCGATCTTGTCGATGGCACGCAGGACGATGCCGCGTTCGTGGGCGAATTTTTCGGGGTCGGCGGGGTCGAGTACGCCTGCGACCTCCATCACCCCGTTCAGGACCTTGCGGTTGTTTACCTTCACCACATAGTCGCCGCGCGGGATGCCCACCGTCTCAAGCGCGTCGGCGAGCATGGCGCAGATCTCGGCATCCGCCGCGACGGAGCCCGACCCCACCGTATCGGCGTCGCACTGGTAGAACTGCCGGAACCGGCCCGGCCCGGGTTTCTCGTTCCGCCAGACCGGGCCCATCGCATAGCGGCGGTAGGGCGAGGGCAGGTCGTTGCGATATTGCGCGGCGACGCGGGCCAAAGGTGCGGTCAGGTCGTAGCGCAGCGCCAGCCAGTCGGCATCCCCCCCTTCCGACCCGGCTTCCTGCCAGGCGAAGACGCCCTCGTTCGGGCGGTCGACGTCGGGCAGGAACTTGCCCAGCGCCTCGACCGTCTCGACCGCCGAGGTTTCCAGCGGATCGAACCCGTAGCGGTGGTACACCCCGGCGATGGCGTCGAGCATGGCTTTGCGCTCGGTGACCTCGGCGCCGAAATAGTCGCGGAAGCCCTTCGGCGTCTCGGCGCGGGGGCGGCGGGGTTTGTCCATGGCTGAGCCTTCGCTTTTCGTCGTGGTCCGTGTATCGGAAGGGGGCAGAGGCGGCAAGCGGGGGGTGGGATGGACCAGAAGGACGATGCCAGGTTTGGCGCCCTTGAGGAACGGGTGGCCCATCTGATCCGCGCGGTCGACGATCTGTCGGACGTCGTGGCCCGCCAGACCGCCGAGATCGCCACGCTGGAACGCCGGGTGCGGCTGTTGCTGGAACGCGCGGCCGAGGAAGAGGCGCTGGGCGGGCAGCGGCCGGAGGCCAACGTCCGGCCGCCGCACTGGTAGCGCCGGGCCCCGCCCGTCAGCGCGGGAACGGCCGGCTGAGCCCGGAGGCCCCGGCAAGGCCCAGGCGCCAGGGCAGGTCGGTTGCCCGGGTCAGGCCGATCCTTGGGCCGGTCAGGATGGCGGGCGGGCTTGCGGCTGCGCTTAGCGCGAAGTCCGCGCCATCGAAGCGCCGGCCATTGTCGTCAAGCCGGATGGCCAGCGCCTGACCCAGCCGGCCAGGTCCGCTGGCCAGGGTTGCGGCGCTGGCGGGCAGGCGGCGGCGTTCGGCCATGCGGTCGCTGCCGACCTCGGGGCGAAGCGCGCGGATCAGCACGGCCTCGCCGGGGCGCCCGACGACGTTGAGGCAGAGATGGCAGCCGTAGGAAAGATAGACATAGACGCTGCCCGGCGGGCCGAACATCGCGGCATTGCGCCGCGTCGGGCCGCGGAAACTGTGCGAGGCCGGATCGTCGCGGCCATAAGCCTCGCATTCCAGGATGGTGCCGCCGCAGCCGCGGACGACCAGCCGGGCGCCGATCAGGCTGCGCGCCAGGGTGAGGACGGGCTGGTCAAAGCTTGCGGGGTCGAAGGGCAGGTCCATCGGGATCGGCTTCGGGGCGGGCGGTGTCTGGCCGCTCTGTCCTGCCCTGCGCAATCGGCCTGCGCAATGGTCCTGTCGCTTGCAACAAGGGTCTGCGGGAAGGCGCGCCGGGCCGGATCTCAGTTCAGCAGGTGCAGCGCGCGTTCCTTCAGCGCCCGGGCCATCAGCCGATGCAGCCAGCCGCCAAGCGAGTCGACCTCGTTCGGCATCACCCTGTCCTGCAGCGCCAGGAGCAATGTCGCCTCGACCAGGCGGTCGGCTGCCATCGGATCGTCGATCATCAGCCGCGCCGAAAGGCGCAGGCGCGGGACCACCGAGTCGAGCGTCGCCTCGGCGCGCGAGGCGAGGGTCGTCCAGGTCAGCCAGGCCGCGTCCGAGGGCGTGGCGGGCTTGCTGAGCCGGGGGGTGTCGTGGAACCGGGCCGGGATCAGGCTCAGGTCGTGGCCGGTGTAGAAGAGGAAGGGGATGCCGGCGCAGCGCAGCCGGTCGGCCAGACCAAAGACCGGCCGACCGTGCAGCAGGATGTCCAGAACCGCGACATCGGCTGACATCGCGTTGCATTCGGCCGCCTCCAGCGTGGCGAAGGGCCCCTGGATGACCGCCCCGGCAGTGCGGAAATGGTCGACGAGGATCATTCCGGTCAGGCAGTCGTCATCGACGATCAGGATCCGTTGACCTGCAAGGCTACGCAATCGGGGAGTCCTCCGGGGCTGTGGCCGCCTGACGGGGACGGGCGGACCCTGGCGGCGGCCTGCTCCAGTCGATGATGTGCAGCCAAGACGGACAAGCGGGGCCTCTAACTGGCAACGGGCGGTCTCCTGCGCAAACGTGGCGCGCGCTGCCGGAAGACGCTGCAGTCCGGGCACGCCGCAGATGAGGAACGCACAACTTGCGGTGTGGTTCCGGTGCGGTCGAATGTACCGGAACGAGCAGCCGCAGCAGTGCGGCGCCGCCGGTCAGTCGGTGGCGGTGTCGTCCGTCGGCCCCCGCGCCGCGCGAAGGGCGGCTTCCAGACGCTCGGCCAGCTGGCGGATGCGGGGAGGCACCGGTTGCTTGTCGATCTCGGCAATCAGGGACGTCAGGGCGGCAGCGAGAGCAGGGTCCATCGGAACCGGAGTTGCGTCGTCGTCTGCCATCCTGCCCTCGTCAGCGCCGCTCAAGGCCGTGCCCGGCGCCTTGCACCCGGTGGCCAGTGTCGTCGCGGTCGGTGGCCAGAGTGAGGCAGCAGCAGGGCAACCCCGGGTTCCTCCGCACTGGCTGGGGCCGGGCGGGCAGGCGACACGCCAAACGGAAGACGGCCCCGCAGTCCATGCGGGGCCGTCCCGTCCGCACCCCCGTCCCGTGAGACAATCGGGAGAGATTCGGGTCCGCGGATGCAGGCCGCTTACGCCGCCATGAGTGCCGCCTTGTTGACCGAGCCCTCGGCGATCTTCGTCAGGGCCTTGTCGGTGGCGCCTTCCTCTTGCAGCGTCGCATCAAGCAGCTTGGCCGCTTCGGTCAGCCCCAGCGTCTTGGCCCAGCGGCAGAGCGTGCCGTAGCGGGCGATCTCGTAATGCTCGACCGCCTGGGCGGCGGCGACGAGGCTCGCGTCCAGCGCCGGGCTGTCGGCGAAGTCCTCCAGCGCCTCTTCGCCCTCTTCGAGGATGCCGTCGATGGCCGGGCAGGTCTTGCCGCGCGCGGGTTTGCCGATGAGGTCGAACACCTGCTGCAGGCGCTCGACATGGCCCTGGGTTTCGTCCTTGTGCTGCTCGAAGGCGCTTTTCAGCTCGGCCGACTGGGCCCCCCGCGCCATCTTCGGCAGCGCGCGCAGGACCTTGCGTTCGGCATAGTAGATGTCCTTCAGGGTTTCGTGGAACAGGGTCTCAAGGGTCTTGGCTTTCATCTCTGGCTCCATTCGAGGGGGTGGGTTCTGGCGAAAGAACGCTGCAGACCTAACGAACGGGGGCGCGAAAGGTTCCGGTCGGGCTTAGGTCTCGGCGCCAAGAGCCGCCTGCAAGAGCCTTCGGCCGCGGCTGATCCGGCTTTTGACGGTGCCGATGTCGCAGCCCAGGATCTCGGCGGCGCACTGGTAGCTTTCGCCGGTGACGAGGACGAGGACCACCGCCTCGCGGTAAGCAAGCGGCAGGCCCAGCAGGGCGGCCTCGATCTCGCGACCCCGGACGTGCCAGTACTGATCCGGCTGCGAGACCGGCTGGGAGGAGACGCAATTCTCGGCGCCGGGACGCTCGCGGCTGCGCTTGATGCGGTCGTTGTAAAAGCGGTTGCGCATGATGGTGAACATCCAGGCGCGCATGTTGCTGCCTGGCCGGTACGAGCCGACCTTCTCGATGGCGCGTAGCAGCGTGTCCTGCACCAGATCGTCAGGGTCCCCCAGCCGGCCGCACAGCGACCGCGCAAAGAGCCGCAAGGCCGGAATGTGGCTCAGGATGTCGTCCGACATGGGGGTGCCCTTCCGTGCAGGTAGCTCGGCGGTCGCAGCGTCGCGGGGATAATGCGGCGCGGGGCAGCCAGTTCCCCGCAGACGCGCCACCTTTTGGCAGCAAGCCTGCGGGAACCATCCGCCCGCCTTCCGGTTCATCCGGTTGCAGGCGGCGGACCCGCCGGAGCCTGCCTTTGTTTCTTGCCTTGTTCCCAGCCTCAGGAGGCCCAGCATGACGTCGAGAACCCAGCCGCAGACCGGACCGGACGCAGGACCGGCCGAGGTGCACCAGACCGTGGCGCTGGGCGCCGAGGTGCTGACGACCTCGCAGGGGGTCGCGATCAGCGACAACCAGAACAGTCTGAAGGCGGGCGCCCGGGGGCCGACGCTGCTGGAGGACTTCGTCCTGCGCGACAAGATCTTCCACTTCGACCACGAGCGCATTCCCGAACGCGTGGTCCATGCCCGGGGCTTTGGCGCGCATGGCACCTTCGAATGCACGCGCGAGCTGTCGGGCATCACCCGCGCGGCGCCGTTCCAGAAGGTGGGCAAGCGGACCGAGACCTTCGTGCGCTTTTCCACCGTGGCGGGGTCGAAGGGGTCGATGGACCTGGCCCGCGACGTGCGGGGCTTTGCGGTGAAGTTCTACACCGACGAGGGGAACTGGGACCTCGTCGGCAACAACGTCCCGGTGTTCTTCATCCAGGACGCGATGAAGTTCCCCGATCTGGTCCACGCGGTGAAGCCAGAGCCCGACCGGGGCTTTCCGCAGGCGCAATCGGCGCATGACACGTTCTGGGACTACATCTCGCTGACGCCGGAAGCGATGCACATGGTGATGTGGCAGATGTCGGACCGCACCATCCCCCGCTCGCTGCGCATGATGGAGGGGTTCGGGGTCCACACCTTCCGGCTGGTCAATGCCGCTGGCGAGGCGCGGTTCGTCAAGTTCCACTGGAAGCCGCGGCAGGGGGTGCAGTCGGTGCTCTGGGACGAGGCGGTGAAGATCAACGGCGCCGACCCCGACTTTCACCGCCGCGACCTGTGGGAGGCGCTGACCTCGGGCGACCAGCCGCAGTGGGACCTGTGCCTGCAGGTCTTCGACCAGGACTTCGCCGACCGTTTCGACTTTGACGTGCTGGATGCGACCAAGCTGATCCCCGAGGAGCTGCTTCCGGCGGAACCCGTGGGCACGCTGACGCTGGACCGCGCGGTGGACAACTTCTTCGAGTTCACCGAGCAGGTCGCCTTCTGCACCCAGCATGTGATCCCCGGCATCGACTTTACCGAGGACCCGCTTCTGCAGGGGCGCAACTTCAGTTATCTCGACACCCAGCTGAAGCGGCTGGGCAGCACCAATTTCACCCAGCTGGAGGTCAACCGGCCGCGCGGCTGTCCGATGCACAATTTCCAGCAGGACGGGCACATGCGGGTGGGCAACCGCAAGGGCCGGGTCAACTATGAGCCGAACGGCTTCGAGGAAGGCCCGCGCGAGGACCCGCTGAAGGGCTATGTCAGCTATGCCGCCCCGGTCGAGGGCGCCAAGGTCCGCATCCGGGCGGACAGCTTTGCCGACCATTACAGCCAGGCGCGGCAGTTCTACATCAGCCAGACGGCGGTGGAGCAAAAGCATCTGCGCGATGCGCTGGTCTTCGAGCTGGGCAAGTGCGAGCTGGCGCGCGTCCGTCGGGCGGTGGTCGGCCATCTGCGCAACATCGACGAGGACCTGGCGTCGGGCGTTGCGGCGGGCCTCGGTCTGCCAGAGCTGCCGCCCCCGGCCACGGCCGCCCGGCCGACGCGGCAGGACCTGCCGCCCTCGGCCGCGCTGAGCATCCTGAAAAACGCCCCCGGCAGCTTTGCCGGGCGGGTGATGGGCGTGATGATCGGCGACGGCTGCGACGGCGCCGTGCTGGACCGGCTGGTCGCAGCGGTCTCCGGGGCGGGCGGCAAGGTCAGGATCATCGCCCCCCGCGTGACCGGCGCCCATGACGACGGCGGCACCCTGCGCGCGGCGCAGTTCAGCATCGCCGGCGGCCCGTCGGTCCTGTTCGACGCGGTGGCGATCCTGCTTGGGCCGGACGACGCGGCAACGGTGGCGCAGACCCCGCAGGCGCAGACCTTCCTGCGCGACGCCTTCGCTCATGCCAAGTTCATCGGCCACATGCAGACAGAGGCCCTGTTCGAGGCCGCGGGACTGGACGGCAAGGCCGATGCGGGCTGCTTCGATCTGGGGGCCGTCTCGGACGCGGACGGGGTGGCCGACTTCGTCGCCGCCTGCACAGACCTTCGCTTCTGGGAGCGGAGCGGGCTGGCCTGACCGCAAGCGCCGGCGAAGGGGCCGGCAGTCAGCGCGCCGCCGCTGTCCTGGCCTTGGTGATCAGGATGTCGGCGGTGCAGGCGCAGACCTCGGCCGTGCAGATCACCGGCGCGACCGGCAGGGCGACCGCCGCGCCAAGCTGCCCGATCTGCCCCCCGACGGCGCAGACCGCACGGGTGACGCTGCCGCTGGCCTTGATCCGCAGCGACTCCAGCCCGGCGTTGCAGCGATAGCCGGTCCAGCGGTTTTCGTGCCGCAGGACGAATTCGTTGGCGCGCACCCGCTGGCGCTGCCCGTCCGGCAGTTGCACGGTCATCGTCCCGCGCGGCATCGTGCCCTGCGGCGCGCCGGTCGGGGGTATCCCTTCGGCCATCTGCCGCAACTGATCGGGCGTGTAGTCGAAGAGCTGGTCCTCGAAATCGACACGCAGCGGCTTCAGCGTGATCGAGGCCGAGGGCATCGCCGCGCGCAGGGCCCGGGCCTCGTCCAGCGTGCGCTCGAACTGCCCGGGGCGCATGGTGACGTTCAGATGCACCGGCATCCGGTCCGCCAGCATCCGGCCCACGGCCAGGAAATGATCGAGATCGGCGAACTCGTTGTGATAGGTCAGGATCATGCTGTCCAGAAGCGGCGCGATCTTCTGCCAGAAGCGCAGCGTCCGCGAGGCGTTCGAGATCAGGCTGACCGCAAAGCCGTGCCGCGCGGCGGCCTCCAGAAGGGGGACGATCTGGGGATGCATCGTCGGCTCGCCGCCGGTGAACTGCAGCCAGACCTTCTTGCCGCGTGCCTGCACGTAATGCCGGTCAAGCTGGTGGTAGAAGTCCAGCACGTCCTCGACCCTCTGCCAGCCCGAAGAGCCGTCGTGCAGCGCTTTCGGGCAATAGCTGCAGGCATAGCTGCAGCCGTTCCCCAGCATCCAGTCGACCAGCACGACGCGGGCGTGATCGGCCTTGCTGTGCTCGATCAGATCGAAGCTGCGAGGGGAAAACATATCCATCGGGACCGGGTCTGGGCAGAAAGCATTTTGCTCGCGGTGCCGGCAGAGTATGCTACGATCCGGGTGATTGAAACCTTGTCCTTTCCACGCCGCGCCTGACCGGTGCCGCCGTATCCGGGTTCTTCCATGCCGCTCTTCCTGACCCTTTCTGCCGCGTGTCGCCGGGCCGTGCTGGCAACGGCGATGCTGCTTCTGGCCCAGGCCGCGATGGCGCAGGACCGCTGGGCCCTGGTCGTCGGCGTCTCGGCCTACGAGAACGGCCAGATCGCCTCGCTGAAGAACACGCTCAACGATTCGCGGACGGTCGCGGCCTCGCTGAACGACAAGGGGTTCAAGGTCTATTACCTTGAAAACGCTGCCAGACAGAAGATCGAGGCCGCGCTGGGCCTGATCGAGGCCGAACAGAAGGGCGCGGCGCTGGGGGTGGTCTATTTCGCCGGTCACGCCGTGCAGCTGGACGGCGAGAACTTCCTGCTGCCGGCCGACCTCAACCCGTCGGGCGCCACGCCGCTGCAAGAGCAGGCGATCTCGGTCAATACGGTGGTGTCGCGGATCAACGCGCTGGGGACCCAGACGCTGGTGGTGATTCTGGATGCCTGTCGCAACTCTCCCTTGCCCGGGGAAAGCGCCAGCGGCACCGGTCTGGCGCTGATCGACGCGCCGCAGAACACCATCATCGCCTATGCCACGGCCCCGGGCGCGGTGGCCTTCGACGGGGCCGGGGCGAACAGCCCCTATACCGCCGCGCTCGCTTCGGCGCTGGAAGGGGCCGAGGCCGATTTCCGCGACGTGCTGCGGCTGGTGCGGGCGCGGGTGCGCCAGGCCACCGGCGGGGCGCAGACGCCCTGGTACATCGACAACAGCAAGACGCCGATCCCGCTGGCGCCGCGCGATGCCGACGCGCCGGACCAGCTGGTCGAGATGGTGGCGGGCCGCGAGATCGACCTTTCCACGACCGCCTGGCTCACGATCGCGCAAAGCGCCGACCCGCGCGATTTCGAGTTCTTCATCGAGCTTTTCCCGCAGGACCAGCTGGCCGAGGCGGCAAAGCGGCAGCTGGTCGAGATCGAGGCCGAGCCCGACCCCACCTTCCCGCTGATGGAGATCGAGGTCGAGGGCGCGGGCCGCGAGGTGCCCGACGGGCTTATGGC
>Ga0075157_10002663_pt1 | contig 10317 bp, 8 predicted proteins | sample JI81BgreenDNA_FD_70967 | JGI IMG/M metagenome (GOLD analysis project Ga0075157, IMG submission 70967) | Wastewater effluent complex algal communities from Wisconsin, to seasonally profile nutrient transformation and Carbon sequestration -... | ecosystem: Engineered > WWTP > Effluent > Algae...
TCGCCATCTTGCACCCACAATTGAGGGCTAATGCGAAGGGGTTGACAGGAATATTCGCCGACAACCATTCCCCCCACAGAAACGCTAGCATCTTCTCCACGATTGGAAAGTTCTTGCAAAATAGCTTTGAGGGAATTGAGTTTTTTCCCGTCTTGTACTTGCTGCGGTGTCAGCTTGACAATCACCATTTCTAAAACTTCGACAGGTTTTGTCGATCGTACAACGTTGACTGGTTCCGCCGGCCAATGGTTATTTATTTCCGGTTGGGCCCTCTCGATTTCCTCTTCAACCTGTACTGTTTCCACCGGCTTTGCAGTGTCTACAATTATCTGAATTTCCTCTCCATCTTTCTCGATTTTTCCACTAATCAGTAAGATAGCATTCTCTACAATGTAAGGTTTCACTTGTTCGTAAGACTTGGGGAACACCACAGCTTTTATTTGAGCAGTCAAATCTTCTAATTGCAAAATTGCCATCGCATCGCCTTTTTTTGTCACTACCATTTTGATAGCGCTGAGCATGACAATAACTGATACTTTCCCCTTTTTATCTGCTAACTCTTCGAGAGTCACCACATCGGGGTCTGGGTTTACTTGCATGAGAAACTTTAGGGGATGTTCTGACACATAAAAGCCAAGCAGTTCTTTTTCTAAACGCAATTTTTCTTGGTTGTCATAATCTTTTATTAATTTAGATTTTGGCGCGGACTCATAGGTATTGACTGACTTGCCAAAGCTATTCCCACCTAACAAGTCAAAAAGATTACCTTGGCCGCTTTCTCGGTCTCTTTTGCGCTCTTGCGCCCATTTAATTACCCCTTCGAGGTCGTGTACTAATTGATTGCGGTTGTGTTCAATTTTATCAAAAGCACCGCATTGAATTAATGCTTCTAAAGCGCGGCGGTTGACAGAATGGAGATTTACGCGATCGCACAAATCAGCCAGCGATTTAAACTTACCCCCTTCCTGCCGCGCCGCCAAAATATTTTCAATTGCCGCTTCTCCCACATTTTTAACCGCCGAAATTCCAAACAAAATTTTATCTTTTGCAGAGCCAGTCATCTGTTTCGGCATCGGTGTAAAAGTAAGTTCCGAGCTATTAACATCGGGCGGCTCAACCTCAATACCCAGCTTGAGACAATTGGCAATATATTTCTGTACTTTATCCTGATCGCCCCTGTTAGCCGTCAGCAGTGCAGCCATGTATTCTAGAGGATAATTCGCCTTTAAATAGGCAGTTTGATAAGTGATATAGGCATAGGCCATTGAATGGGATTTATTAAAACAGTTAGATGCCACCAAACTATTTTCTAGGATAAAGTTATGTTCTCGTTCAACGCCTATGTCATAGACCTCTTGAGTTCCTAGTGATTTTCGACTAATAATTTTAACCATGTTTGTAACTCCTGAGAATAGCCTCTATTTTAGTTTTCTTTCGTTGCAATCCCAAGCTGGGATATTGATACACAAAATCATAGAATGCTTGTATATTTTTTCGACTAAAGATTCTCCAATAATAAACTTTTTTTAATTGATGCTCTTGTACAGAACCCATCCCTAGGTGCATTGCTAGTTCGCGGGCAAATTCAAAGGAACCAACAATGCAGACTAAACCGCCACTTCTACCTTTGTTTGCATAAGCACAACCGTCACCATCAAAATAGCCTAACACATAAGACCCTAAATATTTTAAGTTAGGGAAATAGGTAACTTCCGAAAAAGTTCTTCCTGTTATGATGCCGTAGCTCTGTAAAGAGCTTGCCAGCTTTTCAGAAGAAAAATTTATTCGGTAGTGAGGAGCATAATTTTGAGGCTGAATAACTCTAATTTCACCAGAGTATTGTAGCTCTATGCTGAGCATTTCTGTAAGTTCTTTGTCAATAGATTCAAAAGCTACATAATTAGTTTGAGTAACGCAGCCATCAGCAGCTATCAATCCTAATAAATAAGCTTTAGCTTGAGAGTCAATTACATCAAAATAGCTCTCATTTAAAGTATAGCGGTTTCGCCGCTTAGTATTAATGTTCGCTTCTTTTAAAACCCTTGAAACTGCTCTTTCGCTTACACCAAGGTAGTTAGGGATGTCTCGACACTCCATGCCCTGATTAAAAGCAGAAATGATTTTTTCCTTGTGTTCCGATTTTAGCTGCCTATAGTCGAGATACATTTTATATATCTGAGCTAGAGTTTATTTGTTTTAAGTCTAATCCTTGTTCAAAGATTTCGTCAATGGGCAGCATTTGACCGCCAACAGTCATAAACTTGTGATCTTTTGTGGCGCGAATTATCGAGCCATCTTCCAGACAATACTCAAAGACCTCCTGCTGCCCCCGGCGATGCCACTGTGAAATTGACTGTGTATAAATATAACCGTTGCTATCAACACTATAAACAGTACATTCAATTTTTTCCTCAACGATTTTGCCAATAGCCATGGGCCCATATTCCACCGTCAATATCTTCGTGTCATAGCTCAAACAATATTCCGCGAATTGTAGCATCTGGGCGAACAACTTTTCAGCAATTCTTTGACTTACTCCATTCTTAGTTGCCCCATCGATAAATGTTTCTTTTTGCTTCTGCATTTCATCAGCTTTCTTCTTACCCATTGCGCGCCGCAGCAAGTCAGCTTGACCCAAAGAATAGCCCGCCAAATCTTGAGCCATCCGCATAATTTGCTCTTGAAAGCAAAGCGTTCCGTAAGTCTCTTTTAAAATCGGTTCTAATAGCGGATGATCGTACTCAACGGTTTTACCGTGCTTGCAGTCAATAAACTGAGGAATCAAACCTGCATCCAGCGGCCCAGGTCGGTAAAGTGCCAAAATAGAAGAAATATCATCAAGACAGGAAGGTTTGAGTTTTTTCACTACATCCAGCATTCCAGAGGATTCTAACTGAAAAATACCTTCTAAATCTCCTCTTTCTAAAAGTCTATAGGTTTTATCTACATCATCTGGTAACTTTTTGATTCTGCCAAAAGTCTCTTGAGCTCTGCGCTCAATATCAGAAGGTAGCATTTCTGGATCGACAATTAGATTTTGGGTTTGTTTAATATAATCAACAGTTTTCTGGAGCGTTGTTAAATTTTTTAAGCCCAAAAAGTCCATTTTCAGCAGCCCCAAAAATTCCAAATCTTCCATGAAATATTGGGTAATCACAGCACCCTCATTATTTTTTTGCAGCGGTACAAGTTCATCCAATGGCTCTGAAGAAATTACCACACCTGCTGCGTGAACGCCATAGGTTTTGTTGGTTCCTTCAATGCGAATTGCCATGTCAATCCACTGACGGACTGGGACTTCAGTACCAGTTTCTGCATTTATGCAAATTGTATTTTCATAGTTGTCTTTAAATTCCTGTGCAGGTGTGTCATTGGAAATCATCACTTTAAGTTTTTCCGGTTTTCCCCTGGACACGGGAATTAATTTAGCCATTTCGTCGGCTTTTTTGTAAGGAATACCTAACACTCTGGCAACATCTTTCAAGACAGCTTTTGATGTCATTCTGTTGAAAGTAATAATTTGCGCTACGCGCTCGCTACCATATTTTTCCGTAACGTATTTAATCATGTCGTCCCGCCTTTCTATGCAGAAATCGCTATCAATGTCTGGCATAGATTTCCGTTCGGGATTGAGAAATCGCTCGAATAGTAGTCCGTGGTGTACGGGGTCTATATTGGTGATTTTGAGGACGTAGGCAACTAGAGAACCTGCGGCAGAACCGCGTCCTGGCCCTACTGGAATATCGTTGTCTCTAGCATATTTTATGTAGTCCCAAACTACTAAAAAGTATTCCGAAAATCCCATCTGCTGAAGCATTTTCAGTTCGTATTCTAGTCTTTGTTTGTAGACTGGGGGGATTTCATTTCTGGTGCGGGCTTTGAGGCGTTCTAAGAGTCCCAGCCAGGATATTTCTTCTACATAAGTATCGGCTGTATGTTCGGGGGGAATTGGAATTGTGGGAATTCGAGCTTCTCCTGTGAGCTCGTATCTCGATACTTTATTTGCGACTTCTAGGGTATTTGCGATCGCCTCTTTGATTGTTTCATCATCCAAATGGTCTCGAAACAGTTGCGCCATCTCCTCTGCGGACTTAAGGTATTCAGTACCGCTGTAGCGCATCCGCTTGTCTTCTTCAATCAGTTTGTTGGTGTTAATGCACAGCAAAGCATCGTGTGCTTCTACGTCGTTGCAGGAAATATAGTGAGAATCATTGGTGGCAATTATTTTAATTTTGAGTTCGCGGGCAATTTTGACGATTTCAACATTAACAATCCGGTCTTCCGGGGAACCGTGGTCTTGAATTTCTATATAGTAATCTTCTCCAAATACTTCTTTATACCATGTGGCTACTTCACGGGCAGTATCTAGCTTGTTTTGCAGAATCATTTGGGGAACTTCGCCGCCCAAACAAGCACTGGTAACAATTAAACCTTCGGAGTATTGTTTTAGCAGTTCCTTGTTGATGCAGGGGCGGGCAAAAATACCTCTTTCTGGCATTCCCTTTAAGTGGGAAATTGTGGTTAGTTTGACTAGGTTTTTATAACCTTGGGTATTTTTAGCTAAAACAACTTGATGGTATTTTCTTCTACCTCGAACTTTTACTTCAATGTCGCCGTTGACGACGTACATTTCATTGCCAATAATCGGCTTGATATTTTTATTTCGGCAAACTTTGATGAGCTCGATCGCCCCGTACATCACCCCGTGATCTGTAAGGGCGATCGCGGGCATCCCCAATTCCACCGCCCGTTCTGCGAGCTGCTGTAGCTGAGACGCCCCATCTAGTAAGCTATAATCGCTGTGAATGTGCAAACCAACGAAGGACATAGCGATTTTGGATTTTAGATTTTAGATTTTAGATTGTACACCATCCGGATAGAGAAAGATCAATTGACACTCCCCGGTCTGAAGACACGGGGATTCTTAAGGACAAACTTTGGGGGATGAACCCACCCAAAGTTTGATTCTTAAAGGGTTTGTCAGCAACCCACTACCCACTCGCTCAACAATTGAGTCTATGGCTACATTTGATTTTCGGATGATATTGGCAGCACCATTTACATCTGCATTCAGTATTAATCCGCTCGCCGAACGGTACAAACCTCTTTTGATTCTTTTACCTGATGGTTGCCAATTGTCAGGTTTTTCACCAACTTTAACTGGCAGAAAATCTCGGTTTAAGAAGCTGGCTTTTGAAGTGTAAGATTCATCCTGTTCTACAAATCTCCATCCTAGAGAATCGCATTCTTGTTGTAATCTTTCTTTGACTTTAGCTGTCGGTATTTGGACAAAGTTCTGATTGGTTTTTCCTCCCATATTGACCTCTTGCTTCTGTCCTTTATTCCAACCAAAGGCTATGACATTAATTTGGTAACTTTCGCAATAATCTATGATAGTTCTGACAGCTTTATTAACCGCATCTCTCATTCTTCTGGCGCGATTTTCCGATAACTGTTGCAGTTTTTTTGACGAGAATCCTTGAGGTAGCTTATGTCGGGAATGTTCTGATTGAACTCTGGCTTTTTGTTTGTTAAACTCTTGGTTCCAAGATTTCAGCTTATGACCATCAATAATAAATGGCTTACCATTGCTAGAAACACAAGTTAGCCAGTTGTTGATACCATGATCTATGCCCAGAATCCCTGTTACTTCGAGACTACAGCTAGGAGCTTGCTTGGTAAGAGATTCATGGACGTATTCAATCCAGACCTTACCATTTCTAGGGATTAACCTGAGTTCTTTAATCTGGCAACCCTTAAGCCTTTCTGGTAGTGGAATCCAGAGAGCATCTGTCCCGAAGTGTTCTTTCCCTTGCTTTCCTAGAGGGAGTCTTACCCTATTGCCGACTATTTTTAAGGCTTGTCCCGGATAGGAAACTTGGTACATACCGCCTTTGGTTCTGTACTTAGGCAATCTGGGTTTTTGATTGATTTCCCCTTTTTTGACTAACCTTTCTAAGGCTCGGAAAGAGCTGAAAGATTCAGCAACAGATTTAAGGGATTGTTGCGCGACTTGCGAGTAAAGTAAGCTGTAATTCTCGTTAGTTTTAGCAATCCTGTACAAGTCGGGATATTTAACCGCACTTTTGTCTTTAAAGTATCGTTGCCGACTTTCGTAAGTCCCGACATTAAACAGATTGTTTGACCATCTCAGCAGTTGCTCTACAATGGATTTGTCGAATCCCTTTAAATGCCAGATATCTTTTTGTACTGCATACATTTGACTTTCACCTCCCTTGATTAATTTTACTGCATTTGGTAGTTGGGAAATTGGTAGGCAGGATAAATCCTGCGATGCCCTTTCATCCCTGGACTAAAGTCACAGGGTTTTCAGGGAGTTTTTTATAAAAAAATTTGGGACTCAATCGTTGTTCTCTCGTAGGGTGGGTATCGATTGCATTACTAAATAGCGATCGCACTGTTACAAACTTGCTTGTTTCAAATAACGATCCAAGTCTTTAACCCGTTCTTGTGTCACCCTCGCTCTGCAATAACCGTAGGTAGAAGCAGCCAAAGTTCCACCTTCAAACTGCCCCATTTCATAATTGCAAGATTCATCTCTAAACTTGAGCCAACTACGCTGTGCTACTATCAATCTTTGCTTTTGTTTGCTGTTGAGTTTCGGCTGAAGTTGCTGATATACTTGATTGAGTTTTCTGTCTGCTGCCTGAAACTCTTGACTGGAACACGCATTCTGCTCCTGTGTAGTTTGAGGACTTTTGCAGTTAGGCTGTTGGGCAAGTTGCCAGGAAGTGTTGCTGGCTTTGCTGGGAAGCAAAAATCCGGCTGTCAACAACAGCGAACTCGCGGCTAATTTGACCCAAATAGTGATTTTTTTCAAAATATTTACCTCTTTTTCAATCTTTAATTTTTTCTGGTTGAGCCGATCGCCAAATCCACCAAGCCGCCGCCCACAAAGTAAAATTGCCGAATAGAGTCATCGCCGCTTGCAGGGTAACAATCCATTCTAGGGCTGGGGAGTTGTCAAAATAGTGCCATGTACAGGCACACATAGCGCTGACGAGAGCGGGCAGCATTCCGGCGGAAAGGGCCCACCAAGCTCGGTTTTGAGTGACTTCGCCGTAAGTCCAAATTAACCAGATGGCGGCAATCCACTCGACGACGCTAGAGACGTGAATAATCCAGGTGGGAATTGACAAAGCGTGCATTTTTTGTATGGTGAACGAAGATGAAAGATTTATCGATCGGGACTTAGGCAACTGTCATATAAAGTATGATGAGTCAGTCGATTTTAGATTTTAGATTTTAGATTTTAGATTTACTCCACAGATGAATCTTGGAGCTTGAGCTTTAGTCTAAAATTTTAGGAGCATCCACGACTTAAGTCGGGACTTGTACCTGTTTTTGGGCCCGTCATACAATTTTAGATTAGCGATTCGAGATTTTATTAGATTTGCGATTTGAGCTGACTGATGACGTAAAGCCTTGAAGTTTGCTGACAGTAACATTTTTTTGGGTATTAGTATTATCAAATTTCAAATCTCAAAAAAATCTAAAATCCAAAATCTAAAATCTAAAATAGTTACATTCCCCATTACCAACAAAGAAAAGAGTAGAAATGCGAGCAATTTTGTGCGGCTATTACGGTAAAGGCAACGGCGGCGACGAGGCGCTGTTGGCATCGCTACTGCAAATGTTACCTGATGGCGTGACGCCGATCGTCCTGTCTGGCAATCCTGTCGAGACAAATCAGCGGTACGGGGTAGCTGCGCGCGATCGCATGAATGCCTTTCAAGTTATCGAAGCACTCCGCACCTCCGACGCCCTAATCTGGGGCGGCGGTAGTTTAATCCAAGACGCTACTAGCATGGTGAGCCCTTTCTATTATGGGGGTTTGATGGGATTAGCGCAGCAGATGGGCTTAAAAACTGTTGCTTGGGCCCAGGGAATTGGGCCTTTGAAGCGCGAAATGACTCGCAAGTTATCTCAGCGCTGTTTTGCTGGATGCACCGCCGTCAGCGTGCGGGATAAAGGTTCAGCTACTTTACTTGCAGATTGGCAAATTCCCTTTACTTTAGCGCCCGATCCCGTGTGGGCTTTGGAGAATTCTCCCGTGTCGGGTTTGTGGGATTTACCTGCGCCCAGAGTAGCTGTTTGTTTGCGTTCTCACTCTACACTAACTCCCGCCCGTTTGTCAATCTTAACTCAAGCTTTAGTTGACTTTCAAAAAGCAACTCGCACCTTAATTTTGCTGCTGCCTTTTCAAGCGTCTCACGACTTAGAAATTGCCCAACATTTGCACGAAGCCCTGCCCAAAAGGAGCTGCATTCTCAGTTTAGACGATCCGAGAAAGTTGAAAGGAGTGTTCCGGGGTGTCGAAATGGCGATCGGGATGCGCTACCACAGTTTAATTATGGCCGCATCCGAAGAATGCCGCTGTTTTGCTCTCAGCTACGATCCCAAAGTCAGCCAGTTAATGGAAGAGCTAGAAATGCCGGGATACTTATTATCAGAATTGCCAGACGATCCTTATTTAATCAGCAAAACCTGGATCGAACATTATGCTAACGGCGACGCCTTATCGCCAGACAGGATAAAATTTATAGTAGAGCGATCGCTCTTTCATCGCGAAGTATTGCGAGCCGCGCTCCAGCAGTCTACGTAAGAGGTAAAATACCGTGACAGCCAGTACAGCCGACTTAAAAATTACCTGGGAAAAATTGCCAGACGACTTCATTTTAGACGAGGAACCTGTGGAAAATATCGACCAGCCCTTGCTCGCTGCTACCTTGCGCGAAATCCTAGAAATCGCAGGGCTAATTTTAACAGGAATATTAGTTGCCCCAAACATGGGAATTTGCGCTACATTAAACGGCAAGCTAGTTATTAAAGATCCAGATTGGTTTTATGCCCGCAACGTTCAGTCGCTTTCCAGTCAAGAAATTCGCCGTAGTTACACTCCCAACTTAGAAGGAGAAGTCCCGGCGATCGTGATGGAATTTTTGTCAGCTAGTCCCAACGATGAATATTCTAGTAAACAAACTTATCCCCCCGGCAAATGGTATTTTTACGAGCAAATATTGCGCGTTCCAGTCTATGCACTTTTTGAACCAGCCGCCGGAGTGTTAGAAGTCTACCATTTGGATTCATCAGGAAAGTATGAAGTACAACCACCCGATGCTTTCGGCCGTTATTGGATTTCAGGAGTTGGGTTATTTCTGGGTGTTTGGCAGGGAACAAAAGCCGAAAGAACGGGATATTGGTTGCGGTGGTGGGATGATAGCGGAGAGATGTTATTGTGGGGAGTAGAGATGGTAGAAAGGGAACGGCAGGAAAAAGCAAATGTTCAACAGCAAGCCGATCGACTAGCCGCCCAATTAAGAGCAGCAGGCATTGAACCAGAAGCCTAATGCAATAATGAGCAATTAAAATTTTCCGCGGAAAAATTTTAATTGCTCATTAATTAAAAAGTATTGAACAACATCGCAAACATCAATATTTATCGGCGTTAATCAGCCTTCATCAGCGGTTAAAAATTACATTCAGGAGACAGCAAAATTGGCAAGAGTAAGAGTGCGGGAACACGTCAATCCCCTATCAATTAGATATCAAGCATCTGCAAGTCCCCCGGATTGGACTAAAATCTATGCGGACTTAAATTTACCGCTGCATTTAGATATCGGCTGCGGCAGAGGACGGTTTTTGTGGCACATGGCGCAAGTACAAACTGACTGGAATTTTCTAGGATTAGAAATTCGGGAACCTCTGGTAGAAGAGGCGAATCTTTGGCGGGACGAAAAAGCCTTGACAAATTTGCACTATTTGTTTTGCAATGCGAATAGTTCCCTGAAGCCGATTTTAGAAACTTTACCCGCAGGTACTTTGCAGCGAGTTAGCATTCAGTTTCCCGATCCCTGGTTCAAGAAAAAGCACCACAAACGGCGGGTGGTACAGCAGGAATTAGTCAACGAATTGGCAATTTATCTGGCAATTGGCGGTGAAGTTTTTATCCAGTCAGATATTGAGGAAGTAGAAAGCGAAATGTGCGATCGCTTTTCATCTCACCCCAGTTTTAAACGTCAAAATGGCGACAACTGGCTAGCAGAAAATCCCCTGCCTGTTCCTACTGAAAGAGAAATTGCTACTCTGAAACGGGGCGAACCAGTTTATCGAGCACTGTATCAAAAATAATGCTCGCTTTTCCCAACTCACCTTTGTCATAAATGTTATAACTTACATCTTGCACCTTGGTTAGGAACAGGCAAGATGCCTGTTCCACAAAACTTAATTTTCTTGTGGAACTTTATTTAGGAACAGGCAAGATGCCTGTTCCACAAAACTTAATTTTCTTGTGGA
>Ga0075157_10002664_pt1 | contig 10312 bp, 9 predicted proteins | sample JI81BgreenDNA_FD_70967 | JGI IMG/M metagenome (GOLD analysis project Ga0075157, IMG submission 70967) | Wastewater effluent complex algal communities from Wisconsin, to seasonally profile nutrient transformation and Carbon sequestration -... | ecosystem: Engineered > WWTP > Effluent > Algae...
ATTTTTTTAAACCAAATTTAGCTTCTGATACGTCCGCTACTAAAATTTTCTTTTCTCCTAAACTTTTCTTTAGCTCTGGTAACCAATTGACAATAAGCCAAGCTCTAGATTCCATACTACCACCTTGACTTTTGGTTTGGTCTATAATAATGGCTTTTGCATCTTTTGACAAAATAAACCCCATTAAGATGTTATATGAATCTTTAAAATCTGTATTATCTATTTTCCCAATAAACTCCAAATAAATAGCTTCTATATCTGTCAAATGATAGATATTAGAAGAAGTGTTACTATAAATAGTCTCAGAAACCATATTTAATTATTATTTAAGAGTTCTTTTTAATCCAACTAATGGCATCTTGTAAATTTTCAAAAACTTCGATGGGGAAAGGTGTCATTTTTTTTACAGTTTGCTCAATATACTGGCTAATAAATTTTTTGAAGCCAAATTTAGCCTCTGAAATACCTGCAACAAGCATTTTTTTATCTCCAAGTTCTTTTTTTACTTCTGGTAACCAATTGACAACCAACCAAGCTCTTGCTTCCATGCTACCACCCTGACTTTTGGTCTGATCTGTGATGATGGCTGAAGCATTTTTTGCTATAATAAACTCCAAAAGTTTATTATAAGAAGCTTTATAATCATCATTTTCTATTTTTCCAATAAATTCGAGATATACTGTATTGATCTCTGATAAGTATGAAATATTGGCAGATTTGTTAGAATATAAGTTTTCAGATTCCATGATAGATTGAATATGTTAAAATTCTACAAAAATTTATAGAATAACTTCTAAAAATCCTAATGAAGTTTGATAAAAATAAAAAGGAGATGATAAATATCTCCTTTTTTATATTGAATCTTAATTTGTAAGAAACTTTTAAATTTTATCTAAAATATAAGCTATCTGAACAATAGGTAAATATAGGAATGAGCCAAACATAATACGTAAAGCAGCTTTTGGAGTATCGTCTTTCATGAGACTAAAGCTTTGAGCTGCAAACATACAGCCAGCAAAAGTAACAACAACAGCGGAAGTAATTCCTGTAAGATTAAAAAGTGCAGGAAGTAAACTAATAGGAATAAGAAAAAGGGTGTAGACCATAATTTGGATAGCAGAATTGAGGCTTCTACCTTGTTTAGAGGGTAATAGCCTAAATCCAGCCTTTTGGTAATCTTCATCCAAAACCCATGCAATTGCCCAAAAATGAGGGAATTGCCAAATAAATTGTACTGCAAAAATAATAAGAGCCTCGAAAGTAATGCTTCCTGTAGTGGCTGTCCAACCTAATAATGGAGGCAATGCACCAGGGATAGCTCCTACAAATACAGCTATGGAACCAATTCTTTTGAGTGGTGTATAAACGAAACCATACAAAATCATGGAAATAATAGAAAGAATAACAGTAAGGGTATTGGTAAACATGGCAAGCAAAGCAATACCAGCAATACTTACAGTAATAGTATAAACAATAGCTTCCTGAATACTTAGAATTCCCAAAGGTAAAGGACGCATTTGGGTTCTTTTCATGAGTTTATCTAAATCTTTTTCCAAGATTTGATTAATGCCTACAGATGCTCCTGAAACTAGAAAGCCACCTAAACTCAGGGCTATAAATCCGATCCAGTCAAAATAACCAGTTTTTCCAAAAATATATCCAAAAGAGGCGGAGAAAGCAACTAAAAATGATAGTCTGGGTTTTAAAAAAGTCCAGTATGCTTTTAGCTTTGTACTGAGTCGTATTTCTTCGGAAGTGATAGTGAGCATAGTCTTAGGTAAAAACAATCAGTGGCACAAAGGTATAGAAAAAGGCTTGATTAATCAAGCCTTTTATCAAACTAAACATCAGGTTTTTAAAAAAGTTATTTTTTTAGAGCATTTTTTATTAAAATTCTATGATGAATCCAATAGTTGGAAGTACACTTGGATCATTGTTATCTAATAATAAAGGTTTTGCATTGCTTCCATCAGGGCGAATAGGCTGCCCATCAGTAGTGGCAAAACCTGTATTATCAAGAGTTCTTTCAAAAGTATATTGTGGAAATGCAGGACTTGGGAGTAAAAATGCATTGACCACATCCAAATATAAATCAAGTGTCCATTTGTTGAAATTTATTTTCTTATCTAAACGAAAATCAAATGACTGAAAAGCTCCCAAGCGTTGTGTATTGTATCTTGTTAAATCTAAAACACCTTCTCCTACACTCAAATAATTTCTTTGAGAGGCGTCCAAATCGAAAGGTGTAAAAGGAGCTCCACCTTGGAAACGATATTTCAAGCCCATTTCCCAACCTTTTTTGAACTTTCTGCCCAAAATAGCTGAAAATAAGTGTCTGGTATCCCAAGCAGAAACAATATAATCTCCATTTAAATTGGTAAATTCAGACCAAAAAAGTGTATAAGAAGCAGTAAAAAATAAATTTTTTACTAATTTTTGTTGTGCAAAAAGTTCTATGCCATAAGTTCTGCCTTTCCCTGTAGGGGTTACAGGTTCATTACCAATAGCACTAAAATTTCCACCCTGATTTGCCAAAGAAACACCTTCTCGAAGAGAAACAGGATAATTTTCATAAGTTTTATAAAAGCCTTCCAATGTAAATCTTAAACTAGATTTTGGTAAAAACTCGATGCCTGCTGTATAATGATTATTGGCTACATAAGGCATATTTTGATTGACTAAATTATTATTTTCGTCTCTAAAACCTAAAACTGTATAAATAGGAATCTTGAAATACCTGCCTACAGAGGCACTTGTAAACCACTTATCATTTATTTGATAAGAAGCTGATATTCTTGGAGATAGTGTTCTGTAAAACTGAAGACCAGTATTTGTAAAACTATTCATGTCTGAACGAACTCCACCCGAAAAACCCCATTTACCTATGCTACGAGTAGCTTGTCCAAAGAACCCAAAACGAGCAAAATCAATGGCTGAATTGGCACGAATATCTATTTGTGGTTGAACAATATTATTATTTTCATCTCTTATTTCTTTTCTGAAACGATTGAAAAAATCAGTATTGTATTTTACATATTGTGCAACACCACCATAACTCCATTTCCAATCACCTAATTTTTTATTGACATCTATACGAAGCTTATTTTCAATTTCTTGTGAACGTACTCGTAAAGTTCTACGAGATTCATCCCCAAATTGAGCATCTTCAAATCTATCCAAACGGTTATCAAACATATTTCTACTTAAAGCAATATTGAGATACCCATTATCAATGAGTCTTTTCAAATTAAAACCTACAGTATAATTCCATTGATTGATACTGGGATTGGAACGTAGAATATATTCTTTGCTTGCATCGGATTCTTTAGGAACACCGAATGTAAATTCATCAATTGCTCCAATCCCGATGGCTGTAAGCGTTGTTTTATCATCTAATTTACTACTTATTTTATATTGGAAATCCCAATAATTAGGGCGAATGGGCAAATCGAGGGCTTGAAATAAAAACTGTAGATAAGAACGTCTTACAGAAGCTAAAAAGGTCGTTTTTTTAGAAACAGGTCCTTCAAATGTGGTGGCAAGTTCTGTTCCTGAAAGACGAGCATTTCCTGAAAAACGTTCTGGATTACCATCACGCTGTTTAAATTCTAAAACAGAAGAAAGTGCATTATCAAATCTGGAGTGAAATGCTGAACTGCTGAGTGTAACATCTTCAATGAATGAAACATTTAGAATACCTGTGGGACCACCAGCAGCTCCTTGTGTAGCAAAATGGTTAATTACAGGAACTTCTATTCCATCTAAATAATAAACATTTTCGTTGGGAGCCCCACCTCTGATAATAATGTCGTTTCTGAAACCACCGACAGAGCCTGCTGTACCACCTACACCTGGAAGAGCTTGTACAACACGAGAAATATCAAAATTGCCTCCTGGGTTGCTCTTAATTTCTTCTGTAGTAAGGCGTTGTACAGATAAAGGTGTTTCGAGAGTGGCTGCTGAAGCAGATTTAGAAGTTTTTTCTGTAACTTCTACACCTTCAATATTATCTTCTGTTTCTAGCTCAAAATTAATAATTTGAGCGTTTCCAGAAGTAACAACCAAATTGTATTTGGTAAGAGTTTTGTAGCCTGCAAAAGAAACCATTACATTATAACTGCCTGTCGGAATTTCTATTCTGAATTTACCTTGTTCATCAGAAACGGCACCTACTTCTGAATTTTCAATTTTTACAGTAGCTCCAATAATTAACTCCTGAGTATTTTTGTCTTTGATTGTACCCAATATAACACCTTGCTTTTGGGCATAAATTGTGAAGAAACTAAAAAGGAAAAAAATAAAAGAATACACTTTTTTCATACATATAAAATTTAGCTGGTTAAAACGTTATTTTAATGAAACCATGAGAGAATTTACTCTCTCATGGTAGTATTTTTTCAGGCAAAAAATAACAAAATGTTACCTGAGCAAGTTTAGAGATTAAACAAAATAGCTTTTGAATTGTTACAAAAAAGTAAAAATATTTTTTTATTATTATTTTTACGTAACAATAAAATAATCAAACAGCCATGAATTATAGTTTATTAAAAACACTAGTGGAGCAATTGGAACTGTATGAAAAAGAAGAAAAAAAACTTAAAAATGCAGATTTAGCAGATTTTGTTTTGTGGCTCAATAGAAAATTAGATAATAATGAATCAGAACAGACTCAACAAACAGGAATACCTTTGGATGGACTTCTGATGGCTTATATCAGTAATCTGTATAAATATGTGAAGCATTATGCAAAAAAAGTATTTGAAAACTCTATAATTACAGGTATTGATGATTTTGTGTTTTTAATGACTATTCGTTACCAAAAAAACATTAGTAAATCAGAACTTATACAACAACACCTCCTCGAAATTTCTTCGGGTATGGAAATTTTGAAGCGTTTACAAAAAGAAAATTTAATTGAGGAAGTTGAAAATAAGGAAGATAAACGCAAAAAAAGCCTTGAGCTTACCTCCAAAGGAGTATCTTTATTGGATAGTTTAATGCCTGAAATAGGTAAAGTGGCTACTTTAGCTTCTGCCAATTTAGGAAATACAGATAAAATACGTTTACTCAATACACTAAAACATCTTGATAATTTTCATCAGGATATTTATCATCATAAAAACTTTAAAAACCTGAGTATTGAAGATATTTTGAAGGATAAATTATAAAAATGTACCTTGATACAAGAAGAAGCAAATAGCTCCTATAAGCAAAGCTTTCAACATCAGAGAATCAGCTTTTTTATTGAAAAGAAAAATGATAATCGAACCTCCAACACTCGTAATGCCTCCAATCAGAAGCATCTGAGTATAATTCTCCCAAGCCATCGATTTGAATAAAATACCCATGGAAGCAATTGCTACTCCGAGCATCATAATTATGTAAAATGTTTTAGCTTTTCCCGAAGCTGTAAATCCTTCTAAAACAGCTACAAATGAAAATGTAGCCCAAGCTACAATTTGAAGAGTTTTGGCTTGTTGAAAACCATATTTTCCTGCAAAAAAAGCAACAAAAATTAACAGAAATGATATATTTGAGATAGTAGCCAATGCATTTTTTAATTTATTCATAAGTTAAGAATTTAGTGCTTTTATTTTCTAAAAGTATAAATTATCATTAAATAATCAAAACTTATTTTTTTATGTTACGATTGCTATTAAAATAAGAAATCCCTCTAAAAGAGGGATTTATATGGTTTAGTGTCTAAAGTGTCTAATTCCTGTAAAGACCATTGCCACTTCATTTTGATTACAATAATCAATACTGTCTTGATCTTTGATGGAGCCACCAGGCTGTACAACTGCCGTAATACCTTCTTTATGAGCAATTTCTACGCAGTCAGGGAAAGGGAAGAACGCATCAGAAGCCATTACAGCACCTTTCAGGCTAAATCCAAAGGCGTTTGCTTTGTGAATAGCTTGTTTTAAAGCATCTACACGAGAAGTTTGCCCTGTTCCACTTGCTAGCAATTGAGTTTCATTGGCAAGTACAATAGTATTGGATTTGGTATGTTTAGATAGAATAGCAGCAAAAATAAGAGCCTTTTGTTCTTGCGGAGTGGGAGCTTTTTGTGTTACAACCTTTAAATCTTCCACAGTTTCAGTTTTTAGGTCTTTTTCTTGCATCACAACACCATTCAAAAGTGTTCTAAATTGCCAGTCAGAAGTTTGAACAGGTTTTTGAAGTAGAATGATTCTGTTTTTCTTCTTTTTTAAGATTTCCAAAGCTTCTGTATCGTAGTTTGGTGCAATCAATACCTCAAAGAAAAGTTTGTCTAATTCTTCAGCAGCAGCAACATCTATATTTTGATTGAAAGCGATAATACCTCCAAAAGCAGAAACAGGGTCAGAAGATAAAGCCTTCAAATAAGCATCTTTTACACTATTGCCAATTGCACAACCACAAGCATTGGTATGTTTGATAATAGCACAAACAGGTTGTTCTGAACTAAACTCTGCTACCAGCCCTACAGCTCCATCTATATCTACTAAATTGTTGTAACTCAGTTCTTTTCCGTTTAGCTGCTCAAACATTTCTTCTAAATTACCAAAGAAAATACCTTTTTGGTGAGGATTTTCGCCATAGCGAAGCGTTCTTCCATCTAAAATACTTTCTTTAAAACTTACAGAAGCATTTGTCTGTCCATTAAAGTATTTAAAAATAGCTGTATCATAATGAGAACTTACTTCAAATGCTTTGGTCGCCAAGTATTTACGATGCTCTAATGTGATATTTCCATTTTGGTTTTCTAAAATGTCCAATAAATAAGGATATTGGTTTTTAGAAGCAATAATAGTGACATCTTGGAAATTTTTAGCAGCAGCTCTGATGAGGGAAATACCTCCAATATCAATTTTTTCAATGATTTCATCTTCTCTTCCTCCTTTGGCTACAGTTTCTTCAAAAGGATACAAATCTACAATCACAATATCTATGGCTGGTATCTGATAAGTTTGTGTTTCTTGAAAATCGGAATCCAAGCCTCTACGAGATAAAATACCTCCAAAAACTTTTGGATGAAGCGTTTTTACTCTACCACCTAAAATAGAAGGGTAACCTGTAAGGTCTTCTACAGCAATAACAGGAATGCCCAAACCTTCAATAAAAGTTTGTGTACCTCCTGTTGAGTAGATTTTAACGCCTTGTTTGTGAAGAGCTTGAACGATAGGTTCTAAACCATCTTTGTAGAAAACAGAAATCAGAGCAGATTGAACTGACATTGTGAGAGAATGTTTAATTGTGGAGAATAAGGAAAAGTTAGTCTAAACATTTTGCTTAGACTTTCTATTTTTTTGGTAAAATTAGCCAAATTTCCCTACTTTTGACAAAAAAACAGCCATGAAATACATATTATTTTTATTATCAATTGTGTTATTTGCTTGTGAGCAAGAAAAAAAACTTCCAATCTTAGGCGAACGCCAAGCCATTGACAAAGAAGTAAATGGAAAAATAGTAACCGATACAGTATATCATGCTATTCCAGCATTTTCGTTCATCAATCAGGATGGACAAACCATTACAGACAAAACTTTTGAAGGAAAAATTTATGTAACGGATTTTTTCTTTACAACCTGCCCAAGTATTTGCCCCAAAATGAAACAACAAATGCTGAGAGTGTATGAAAAATACAAAAACGACGACAGAGTTTTGATACTTTCTCACTCGATTTCTAGAGAAGATAGTGTGCCTGTACTCAAAGAATATGCAAAAAAAATCAAGATAGAGTCTAAAAAATGGCATTTGGTCACAGGAAAATGGAGTGATATTGAAACCATGGCTAAACAGTATTTTATAGGAGTACAAGAAGATGCAGACGAGCCAGGAGGCTACCTACACAATGGGAATTTTGTATTAGTAGATAAACAAAAGAGAATCAGAGCTACTTGTGATGGTACAAACCCAAAAGATGTAGAGAAATTCTTATTAGACATGGATATTTTACTCAATGAAAAATAAACTTTTATGGGGAGCATTGCCTGTGATTTTCTTTGCAGGCTTATTGATAGGCAATATTTTTGTCTTTAAAACCAAAGAGCAAGGACAAATATTATACGAACAGCATTGTGCCAGTTGCCATATGGAAAAAGGAGAGGGACTTGCACAACTCATACCTCCTATTACAAAATCGGACTGGCTTGCTCAAAATCCGTCTAAACTTGCTTGCCTAATACGTTATGGGCAAAAAGGTGAAATAACAGTCAATGGTGTAAAATATAACCAACCAATGCCTGCCAATTCTCGTTTAACAGAAATAGAGATACATAATCTGGTAAATTATATTTTCAATAATTTTGAAAATAAGATTCAAAAGCGTAGTTTAGATAAAATAAGAGAAGATTTGAATACTTGCAATTAGGATTATTAATAAAAAATATTTATTATTCAGAGAATAATACTTAGTAGCTTGAATTATGACGTTGATAAAAGATTTCATTTCTGTTTTTTCGAAGCCCAAAGTGGAGATTTCAAGCGTTCCTATTGTAAGAACAACTCTTAACTATGAGCAAACTAAAGAAATAGGAGTTCTGTTTAGCCATTCGAACGATGATAACCCCAAAGCCATCAATTATTTTGTGAAGCTTCTTCAAAAAGACCATAAGCAGGTAAGAGCTTTGGCTTATTTTGAAGAGAGACATAGCAATCCTTATGATTTTAGATTCGATTTTTTTACAGCCAAAGAAATAGATAGTAAAGGCAAAATACAATCATTGCAGGTCGAAGAATTTATTAAGAGAGAATTTGACTATTTGTATTGCGTCAATACTGCCGATTTTGCTGCATTCGACTATATTATGCAAAGAAGTCATGCCAAATGTAGAATTGGAAAATATTATTCTCACAGCCTTAAAAGTTTTGAAATAATGGTGGATATTGGTGATAATACCAATGCCGTTGATTTAATACTTCAAATGCTTCATTACACTAAAACATTAATCATACAAAATTAACATCTGTCAATGCTTATTTACCAAATTTCTTATCAGAGTCCACACGAACATTTTTTGGATATTGAGTGTAGAATAAATCAAATTACAGAAGATAAAACTTATTTGAAGTTACCAGCTTGGCGACCAGGTAGATATGAGTTGCAGAACTATGCCAAAAATATTCAGCAATTTGCAGTATTTGACACAACTAATAAACCTATTGCTTGTAAAAAAATCAATAAAAATTGCTGGGAAGTAGAAACGAAAGGTGTTTCAGAAATTGTAGTACGCTACAATTATTATGCCTTTCAGATGGATGCTGGAGGATCTTATGTAGATGATAATCAGTTATATCTGAATTTTATCAATTGTCTGATTTACACAGAAAATCATATAAATTCTCCCTGTGAGGTACGTTTGCAATTACCAAGCAATTACGAAATAGCTTGTGGTTTGCCAAAAATACACAAACATACATTAAAAGCAGATAATTATCACCATCTGGTAGATTGTCCGCTCATTGCTTCTACAAATTTAAAGCATAGAACATACGAAGTAAATGGTATTCAGTTTCATATTTGGATAAAAGGAGACTGGTTACCTGATTGGGAAATTATGCTCATTGATTTTGAGAAATTTACTCGTTTCCAGATAGGAGTAATGGGTGAGTTTCCTGAAAAAGAATATCATTTCTTGTGTCAGATATTGCCTTATAAAGCATATCATGGAGTAGAACATCGAAACTCTACGGTTATTTGTTTTGGAGCTGCTGAAACCATGAATGAAGAAAATAATTATCAGGAGTTTTTGAGTATTTGTTCACATGAGCTTTTTCATGCATGGAATATCTGCAAAATTCGTCCTGCTGAAATGATGCCTTATGATTATTCAAAAGAAACCTATTTTGAAACAGGTTTTGTGGTAGAAGGCATTACTACTTATTATGGTGAATTGGCTTTGGCTCGCTCTGGTGTCTGGAAATCTCAGCAATTTATTGCTGAAATGAATAAAGTTTTCAAAAAACACTTTGAAAACTTCGGAAGATTCAATAGCTCTCTTATAGAATCTTCTATGGATTTGTGGGTAGATGGATATACTTCAACGGGTTCTGCACCCAGCAGAAAAGTATCCATTTATCAAAAGGGTTCAATCGTTTCTATGATTTTAGACTTAGAAATTAGAGTAAGAACACAAAATCAACGTTCTTTAGATGATGTGTTAAGACTCCTATGGGAAGAATACGGTAAAGTACAAAAAGGCTATACATTACAAAATTATATTGATGCTTGCGAAAAAGTAGCAGGAGGTTCTTTAAAGAAGTATTTTGATGATTGTATTTTTGGAAAAAGACCCTTGGAAGAAGTTTTGGAACCTTTGGTAGAAAA
>Ga0075157_10002665_pt1 | contig 10310 bp, 8 predicted proteins | sample JI81BgreenDNA_FD_70967 | JGI IMG/M metagenome (GOLD analysis project Ga0075157, IMG submission 70967) | Wastewater effluent complex algal communities from Wisconsin, to seasonally profile nutrient transformation and Carbon sequestration -... | ecosystem: Engineered > WWTP > Effluent > Algae...
TGAAATACAGCCATCTTCAATTACGAGGATTTCATCGGCATCGGTTATGGTCGACAAACGGTGGGCGATGATGATGGCCGTACGCCCCTCCAAAATCTTTTTCAATGCCTGCTGCAGGATCTCTTCCGTTTCACTGTCAATAGAGGCCGTAGCTTCGTCCATCACCAAAACTGCCGGGTTGTAAGCCATCACCCGCAAGAAAGCGATCAATTGACGTTGACCGGTTGACAAAGCACCTCCCCGCTCTCCTACTTCATAATCGAGTCCGCCCGGCAGTTTTTGTAAAAAACGATCAATGCCTGTTAACTTGGCCAGGTACTGCATTTGCTCGCGGCTGATTTCGGGATTAAACAGCGCGATGTTGTCGGCAATCGTACCCGAAAACAAGAAAACATCCTGCAAAATCACCCCAACATGCTTCTGCATTTCACGCAGTTCTAAATCGCGGATAGAGATACCGTCGAGCATTATTTCACCCTTTTGGAATTCGTAATACCTGCCCAGCACATTGATGACCGAACTTTTTCCGGCGCCGGTTGGCCCAACCAATGCCAGTTTTTTGCCAGCCTGGAGGCTGAAATTGATTCCTTTGAGGATAAAATTGGTTTCGTCGTAAGCAAACCAAACGTCGCTGAACTGCACCTCGCCTTTTGGTTGCGCGATGGTTCGTTTGCCTTCGTCAGCTATTTGCTCATCGGTATCGAGCAGCTTAAACACACGTTCAGAGGCTACTACCCCCATTTGTAAGCTGTTGAATTTATCGGCCAGCAAGCGAATAGGACGGAAAAACTGGTTCACATACAGGATGAAAGCGATGATGGTGCCCACCGTAACCGTATCGCGCAACGCAGCACTGGCACCGTACCATACGAGGAGTCCAAGCGAAGCAGCGGTGATGATTTCTACCACCGGAAAAAAGACCGAATAGTACAATACACTGCGCAAGTGGGCCTGATTCAATTCACCATTTACCTGCTCAAAGCGTTTCTTCTCTTCTTCTTCGCGACTGAACAGCTGCACGATGTGCATGCCGGTGATCCGCTCCTGCAAAAAAGCATTGAGCCGGGCAACCTGGTTACGCACATCCTGAAACGACATCCGAACCTTTTCCTTAAAGATGTAGGTGCTGTAAAGCAAAAGTGGCAAGACCGAAAGACTGACCAGCGTTAATTTCCAGTCGGTATACAGCATGACGGCCAATACAGCCAATAACTGAAGTACGTCACCCACAATCGTGAGCAGGCCTTGCGAAAAGACCTCAGCGATGGTTTCAATATCACTCACCGTTCGGGTAGTAAGGGTTCCAATGGGCGTTTTGTCGAAAAAGCGCAGGCGTTTGCCTACCAGGTGCTTGTAGAGTCGCAGGCGTAAATCATGTACGGCTTGTTGCCCTAACCAAACGCTCAAATAGCTGAAGGCGTAACGAAAAACAGATTCGAGCAGCAAGGCGCTCAACATGAGCAGGGTAAACTTTAATAAGCCATCGAGGTCGCCAGAGCTGATCGGACCATCGACCGTATACTGGATGAGCCATGGTCGCAAAGGTGCCAACACTGCCAACAGAATAACCAAAACCACCGTGGTGTAAAACAGGGTCTTGTACGGATGCACCAATTTCAGTACCCGCAGCAAAACCGACCAGGTGGTGTAGCGCGGCTCAGCCATGCGACCTCCTGGAAAATACCCATTCGGGATAATGTACTTGCTCAAGCGTAAGTCCTGCAGCTGCAACAGATTGACCGGCATCGGAACGATTACCGGAAAGGATCAGCTCTTCTATCCAGGCCGGTTCTTTTTTTCCGTAGCCAATATCGAGCAGGCTACCTACCATGGCTCGCACCATGTTGCGGAGAAAACGGTCGGCCGTTACTTTAAATTCTGCGTGGTTTTCTCCAGTTTGCTCCCAGCTCACCTGGGTCACATGACAACGGTTGGTGGTATTCCCTCCTCCCGTACGTGCAAAGCAGCCAAAATCAGCTTCGCGCAGCAAATACGGCAAGGCCTCTTTGATTTTCGCAGCATCAGGTGGTTGGTGCAAAAAGGTAGAATAGCGGTTTTGAAAAGGGTCCTTCTCAAAATGCATGCGGTAACTGTAGCTCCTGGCACTGGCGGTATAACGGGCATGCGCTTCGGCAGGGACTTCAAACAGCTCGCTCACACCTATGTCTTCGGGCAAAATACGGTTCAAGCGCCTTGCCAAATCTACCGGCAAGTCCTGCTCCCAATCGAAATGCGCAAAACATTGCCGGGCATGAACACCTGTATCGGTTCGTCCCTGCCCCGTTGTCAAAACATTGGAATTCAGAATTTTAGAAAGAGCCGACTCGAGTACTTCCTGAACCGACAAGGCATTTTCCTGCCGTTGCCAGCCATGATAGGCGGTTCCATCGTACGCAAACTGTATGAAAAATCGCCTGCTCAATTTCAGCACTTTTCGTAGATAACCGCAGCTCCTTGACCTACCCCAATACACATGGTCGCAAGGCCATAACGGACGTCGCGCTTCTGCATTTCATGCAATAAAGTAGCGGTGATGCGGGCACCTGAGCAACCCAGTGGGTGACCGAGGGCGATGGCACCGCCGTTTACGTTTACAATTTCGGGGTTCAACTCCAGGTCGCGCATGCATGCCAGACTTTGACTTGCAAAAGCCTCGTTCAATTCTACCAGACCCAAATCAGAAGCTTTCAAACCTGCACGTTTGAGCGCCTTTTGGGTTGCAGGCACCGGACCCACGCCCATGATAGCTGGATCCAATCCGGCTACACCGGTAGCCACTACCCTTGCCATGGGCTTCAAACCATGCCGATTGAGGTAATCTTCAGAAACCATGAGCAAGCAGGCTGCGCCGTCGTTCAGTCCCGATGCATTGCCTGCCGTAACCGTACCATCTTTTTTGAAAGCCGGTTTGAGGGCAGCCAACTGCTCAGGCGTGCTCAAACGCGGATGTTCGTCTTGCATGAAGGTTCTGGTTTGACCCTTGCCTGCAGCTACCTCTACCCCAATAAGCTCTTCGGCAAAGCGGTTGGCTTCGTGGGCCTTCTGGTATTTGAGTTGCGACTGGTAGGCAAAAGCGTCCTGCTCTTCGCGGGTAATTTTCCAGCGTTCTGCCACATTTTCGGCCGTTTCGCCCATGCTGTAGGGATGGTATAAGGCAGAAAGGGCAGGATTGGTAAAACGCCAGCCGATTGAGGTATCGTAAATCTCCATCTTGCGGCTGAAAGCCTGATCGGCTTTGGCCATCACAAATGGAGCCCTTGTCATGCTTTCAACGCCACCGGCCAAGTACACTTCTCCGTCGCCAGCAATGATTGAACGCGTGGCATCCATCACGGCCTGCAAACCACTGGCACACAAGCGGTTTACGGTAACACCGCCAATGGTAACAGGCAATCCGGCCAGCAACAAGGCCATCCGGGCTACGTTGCGGTTGTCTTCACCGGCCTGGTTGGCCGCACCAAAAACCACATCCTCAATGTCCTCTTGGTTAAGCGAAGGATGACGAGCCAGCAAACCGGCTATGGCGCGTGCTGCCAGGTCGTCGGGACGAATCCCTGCCAAACTTCCTCCCAATTTGCCAATGGGCGTACGGACTGCATCGATGATGTATACTGCTTTCATGTGGTTGCTTTAATCGGAATTAGAACGCAAAAGTACGCATGTCGTTTGGCCATTCCACATTAATCGTAGTTTTGTGTGAAATTGTACGCATGCGCTCTGCCCTTCATTTTCTTGCCCTGTTCGCTCATGGTTTAGGACTTCTATTTCCGGTTGTATTTTGGCGCTTCAGCAGCGAAAATGGGCCTGAAATGACCTACCGATTGGGGGAAATTACCTACCAGGCAGCGGCCCAACTCAGCCCCTCGACTTTGGATAACAAGCCACTTTTGTATTTGAACATTGCCCTGATGGCCTTGCATCTTTGGCTGGGCATTGGCAAGGGACCAAAAGAATTGAAAGCGCGATTGTACAACGCAACCGTACTGCTTAGCGGCGCCCTTGTTTTTTCCGTGGTAGTTACCGCATACAGGGCTGAAGCCAGCATCACCAGTGACGTCTTTTTGAGAAGCTTTGAAGTCGGTGCATGGGGATTGGCCTTGGTATTCCCTTTGGCCTTAAGCGCTTATCTGATGGCGCGTTTTGGAAATCGTTAGGACAGCAAACGCTGACGGAGCAAGAACTCCAACTGCTCGTTCGCACGAAGCAGACTTTTTACCAATTCGCGATTTTCGGCACGTAAAGAATAAACTTCAAAGGCCTTTTTGATGATGTTTCGCAATTGGTCTTCGTCCCAGGGTTTGGTTATATAATGGTATACCTGCCCCTTGTTAATGGCGTCTATAACTGCCTGGATATCTGTATATCCGGTGAGCAATATGCGAATGGGTTCAGGATAATGCGGGATGATGGATTCCAAAAACTCAACGCCGGTCATGTCGGGCATACGTTGGTCGGTAATGATGATTTCAATGTTCTCTTCCTCAAGGATTTTTAATCCTTCTTTGGCAGATTCGGCGGTAAAAACCATGAAATCGCGACGAAAAGCCGCTTTAAATGAATGCAGGTTATTCACTTCATCATCTACATACAATACCTGTATTTTTTCCTCCACCATGGCTACATATTTGCACCAAAAATAAAGTTTCTCTTGAATTAAACGAGGCAAATAATTGCATTGAATCTCTATCTTGCTTCACGTTTGCTACAAACCCAAATTTATAAGTCACATGGATTACGTTGATTACCGTTCAGGCGCAGATGCCATGGCCTATCAACCCCAACTGTTCAGAATCGTGCATCGCGAAGAAGCCGAATACTTCAACATTTTGGTGAGCGACCCCGATTTGGTGATCCATGATACCTTGCAATTACAATTGGCTGAACTTCTAAAAACCCGCCATGTTGGCCAATTCGAAGATCCTGAAGCCCTTCGCGAAGCTGTAAACAACCACCTTGGAGAGGTTGGTTTGCATGAATACGGCGTATGGGTATTTTACCCCTGGTGCAGGCGATTGGTGCACATTTTAGACGAAGCCGAGTTTGTTGAATTACGCACTTCACGTAATAAATACAAAATCACTGCTGCGGAACAACAGCAGCTAAGTCAAAAAACGGTGGGGATTGTTGGTTTGTCGGTAGGCAGCGCCGTAGCCTTCACCATGGCCATGGAGCGCTGTTGCGGCAAGCTGTTATTGGCCGATTTCGACACCATTGACCTGAGCAACCTCAATCGCATCCGCGCTTCACTTAAAGATTTGGGACTGAATAAAGCCGTTTTGATGGCTCGGGAGATCTCAGAAATTGACCCATACCTGCAAGTCGAGGTATTCGCCGAAGGCCTTCATGCCGAAAACATGGGGGAATTTATCAGTCAGGTTGACTTGCTGATTGACGAATGCGACAGCTTGGAAACTAAGTTGAAAATGCGCCTTGTTGCCAAAGAACTGCAGGTACCAGTGGTTATGGAAACCAGTGACCGGGGAATGATTGACATTGAACGTTTCGACCTGGAACCTGGCAGGCCATTGTTCCATGGGCGCATTGAGCACATCCCCTGGCAGGCAAGCACCGGAAAACCAAGTCGTGAATTGTCCATGCAATTACTCACTTCCATTGTGGATGTTGCTAAGGTTTCTGACCGGATGAAAATGTCGTATGCCGAATTGGGCAAAAGCATCGGGACCTGGCCACAGCTTGCTTCCGCAGTGATGTTAGGCGGCGGAACCGTTACTGATACAGCGCGTCGTTTGCTGCTGGGTGAAGACCTGCCTTCTGGCCGATTCTACATTGATTTATCGGTGCTCATATCACAAAGCCACCAAACACATGTCGGTTAGTAGTATCAGGATCAGGGCTTTCAGGGCGACCGACGATCCGGTCTCTTGCGACAAATTCATCGAAGGCCATGCGCATGTTTTGGAAGTGGCAGGGGTGAAAAAGGTCACTTCAGCCAATCATGATTGGAAATACAATCCAGCGAGCTTTGTCATCATTGTAGAAAATGAAGAGGGCGATCGGGTTTTGGGTGGAGCACGTTTGCAATGCGCCGGCGGAAACCAGCCCTTGCCCATTGAGGAGGCCACGGGCGATTTTGATGCACGCATTTTCGATGTCGTTAAGCAATACAGTCAAAACGGTACAGCAGAACTTTGTGGGCTATGGAATTCACGTGAAGTAGCCGGCTTGGGTATAGGCGCTTTTTTTTCTACCCGTGTTGGGGTGGTAATTGCCGAACAGGTGGGCGTAGAAAGCATTTTTGCGCTATGTGCCCCCTACACTGTAAAATTTGCCGAAAAGGTTGGATGCAGGGTACTTAAAAGCATCGGCAATAATGGCACATTCTACTACCCCAAACTCGACTTGCTTGCCACCATTGTCCTGTTGGAAGATGCATTGACCATTACCCAAGCCGATACGTCAGAACAGGAAAGGATTTTTAACATCCGCAGAAACCTGAAACAAGTTTACACCGAGGTTTCGCCTATCAGAAACATGGAAGTTAATATTCATTATGACCTGGAAATCAAAAACATCAAACCTGATGAATTTAAATTAGGAAAGCGATGAAAATGAAATTGGTTTGGTTGGTTCTTCTTTTGGCATTCGGCAATGTGGCCCATGCCCGGATCATTGAAGTACAGGAAGGCACGCCGGTGGTCATCCGAGGTGAATCGATTTCTATTCTCGAGGACCCTTCCGGAAATCTCCGTTTTAGCGATATACTGCGTAACCAAAAAAAATTCGAGCAATTTGAAGGTGAGGTCCCGAATTTACAATACTCCTACTCGGCCTTTTGGCTGCGCATTGAATTGTACAATGCATCCAAGGATTCCTTGTTGGCCATAGAGGCAAGCAATACCCAACTCGATACCCTCGATGTGTACATATTTGGCGCCGAAGGAACCAAAAGTTACCGATTGGGCGATGTTTATCGCTTTGACCAACGTCTCTTTAACCACCAACATTTTATCGTTCCTTTTCAAGCCAAACCCGGTGAAAAACTAACGATTTACCTCCGTGTACGCGGACTGGAGCAAATGAGCATTCCACTGCTTGTCGGTCAGCGCAAACACATCTTAACCAACAATTACCAAACCGACCTTTTCGCCGGCTTGTATTTCGGCATCATGCTGGTAATGTTCTTTTACAACCTGTTTTTATACATCAGCATCCGCGACAAGGCCTACCTCTTTTACATTTTGTATATCGCAGGTATTGCCTTGGCTCAAGCCTCCTTGCAAGGTTATACTTTTAAATATTTGTTGCCCAATTTCCCCTACTTGAATCATCTGTCGGTGGTATTGTTCAGTACCTTGACCGGGATTGGCGCCATCCAATTCGCCCGCATCTTCCTGCGGCTTAAAAAAGAACTTCCGAGCATCGATTTTGGCTTACGGATTTTTGAAGCCTTGTATTTGCTAGCACCCATTGTGTTTTTATTTGGTTGGAGGCAATTCAGTTATAACCTGCTCGATTTTTCAGCACTCATTCTTTCATTTTACGCGCTTTATTTCTCCATTCGTTTGAGCTTGAAGGGCCAGCGTACAGCCAAATTTTTCCTATTTGCCTGGTCCTTCTTCATGATTGGCATGTTTGTGTTTGTTGCGCGTAATCTTGGCTGGCTGCCGTACAACTTTTTTACCAAAAACGTCCTGCTCATGGGCTCGGCTTTGGAAGCCATATTGCTAAGCGTTGCCCTTGCCGACCGCATCAACATCCTGAAGCGCGAAAAAGAAATTTCGCAGGCCGAAGCCTTGCGCATTTCACTTGAAAACGAACGTTTGGTGCGCGAACAAAACCTCGTTTTGGAAGCCAAGGTGCAAGAAAGAACAGAAGCTTTGCAAAATGCCAATAAGGAGCTGGGACTGGCCATCGACAACCTGAAAAGTACACAAACACAATTAGTCAATGCCGAAAAAATGGCTTCACTTGGTCAATTAACTGCAGGCATAGCACACGAAATCAACAATCCCATCAATTTCGTCACGTCGAATATCATCCCTTTGCGTCGCGATCTCTCCGATTTGATGGAGCTTTTGAACCAGTATGACTTGTTACATAGCGCTCCTGGTGATCATGAAAACGAGCTCAAAGCCATTAAAAAGTTGCAGCGCGATCTTGATTATGACTTCTTAAAGGAAGAAATAGGCATTTTGCTGAATGGCATGGAAGAAGGTGCCAAACGAACTGCTGAAATTGTGAAGGGATTACGCATTTTCTCTCGCTTGGATGAAAGCGATTTGAAGAAGGTGAATATCAATGAAGGCATAGAAAGCACGCTCATTTTGTTAAACAGCAGCATGGGGGGCAAAATTGACCTGGTGAAAGATTACGATCCAGATGCCTATTTGGAATGCTATCCCGGCAAACTCAACCAGGTAATCATGAATATCACCAACAATGCCATCCAGGCTTTGCATGAGCATGTGCACGATAAGAGGGGCCAGATTACCATCCACACCAAAGCCTTAGCAGATACCATCCGCATTTCTATCAGTGATAATGGACCGGGCATTCCCGAAACCATTCGCAGCAAAATTTTCGAACCCTTCTTCACCACCAAAGCTGTGGGACAAGGCACTGGTTTGGGATTATCGATTGTTTACAGCATCATCGAATCGCACAAAGGACAAATTCACGTATTTTCGAATCCGGGCGAGGGCACCACTTTCCAGATTGACCTCCCCAAACTGCAGAGCTAATGACCAAACAAAAAATTGCTGTCCTGTACATTGATGATGAAAGGCATAATTTGTATGCTTTCAGGGCTGCTTTTCGCAATGATTACGAGATTTTTCTGGCTGAGGGTGCTGAAGAAGCACGCCAAATTTTGGCCGAACGGCAAATCCCCATCATTGTTGCCGACCAACGCATGCCCAAGGAAACAGGTATAGAGTTTTTTGAGTCAATCAAGGAAAGTCAGCCCTATGCCATGCGGATTTTGCTTACCGGATACACCGATATTCAAGCGGTAATCAGTGCAGTGAATATTGGAAACATTTTCAGGTACTTGCAAAAACCATGGCGTGAAGATGAAATCAGGCAGGCCATTGAAAATGCATACGAGATTTACGATTCACGCATCCAACTCATTGCCAAAAACACGGAGCTGGAAAAAGCATACAGCGAGCTGGATAAGTTCGTTTACAGCGCTTCACACGATATGCGCTCTCCCCTGATGAGCATTTTAGGTGTGGTACGTTTGGCCAAGATGGAAGAGCATTCTGCTAATAGCCTGAACTATTTCGACATGATTGAATCGAGCGTATTGCGCCTCGATGACTTCATCAAAAACATCATTGGCTACTACAAAAACAACCGCATCGAATTAACCCTGGAAACCATTGCCCTGCGCGAAATGATTGAAACTTGCATTCAGGAATTCCCTGAAAGCGCCCATGCCACCTGGGAATTGGACATACAAGAACAAGCCCCCTTGGTTAGTGATCGCCTGAAGCTAGAAATCATTCTAAACAACCTGTTAAGCAATGCCTTTAAATTTAAAGAAGCCAGCACCAACGCACATGTGGTGGTTACTGCCAAAATTGATGCGCATTGGGTTGATATTCAGGTGAAGGACCATGGAATTGGCATTTCACCGGAGGATAACGAAAAAATATTCAGGATGTTCTATCGTGCAACCAACCGCAATCCCGGTTCAGGCATCGGTTTGTATGTAACAAAAGATGCCGTGGTGCGTTTAAACGGCCACATCAGCGTCACATCTGTTCCCAAGGAAGGCAGTACCTTTCATATTCGTTTTCCGAACCGGCTGCCCGAATAGCAAGCTGTTTTTCACGCAATATGACCGATAAATCGGTATACATGTCGGGTCAAATGTCAATTTGACAGCATTTTTCTTTTGGCACTTCCTTTGAATACGGGCTGCCAAACATATTCAGACATGAACAGAACCGGTAGCATTTCGGTCAATACCGAAAACATCTTCCCCATTATCAAGAAGTCGCTTTATTCAAACCACGAAATCTTTTTGCGTGAACTGGTAAGCAATGCGGTAGATGCCAGCCAAAAGATGGCAGCCCTCAGTTCGATGGGCGAATACAAAGGCGAGCTGGGCGATTTGAAAGTGCGTGTGAGTTTTGATAAAGATGCCAAAACCATTACCATCAGCGATTCAGGCATTGGTCTCACCGCCGATGAAATGGAAAAATACATCAACCAGGTAGCTTTTTCGGGCGCCACTGAGTTCGTAGAGAAATACAAAGACAAAACCGACCTCAACAACATGATTGGCGCCTTTGGTTTGGGCTTTTATTCAGCCTTCATGGTATCGAAGATGGTCGAAATTC
>Ga0075157_10002669_pt1 | contig 10296 bp, 7 predicted proteins | sample JI81BgreenDNA_FD_70967 | JGI IMG/M metagenome (GOLD analysis project Ga0075157, IMG submission 70967) | Wastewater effluent complex algal communities from Wisconsin, to seasonally profile nutrient transformation and Carbon sequestration -... | ecosystem: Engineered > WWTP > Effluent > Algae...
CACCGTGGAGCCGATGAGCGTCCAGTCATTGATGACATGCGCGCCCGTGCTTACCCAGATGTTCTTGGTCCAGACATAGGCCCAGGTGAGCACGAGCCGTGCGGTGCCGATCACCACCACGCATTGCACGATGTTCCAGTTATAGGTCGGCAGGTGCAGCAGGCCGAAAATGATCGCGGACAACAGCCACGCTGCCAGCACGGCAGCATTGCGGCCCATGCTTCCCTTGCTGTGCAAAAAGGTGAGGATTGCCAGGAAAGGAAGGATCGTGATCAGTTCCTCTCCCAGCATCTGCAGCCCAACCTTGGCAAAGAAACTGGCCAGCCGCATACCTTCGAGCTCGCCTGCCCCTGACACTGCGGAATTGGCCGAGACCGTCCCGAAGGTCTTGAGTAGCGCCCCTACGCACAAGGTCACCAGGATGTTGAGAATGGCAAAGCCGAACATCAGCACGACGTCACGAATGCCCACCCGCCGGAAGATTGCCCTCCACCTGCCAGGTGCCACACGTGCGAGGGCAAGCAGGGGCAAGCCGACGAATATTGCGCCCCGGATCCAGCCGGTCAGGATGGTGTCCTCGAACGGCATCGGCGTGCCGAGGGCTGCAAAGCCGACAAGCGTGGCCATGATGACCATCAGCCAGCCTGCCCCCGATATCGTTGGCGGATTGTCCGCATAGAACGGGAAGTCGATATCCTTGCGTTCCAGCATCAGCCGGGCTGGCAAAACTCTTGCGTTGTTCATCATCCCCCCTTTTCCATGTCGCCTTCGCCTCCAGACCGACGCGATTGGTGGCGCATGGACTTTACCGGCCGAGCGCTTTTGCCGGCCTCAAGCCATTTTCATCACCTTCGAAAAATCCGCGCACATCCCTGGCAAACTCGGCACGGCTTGCGCTGCGCAGATAAAACATGTGTCCGCCCGCGTAATTTCCGAAAAATATCCGCTTTCGCGCGTCGGGGCCCAGCACCGACTGCTCAAGCACATAGCGGGTCAGGAAATAGTTCGTCGCGAGATCGTGATAGCCGTGCAGTACAAGCGCCTTGAGATCGTGGTTCTGCGCCAGCGCCAAGGCTAGATCATCCGGACTGCCGAGCGGCGAGGCCCGGTCCCACGCCATGTTGACCTCAAGATTCAGCGGAATGTACGGCCGGTCGGTGACGTAGCCGAGTTCCCTGACAACATAGTCCATGAACGGCGCCAAAAGCACTCCACTCAGCACCGTCAGCGAACGGTCAAGCACCCGGGCCTCCTCACTCTCCGGGGTCGGGTTGTCACTCGCCTGAGTACCGTCATAGCGGTCCAGCACCTTGCCTTGCGAAGCCAGCAGGCTGGCGATGAACACCGACTCGGAAATCTTGCCACGATGCCGCGCAACCAGTCCTGGTTCGATGCCGATGGTCCTGGCGACCTTGGCATAGAAGGCCTGTTGCTGCTCGGCGGTCATGCGGCCCAGCGTCTCAAGCCCGTTCGAATATTCGCCAATGGCGTAATCCTCGATGCGCTTCATCGCCTCGGGCCCGCTGCCGATATCGACAAGCCCATGGGATGCCGCGATCGCAGCCTGGGTGGGGATCAGCGTCATCGGCATGACGACCGAATACCGGGTATCGGTCAGTTCGACATTGAGCGCAGGCGAGATCAGGATCGCGCGGTTGAGGTTGATGGCATATTGCTCCGCCAGCAACCGCGTCAGCGCCGCCACTCTCTGGCCACCATAGCTTTCCCCGGCAATGGCCTTGGGGGAGCTCCATCGCTGGTGCTTGGTCAGCCATTGCCGGATGAACAGGGCAATCGAATCCAGATCGCCCGCTACCGAATAATAGGGCTTGGGATCGCGTGGCCTGCCCGACGGATCAGGCAGAGTGCGGCTGTAACCGGTGCCGACAGGATCGATAAAGACCAGATCGGTAAAGTGAATCCAGCTGTCAGGATTGGGTGTCAGCCGCGCAGGCGATGCCGGAAAACTACCATCGCCTGCGGTCGCGACGGTCATCGGACCGATGGCGGACAGGTGCAGGTAGATGCTCGCGCCACCTGGCCCACCATTGAACACGAACGTGACCGGCCGGTGGGCAGGGGCCGCATCCTTCAGCGTATAGGCGATGTGGAAAATCTCTGCCTCCGGCCGCTCGGGATCGGTGCCGATCGGCATCATGTCCGCCTTGGCGACATAGGCGGGCAAGTCCCTTGCCCCCACCGGCTGCATGAAAGAGGCCAAGCCCAGCAACAAGGCACATGTCAGCGCCAGGAGCAGGTGCCGTTTCGCGGGCGGTTTGTCCGTCACTTCCTGCCTCCGTGTCCTGTTCTTCCAGCGTGGTTCATGGCCGAGCCTTCCAGACATTGTCTGCGGGCTCGAAGTCGACGAACAGGCCGGTGTCGAGCGTGACCGAGGCCAGCGCCTTGTCTGCCTTCAAACGGATTTCAGTGGAGCGCGGGCTATCCTTCCAGATGGCAGGCGAGTGGTGCATGCGTTCGCTGGTGCCATCGGCATAGGAAATCACGATATCGAAGGGCAGCGCCATGCCACCCGGATTGCGAAGGCCAATGACATGGGCGCCCGCGTCGCTGGTCACGCCGCTGACCCCTATATCCATGTAGTTGTGACCGAAGAACCAGTTGGCGAAAAACCAGTCATGGTTGCCCGTGCCGGCCGCGTTGAAGCTGGCAAACATGTCCCAGGGCAAGGGACGCTTTCCGTTCCAGCGCATCATGAAGAGGTGAAGAGCGCTCTTGAAAGGCGCATCGCCCATCAAGTCCTTCAGGGCCAGAAACCCCAGCGATGCCTTGCCATATTGGTTGAACCCGAACACCGGGCTCATGCCATAGAGAGAGTCATGGGGGGTGATGACGGGCAATTCATTGCCGGAGCCCGGATCGACCCAGCCGACCTTCCTGACCCTGAACTCCCGGTATACCTCATCGGCTGCCTCCGGCCCCACAACCTTCCGGTTTCGGAGATATTCGAAGGTGGTGGTCCAGCCTTCGTCCATGAAGGGATAGCGTTTCTCGTTGATCCCCATGAAGAACGGGAACCAGCTGTGCAGAATCTCGTGCGCGGCAACAAAGGCGGTATAGTCGTTCACCGAAATACCCGCGGGGGGCGTGATGCCGACATTGGAGCTGTCGTTGACCATCATCGGATATTCCTCGTCGGCATTGCCGAGCACGATGGTCGTCTTGGGATAAGGATAGGGCACGCCAGGCCATTGGGTTGAGCCAAATACGAGCGCCTCGCGGGCTTTTTCGACGCTGTCGCGGAAATCCGTCGCCGTCGGAGCATAGGCTGCCTCGACAGCCGTGCGACGGCCAGTGGCAGGATCGACCACCACGCTGGAGGCTTTCCAGCGATAGTGGTTTGAGATGGCAATCGCAAAATCGGGCACGTGATCGGCCTGCCAGCGCCATTGCAGCCGCTCGGATCTCGCGGTCACCCGGCCAGCTTCCACGTCTTCGGGTTCTGCCAGCGTAGTGACTGCATCGCTGGTGCGGCTAGACTTGAGCGCAGCGGCGATTTCGGGCTGCAGCACCGCATCGGGATTGACCAGTTCGCCAGTGGCCCAGACCACGAAATCGCGCGGGGCATTCACGGTAACGTCGAAATCTGCGAAATCGTTGTTAAACTCCCGCCCCAGAGTGAAGGGGGCGAGATCCCATCCGCCATAATCGGAATAGTTGGTCACTCGCGGAAAGAAATAGGCCAGGAAATAGGTGCTTTCGTCGATCGCGCCTTCCTTCCAGCCGTGATCGGCGGTGATGTCATAGGACCAGCGCATCGCGACGGTGACACTCGCGCCGGGAGCCAGCGGCGTTTGCAGCAGCAGCGCGTGCGTCGTACTGCCGGGTACATTGAAGGGGGCAAATGGGCTCGTGGGATCGTTCCACAAGACCGGCTTGCCGTTGATCGTCACGTCCTCGACCGTCACGCCGCTGCTGAGAAAGCCTGCGGGATACGGCCGCTCGCGCATCGCCTCCGGTCGGTGGGCATTGGGATACAACCGGAAGACAAGCATTGGCAGCGCATCGGGGCTGTTGTTGGTGTAGATTATCTGCTGCTGGCCGATGATGCGCCGGTCTGGCGGAGAAACGGTCAGGTGGATCGTATGCTGCGCATGATTCTGCCAGTATTTCGGCCCCGGCGTCCCGTCGCGGTTACGGGTACCGCGAACATAGGTCCGCTCGATTTCCCGAGGCACGTGCAGTTCGGGGTTGGCAGTGCCGTTGGAGATCGTCCAGGCCGGTGCACCGTCGTCGCCTGCTGAGTGCGCCGAAGGCAGGGTCAGCAGCGTACTCAGCGTTGCCAGCGACAGGACAATCAGGCGGTGGAACATGGCTGTCGGCACTCCCCCATATCCGATCCCGCTACCGGACAAATGCCAGCAGCAGGATCGAACGGTCAGTAGCTGCAGGTTCGAGCAGAAACAGACTCCATCGAGACGACATAGCCATTCTGCGAGTGCAGCAGCACGCACTGGTTCGACTGGGAACGCCAGAAGGTGATGTAGCGACCATCATCGGTTTTCTTGTTGTCACGCATGGCAAAGCCGCGGCTGGTGATCTCTCTTATTGCGCCGTCGCGAGGCCGCCCTTCCAGGTCGTTGACGTTGACATAACCCGAATATCCGCCAAAACCGGCATGGCTGCCAGGCCGATAGCTGGACTCCTGGCTGCGCTCGCGCACGCCTTCCTCGAAGCCATGGCTATAGGCATCGCTGCGTCCGTAATTGTGATAGGCGTGATTGTAGAGACCATCGCGATAGCCACGCTCGAACTCGGCCGTGCTGCGCTCATCCTGGTACTTGTCGTCCCGATGGTGCGACTTGCTGGCCAGCGCCGCAATGCCGAGGATGGCTGCGGCGCCAATCGCGATCGCGGCGGTCTTGTCTCCACTACCGCCTTTCTGGTTGCAATCTGCGTTGGTTGTCTTGGTTATGGTTTCGAAGCGCCCATCATAGGTCACGACCTTGACGCATTCCTTGGTATTGCCATTCCACCAATAGTTGAACTTGCGACTGTTCTTGGTTGAACCCGTGATATAGTGAAATCCGCGATCTTCCAGAGTGCTCTCGCCGCCTGCAGCCTTTGCACCAACCAGATCGCGAACCGAACCCGGCGTCTGCGCCATGGCAGGAACCCCGGGCATCACCATCGCGGCAGCTGCCAGCAGACTGGCCGTTCTCATTACAAAAGTCGTCATGTCCTCATCCTCCTCGGTTTCACCAGAGATCGTTCATCGGCAATGGTTTCAGGGCGCTCCGCGGCGCTGGCCGCGCAACCCTGCACCGATCCAGGTGCGCGCGCTCATTATGCATTCTGGTCCCGACCAAGCGCCAACTGCAATGAGACGATGGCCGGAGCGATGATTCCGGCTGCTCGGGCGACGACGCTGCATCCTGACGATAGGCTGCCCATCCCGGTCGCGTTCAACCGCCTGTCACAAAGGCGTCGGGGATCTCGTAGGTTTCGGCGCCCAGCCTGGCGACCGTGATGTCGCCCTGTTTCCGCGCGCTGATCGCCATGGCAGCCGTGCCATCCGCCTCGGCGGTCGAGAAAGACAGGAAGCTGCCGTCGGGATTGAAGAAGATAGTCCGCTTGGTACCATCGGCGAGCATCACCTCGACGGTGGTTCCGGTCTCGCCGCCGCGGATTACGCCAGCATCGCATTTGCCGGGCTTTGCACCCTTGTAGCCTGCACAAGTCACCTGCGCGGTCGCATTGTAATTTGTTCCCGGCACCAGGGCATCCGCTTCGGTCTGTCCAGCGCCGCGATTTGGGACCGAGACCAAGAAGACGCCATCAACCATCTTGAGGAACTGGCCGCCCAGCCGGTCGGCATCCTCGCGGGTGGGGCAGCCGACCAATGCTGCGCTGTCATCCAGCACATCGATGGTGGCGGCGGATTCGCCGATACGACGACAGGCTGCTCCGGCTTGGGGGAAGCCGTCGCCAACAACAGTCAGGCTTGCAGGCCATGCAAAGGGCTCTGCATTCTCCGCTACTGCCTGATCTTGCGAGGCCGGATCTTCGTCACTGCAACCAAAGACCAAACCGGCCATGGCAGCCATCGCGACTATATTCCTGAGCGAATGCACCGGTTAACCCCTGTTTGTTCAAAATGGCTTTTGCCGGATTGACGACATAAGCCCTTAAACTTCCGAGGGATATCCTGCGCTACTACCCTTGCACTGGCTATGGTTTTTCGCTGCCAACTTATGTGCAAATTGCGCCAGGCAGCGCTGGCATCCATCCGGTTCCGGCTGCACTTGTCTTTTTGTCCGGTTCGCGGTTTAATGCGTTGCGCGGTCCAAAAGGTCGCGCTTTGGGGCATCTTCGCAATGTATGACTCAGTGGACCGGAGGTCTTTCCAATCTCCAGCCGCGACAGCCTTTGGCGCTGATCGGACTGCGCGGGCAGATGCCGAGTTTGCGATAAGCATGCTGGGTCCCAAGGCTTCCCGGCTTGTACCGACCGCCACGGCGATGCATTTCGGACACTGGCTCGGATGGCCCGAGTGGTTGCGCGACGGCACCTCGCTGAGCGGCAGCGGTCCCCTGCCTCCCATGATGTCACTGGCAGACGATCTCATGGTCATCGGCAACGTGATCGACCATGCCGACGCCTTTGCCCTGGTCGAGCGCATGCTGTTTTCCTCTCGCCCCATCATGGGAGCAACCGGTGCCCTGACCTTGCTGCATGCGCCGGATCTGAACAGCGCGATGCAGTTGCTCGTGCGGGCCATGGCGGCACAGAACCCATTCCTGATCATCCGCAGCCAGGAGACAGCCGATACGACGCAGATTGCCTTTCAGCCGCCATGGCCAATAGGTCCCCTGTTCAGTTTTGCGGCAATTGCGGGTATCGCGCTGTTCTATCGCGCAATCGATAGCATCGAAACAGGCGATCCTGCCGAGATGACATTGGCAACCCAGTTGCACAACGCGCCGGAGGCCCAGTCCCTGCTGGCAAAGTTCAGATGCAGAATCGAACCGAGCAGCGGCGATGAAAGCCTCTCCTGGCCTCGTCAGTGGGGCGCCCAGGCCAATCCCCATCACGACGCATTGATGTGGACCATGGCGCAGTCCAAGGTCATCGAGATCGAGCGGGGTGTCGGCGATCCGGAGATCCTAAAGGCGCTGCGATCGTTCGTGATTGACATGCTGGAAAACGAACAGCGCGTACCTCGCCTGACACAGACGGCTGTTCACCTCGGCATGTCGAGCCGTTCGCTCGTGCGCTTGCTGACGGCCAACGGCACGCGGTTTCACAAGCTTGTCGAAGACGAACGCAAGGCCATGGCTCTCTCAGTAATAGGCGACATGTCGATCACCCTTGCGCAAGCGGCACAGAAGCTGGGGTTTGGCGACATGTCGAGTTTTGGCCGTTCGGTCCGGCTCTGGTTCGGCGATACGCCAGGCAATCTGCGAAAGTCGTGGTCAAGCCGATCTGCAATACGCCCCTGAGAATCGCGAGCGGATCCGCATTTTGCCATGACACAGCAACGGACGCGCGGACTTCTCGCCCTGTGCAGCAGCGTGGCCTTCGAGCGAGCCGCGTTCTACGGACTGCAGGGCATTCTGGCGCTCTATCTCGCCGATCGGCTCGACGACGAGGGGATGCAGGCCAGCATCTGGCTGCTGCCCGCTATTGCCACAATGACCGGCACGGATGGGCTGGCCCTTGTCGGAATCATCACAGGAGCTTTCGTATCCGCCGCCGCGCTGGCTCCGGCGCTCGGCGGCATCCTTGCCGACCGGCTGATGGGCATACACCGGGCAATTCTTGTTGGCGGTGGAATGATGGGCGTGGGGCACGGCCTGCTGTTGCTCGATTATGTCCTGCTCCCGGCGCTTGGCCTGATTGCCTTCGGATCGGGCTTGTTCAAGGGGCCTGCCGCTGCGCGGCTGAGTGGGCTTTACACGCAGGATGCACCGCAGCGGGTCGAAGGTTTCCGCCTGTTCTACCTCGCGATCAATATCGCCGGTCTTGCCGGACCGCTGCTGACGGGCACCCTGGGTGAACGGGTCAGCTGGCACGCCGCATTTGCCGTCTCATGCGCTCTCATGCTGGCAGGCCTCTGCATCTATCATCACCGGTTCGCGGGCCGCCCGGAGGCGCCGACCGAACGGCTGCCAACACAAGACTCCGGCATCCGCCACACGAACCTTGCCGGTCTCGCCCTGCTCTGGTGGTCTGTTGCCTTTCTTACAATCCCCAACGCCCAGCTCACGAATGCCTATCTGACCTGGGTCAGCCGCGACTTCGAGCGGAGCTTGGGCGGCTGGGAGTTCCCTGCCAGCTGGATAATCGCAGCCGATGGACTGCTTGGCCTGCTGGCCCTGGCCGGCAGCGGACTTTTCTGGCGAATGTTCGAGCGCCGTTTCGGTTCGCTTCCGCCTTCAGCCAAAGCCACGGCAGGGGCCGTGTTCGTTTCGATAGGCGCAGGCTTGCTCGTGCTGGCCAGCGCAATTCAAGAAGATGCCAGAGTGCCCGTTGCCTGGGGGCTGGGTTTCCAGCTTTGCAACAGCCTTGGCCTTGCCAATGTCCTTCCGGCTGCCATGGCGATATTCGGCCAGTCGAGCACAAGGCATAACATTGCCACCGCCATGGCCGGTTTCTATCTGTCGCTATTTGCAGGCGGGCTCGCAAGCACCTGGCTTGCCAGCCTGTTCCCTTCACTGCCGATCACGACCTTCTGGCTGCTCCACGCAGCCTGCGCCCTGTGCGGCACTGTCGGTCTTGCTATATACCGGCCAGACCGAGATCGGCGGCACTCGACGAAAGCCTGAAGTTTATCAGCTGCGGCAATCCTCAGGCGTCAGCTGGATGAGCCAGCGCTTGAAGGCGGCGCTGTTTTCATACCGCCCGGCACCTTCATAGCGCACTGGCGGCAAGCCGAGGCGTGCCATGTCCGGAAGCGAAAACCCCCAACCCAGCTGGTCGCCGGTCAATCGACCATCAAAGCGCTTGCCGACGCCGCAGACGGCAAACGTGTCGTTAACGAGGCCTATCCGTTTGTAGAGCGCCGCTTCCTCTTTGATCAGTGCTTCGGTTGCGGGAACTGCCTCATCCAGAAAGGCTTCGATATCGGCGGGCTGACCGTCCCGGCCGGCAGCATCGGTTGCCTGGCGCGCCACCATGGCGCGCAGGTGATCGCGCAAGGTCACGCCCTCCTGTGCTGCGGCGATCGCCAGGCCACGATCATTGCCGTGCCATCCCAGAAAGGCATCCTTTCGGATGGTGATGCTCGCTGCAGCTGGCGCGATGAAATTGGCACAGGAGGAAAAGCAGCCCGTCTCGATAACAAGATGAGGCTTCAGATCGGCTATGATCGAACCGATGAAGATGCCAGCCTTGGTGTCGCCGCCACCCGAATTGACGACCATCCGCTTAACCTTCTGGCGCGGCAGCGTGCGCACGACCTCACTAAGCGCATTCAGTCCCTTTGCATTAATCCCACCGATATAGATCAGGGTGTCCCCTTCGATGCGCACCACGGGGTTCGCAGCGGTAGAAGGCTTATCGGGTACGTCCTGGGCAAGAACCGGGGTTAAACACGACAGAAGCGGAAACAGGAAAGCCCAAAGTTTCATCAACGCCCCCTCAGAAACGATTACAGCCCCGCATTGGCCGGCCAGACTTTAGCGCTCAGTTAAATCAAGGCAATCGGGTCAGGACGTGTACGGCCCATGATTACGCCAAGTGAAGATCGGTCTTCCGCATATGGCGATATGGCAAACACAATGCATATGCGCGAGCTTCGGGGCAATGGTCACGTCAGCAAGCAGCGTACATACAGTTTTCCTGAATTGCTTGGCCTGCGTTGTGCCCGGTCATTCGGCAGCTTTCGCCAGTAGCTGACGTTTGTGGTACCGGGGAGGAACGACCGGAATTGGGGCGAGGGCGGCTGTTGGCGCACAAGAGATGGACCAAATCCGCAAGAATTAGCCCCCGCCTATGCGGGGGCTTGCCGAAGTTTAGCTGGGCGGGTTCCAGATGATCACCTTCTTCGTCGGATCGTCGCCGGGCGCATTGGCGATGTTGCCGTAGATGGTGCCGAACTCGGGGGCCGAGAGCGACACCGAGACATATTCCGCGCCAGTATTCTGCGAGAAGCGCTTCCAGCCGGCGCCGAGTTCGAAGCCGTTCTTGCGGCTGACGATACGATAATCGGCCTCGCTGTCCTTGGCCTTGCGACCATTGGGCATGATGGCGATCGGCGCGGTGACATTGAGGGTGGCAAGCGTGCCTTCGAAGCTGTCGTCTGCCTTGACGGTGAGGTTTGCGATTGTGGCCATG
>Ga0075157_10002670_pt1 | contig 10294 bp, 13 predicted proteins | sample JI81BgreenDNA_FD_70967 | JGI IMG/M metagenome (GOLD analysis project Ga0075157, IMG submission 70967) | Wastewater effluent complex algal communities from Wisconsin, to seasonally profile nutrient transformation and Carbon sequestration -... | ecosystem: Engineered > WWTP > Effluent > Algae...
TTGCCACGCCGGCTCATGCTGCACACGAGGCCATGGGCCGACAGGAACTTGCGCCAGTCATCGCTGGTGTAAACCGAGCCCTGATCCGAGTGAACCAGAACGCCAGGCTTCGGCTTGCGCCGCCAAACCGCCGACAGCAGGGCTTGCACGACGACTTCGGCGTCAGCGCGATCCCGCATCGCCCATCCAACGACGTGGCGCGAGAACAGATCGATGACCACTGCCAGATACATCCAGCCCTCGTGCGTCCGGATGTAGGTGAAGTCGCAGGCCCACACCGTATCCGGCGCGGTGACGTCGAACTGCCGATCCAGCACATTAGCTGCGGCTTGGCTCTCCGGTCCGGCGTGGAAGCGAGGCTTTCGACCGTAGCCCACCTGCGCGCGCAGACCTTCCGCTCGCATCAGACGCCGCACTCGGTGTCGACTGCAACGCTCGCCGAGGTCGCGAAGATCGTCGGTCACTTTGCGATGCCCGTACACGCTGCCGCTGGCCAGCCACTGGTGCTTGATCAGCCCGAGCAATCGCTGGTCTTCCTTCGCTCGTTCGCTCATCGGCGTCTTCAGCCACGCGTAGTAGCCCGCCCGGTTCACCTTCATCACCCGGCACATCGCGGAAAGCCGGAACTCCCGCGAATGCGTCTGCATGAACGCGTACTTCGCCTTTACCCCTTGGCAAAGTACGCGGCGGCCTTTTTTAGGATGTCGCGCTCCTCCGTGACGCGGCGCAATTCCGACTTCAGGCGCCGAATCTCGGCGCTCTGGTCCAGTTCGGCGCGCTGCACGACTTCTGGCTTCCCGAATTTCCGAACCCAGGCATACAGGCTGTGCGTCGTGACGCCGAGACGCTCAGCTACCTCCACCACCTTGAACCCGCGATCGGTCACTTGGCGGACCGCTTCGATCTTGAACTCATCCGTGTACCGCTTGCTGCTCATAGACACCTCCGATCAGGCCATTTTCCATGGCCCCGAGATGTCTACAAAACCCTGGGCGATTCAAACGGCGCTGAGGCCGAGGGCGATGACATCCATATGGTTACGGGTTGGCACTGACGGTGTAGCGTGACTCCGGGTGGACGTTACAGTGAGAGTGTCACGGTGCGTTGTGATGGACCGCTGCACATCAACCACTTACGTCGCTCCACGCACCGTATCGCTGCTTATCGTTACGGTGACACCGTTACGCTCTCACTGTATCGGTGCGACTGTAACTCTGCGTTTCGCTCGCGAGGCCAGCCATCCCTGTCTGGTAGCCTCGGCTATGCGAGTCCATTTCAACGGTGGTGTTGTGGTCGCTCGGCAGAGCCACTTCGGCCTGACCGACCGCGCTTGTCCTGGCTAGGTCCTGCGATGCACCCCCTCGAACGTGTCGAGGGGAGGTGCGGGCGGCCTCGTTCTGTCTACCTCCGCAGGGCTCGGCCTGGTGTCGCCGAGGTGATGAATGGGGATCGGCCGTGAAGCGTTGCGCCGCCAGTACGGGCGTCTCATTGCGCTGCGGGACGCGCCTGCTCCGGGGAATCGCAGGCGGTTTCTCTCACGGCTTAGCCGGGGTTTCTCAAAGGGGATTCAGGGAGGGGTAGGCGCCCCATGTTCTCGCTTGTGCCGAGTGCCGGCGACGGAGGTCTGCGGGCGTCCCACGGGGCGTCCTGCGTCCCGGAAAAGGGCTCGCTCAGGCTCGCAATTCCGTGTGCAGGCAGGCGTTCGGTTCGGGGGCTTAGAAACCTTATAGCCGGACGGGACTCGGTTCCCCTCATCCGCGTCACTTTCGGCTACAGCAGCGGGCACTTAAGAGCGGGGGGGTGTGCTGGCAGGCGGGACGGTTCACCCCCCGTGTCGGCTTCGCCTCCACGAACCCAGCCCCAAGATCAACAGTAGGGGGGTATCAACATGACGAAACGGAAGCTAACGGTGGCGGATCCGAACGGCCGAATGAAGCCTGGGGTCGTGCCGCACTTGAAAGGACGGACCAATGACCGATGGGTCCATGAGGCCGAACCGGCGGTCGGCATCGCGGTGAACCGCGACGCCTTTACCCGCCTGGCCGAAGAGACCGCTGGCGGCGTCCGAGACACCCTCGCGGAGCTTCTTGAGGTTGAGGCTCGAATGGCCCGAGTCGCGATGCTGTTTCGCTACGCTCAACCCGCTCGCTCCGGCCGGTTGACGGTTCGGTGGTGGAAGATGCGCGGCCGTGACCAGTGGCGCGAGCCCGTCTTGCTGCGCGTTGAGACGGACGCCAAGGGACGGGAGTTCTACAAGCCGGTCGATCGCCGCGCCAAGATCCGCGCCAACTCCTCGTGGGGCGCCACCTCCGAGCAGGCCGAGGTCGCCCTGCGCGTCTGGTGGGTGCTGCAAGCCCGCCGGGAGGAAGTCCTCGGCCGTCTGCGCTCCGCTCGACGGACCTTCGGGCCGGAGACCCCTGCCGCTGGCGATTGGCGCAACACCGAGCTCGAGGTCGAGGACGCCATCGAGTCCGCGCTGCGCATCGTCGCCGAGAGCCGACTCTTTGCCTCGTCGCCTGGGGTAGGGCGCACAGGCTCGCCGCACACGTCTCGATGAATGCCCCATTTTCCCGATGTCGGTGGAGGAGCGTCCTCCGACAGAGAGTCTGAGTCGCGGGGCCCCGTCAGGGACCCTGAGCCGTATCGGTATGTAGATGACCATACAGCTTGACAGCTGGGAAAAGTCCGGTAGTGTGTTCGTAACCTACTGACATATCTGCCGCTATGGCCCTCCAGTACACGCCCCGCCAGCTCGACAAGGAAATCCGACTTGTCCTCTCCAGCCTGACTTTGATCGTCGACCGCGTCCTCGGCGAGGGCGCCGGCGTCGCCGCGCTTCGTGAGGCCCTGTCGGATGCCGACGCGCCGGTCGACCTGAAGGCCTTCGATCAGAGCCGTCACCCGGCCATGCTCCCCGAAGACCTCTCCGCACTGCCATTTGCGATGGAGGTCGCCCGCCTCGATGCTTACGTGGCACGACAGCAGTGGTCCCCTAACCTCCGCAACGACATTGCCTTCGTCCAGCAGACGCTCGACCACACCCTCCCCGCCGACCTCCGGGCCAGCCTCGAGGCCGAGCGCCTGTCCTCGCCGCCCTCCACTGGCGACATCGACCAGGACATCGCCGAGGGCATTGAGGTCCCGTTCGGCTACTTCTACTCAGGAATCCTGCCAGCGCTGCTGCCGCTTGCCGCGGCGCGGCTGAAGATGGACAGCGACGAAATGCTCACCCTCGCCGAGATCGCGATCCTGGCGGACACCAAGGAGGCCAACGTCATCGCGGCGGCGCATCGCAAGCGGTTCGATACGGTCGAGGTTGAAGGCAGGCGCATGGCCGAACCCAAGCACGTGCTCGAGTGGCTGGTCGCCGCCGGCTACCTACCGACGCAGCGCACCCCTGCAGCGACGCCAAAGGCGGCTGCCGAGACCGAGTTCGTCTTCGTGCCCGTGGCCCGCGACGGTTCGGCCTTCCTTCCGGATGTCCGAAGCGCCGGCCGCTACACCATCGGCGCCAAGGGTGACGAGCAGAAGGTCGCCGACTACTTCGAGGCCCTTGCCCTGTTGACGGCGATGCCGACACCGCGCTGGCGCTGTCCGAACAGCGAAGGCAACCGCGGCATCGTCGCCGCGATCGATTTCCACCGCGTCCCGCGCGAGCGTATCGATCACATGCTTCATGCCCTTCAGGTCGCGCGCCGGTAATCGTGCGCTGCTCTGACTAACCAACCCTAGCGTCCACCTATAGCTCAACGCGCGTCCGATCCGCTGATCGGGCGACGGCCCTCTGCTGCCCAAATTCCTGGAGATCCATCCATGACCACGCCCCGCTACGTCATCCTCGACCGCAACGCCGAAACCGTCCTCTTCGACACCAAGACCCTGATCGAGCCGATTGCAAAGGTGCTTCTGGACGACACCCCGTCCAGCGCCGTCTGGGCGTGGGCCGACGGCGAGCCGGGCTCGCCGGCACACCCGATGCTGATGTGCGATGACCTTCCGCAGGTCGCTGATGTCGCCTCGATCCCAAAAGAGGTTCCGGATGGCTACTGGGTAATGCGAATCCAGTCCGGGCACCACTTCGGCGCGCCGCCGATCAGCAGCGGCACCCCGGTAGAAGCCCTTGCATTCCTTACCGCTTCCGGCCGCCCGTCCTTCGTCGCGGCGGTTTTCGAACACCACCTCAAGCCGGTCACTCTTAAGGCCTGATTCGTTTCACGGCCGCACTCTTACGTCACTGCCAGAAGGGTCGTTCATACCCACTCCGACTGGTTGTGGCGATAGTGTGCGAGCGCGGCCACCTCTCAAGGAACTGCTCGTGTCGAATCACCATCTACCGTCTGAAACCACCCGCGCATAAGCCCCGATCCAAAAGGAGCCGATCAAGGTGAAGCAGGCCGATCTGCAAAAGATATTAGATGTCGAAAGAAATCTATCGAAGAACTCGGGATGCCGAGGGACTCGCTCGGTAAGTCATTCGGGGCGAGAGCGGCGACAGGCCTTGGACTTAGGTATCTGGAGGATAAACTCTCCGCTGCGCTCGCCCACGGCGCCTACGACATGAGCGACTGCAGAACGTCGGAGGCCACCGCATAAGGAATCCGCTTGGCCTTAGGCGCCTCAGACCGCCCATGGCATCATCGTTGAGCTCTTCTCTCTTTGGATCGCGCTGAGGTAACGGATGATCGAAGGCGTTTTGATTTGGCAAGCCATCATCTTCTTTTCGATAGCATTCGCTGGTCAGAAGAGAGGCTGGGTGATCGCCTTCTGGATCGTATGGACGACCCTGCAAGTCTTCGCCTTGTGGTTGAGCCTCGTACAGTTCTTCACGATATGGGTTGCTTGGTTAATCTTCAGACAGAAGGAACCTTCGATAAGTTCTGGAGGCGCGAGCCCTAGCAATCCACCTCAGGTGGCCGTTCAAAAGCCGCCAGTTTCGATCGTTCCGCCCACTTCGATTGATGCGGCAGCCGCCTTGGCGAGACGGGAGAAGGAACGCCAGGAAGATGAGGAGTTTCAGCGCAAGCTTGCTTCTTGGCTTGAAGCCTTTGGAGCGTCTTCATCAAATCCACGGTGGATTCCCAGTGGCGCGCCATCGCGATTCCTAGAGCAGAATGCGCCGCCGGTGCATCCGAGGAAGTCTTGGATGCAAGCGGTGGGCGATCTTTCTCCGGCTGGCACCCTCAAGTCGGCGGCAACGACCCACAACTCAAAGCATCTTCAGTACGTGCGGAGCGCCAAGAAGGCGTTCTTCAGCAGTGTGGAAAAAAACCCGCTGACCGACGAACAAATCCATGCGTGTATCTGCATGGACGACGCAGTCATGGTTGTAGCCGCCGCGGGCTCAGGAAAGACATCAACACTCGTTGCGAAAACCGGGTACGTGCTTAAGGAAGGAATTGCATCGCCGGATCAGGTGTTGCTCCTCTCATTCAACCGGGCTACTGCCGACGAAGTAGGAGATCGAATCTCCAAGCAGTTGAAGGGGGTGCCGAACGTCGATCGCGTTAGGTCGAATACATTCCATGCGTTCGGCATCGACGTCATTGCTGCGGCAACTGGAAAGAAACCATCTCTCGCGCCTTGGATCGATCCCAGCAATCCGGGCGGAGATGTGCGAGAAATCGGCGACATCATCCGTCAGTTGTGTGAGCAAAGCTCGGCTTTTCGGCGGGACTGGGATCTGTTTCGGACGGTCTACGCCAGAGATGTCGGCAAGTGGGGGGAACCCGGGGCACCAGAGGCATACGCCAATGGAAAGCGCGGATTTCTAACCGCTCAGGGAGAGATCGTAAAGAGCACCGAAGAGCGCGTCATCGCAGATTGGCTGTTCTACAACGGCGTCTCCTACAAGTACGAAGAGAAGTACGAGCACGACACAGCGGATCGCTATCACGGGCAGTACTTTCCCGACTTCTACTACCCAGAAATCCGGCTCTACCATGAGCACTTCGCCCTGGATGCCGAAGGCAAGGCGCCGCCGAGCTTCAAGGGCTACCTAGAAGGCGTCGCTTGGAAGAGGCGGATCCACGCAGAGCTTGGAACGGAGCTCATCGAGACGACGTCGAATGGTCTGCTACGTGGTGACGCTATTGCTTCGCTGGAGAGAGAGCTGAGGAAGCGCGGCCTCAACCCAGCCTTCACTCCCGGACTAAAGCCCCGGGGTTTAGAGCCAGTGAATGAAGCAGACTTGGCCCGGTCGTTCAGGGTGTTTCAGCAGCACGTAAAGAACAACGGCCTTTCTGGCCTTCAGTTGCAGCAGTCGCTCAAGGTGCAATCGAAAGACGGCTTTGGCGCCCGCCTTAGCCTCTATCTCTCAATTTATGAGCGGATCGCGGAAGAATGGGAGCGACGTCTCAGGGCCGGGGGATTCATCGACTTTGAGGACATGTTGGTATTGGCTTCTAGCCATGTGGAGTCCGGCGCATACAAAAGCCCCTATACCGTGATCATGGCCGATGAGTTTCAAGACTCCTCACGAGCCCGAATTCGACTTCTCAAGGCTCTAGTCAAGGCCCAAAGACATCCGGCGCACCTGTGCGTCGTTGGCGACGACTGGCAGGGGTTCAATCGCTTCGCAGGATCTGACATCACGGTGATGACAGAGTTTGAGAAGACCTTCGACTACGCAACGCGGTTGAAACTGAACACGACGTTTCGATGCCCTCAGGATGTCTGCAACGTCTCCAGTCAATTCATTCAGGTCAATCCTACGCAGATCAAGAAGAGCGTCCGAACAACAAACCCGCTAACCAAGACGCCGATGCTGGCCTATGGGTTTCAAGACTTAATGGCTATCGCCGCATGCGTCGAGGGGCAACTGGATCAGATGCATCGGCTTGTTGGCGAGGGAAAGCTTTCCCCAAGTGTTGGAAAGCAGATCAGCGTGTTGATCTTGGGGCGCTATCGCGATGACGCGCCTGTCAGTCTGGAATCTTGGAAGAAGAGGTTTGGTGATCGACTGAGGATTGAATTCAAGACTGCCCATGGCTCAAAAGGGATGGAGGCCGAGTATGTCTTCGTCGTCAACGTTACGGAGGGGACACGCGGCTTTCCGAGTCAGATTCAGGACGATCCCGCCTTGCAACTGGCAATGCCTGCCCCGGATGTGTTCCCGTTCGCAGAGGAGCGTCGTCTCTTCTACGTCGCTATGACGCGAGCACGCAAACAGGTTCGCTTCTACACGACACTGGCTGCACCCTCTAGGTTCCTGCTCGAGTTGGCGAAGAATGGCCACATCAAGATCGAAGCGATTGATGGGGAGCCCATTGAGCCTTGCCCAGCATGCGGCCAGGGGAGGTTGCAGTTGCGCAACGGCAAGTACGGCAAATTCTACGGCTGCACTCGGTTTCCAGCTTGTGATTTCAAGCGCAAGGTAGATGATTCGGAAGGCGAAAAGACCGGAGTAGCCGGCGGTACCCCTCAGCGATTGCCGCTGGGCACTCGGGACGGTGACCAGTGTCCGGTCTGTAAGCTCGGCGTGGTACGGCAGCGATCCGGGCGAAACGGGGTATTCCTAGGATGCTCACGCTATAACGAAGGCTGCCGAGCAACGGGAAACGTTGTGCAGTGATTCCGCAATTGGCGAGATTGCAGAATGTGGACGAATAGCTGTTCAACTAACGATGATCGAAGATCAACTCAAGGACAGACCATGAACAGGATTCACCAGATCATCCTTGCTGCCGCAGTGGCCGCGACACTCGCCGGCTGTGGTTCGCCAACGATTGATGCAACGACGGACGATTCGTACCAGAAGTCCCTGGCAGAGGTGCGAGAAGCACTCCCGGAAGAGAAGAGAGAGGAGTTCGATAACGCCGCCAAGATGATGCTGATGAGCAAGCTCGACTTCGGCGCATTTATGTCTGGGGCTGCGACGGAAGAATCCATGCGGGCGTCACTCAAGGACGTCATGCACGGAAAGACAGCAGACGAGATCATCGCCGATGCGGCGAAGCTTCGTGCGGAGCGAGAGGAAAAGGAGCGAGAGCAGGCCATCGTAGAGATCGCCGAGCTCAAGAAGAGGCAGGCATCGGCTGCCGAAGCAATCGAGCAGCTCGCGAAGTTCGAGGTCGTCCGGTCCCGTTTCTATCGCCAAACCAGCTTCATGGGCTCCCAGCCGGTGATCGAACTCACGGTCAAGAACGGAACATCCGTACCCGTCTCGCGGGCCTACTTCACCGGGACTTTGGCGAGTCCGGGGCGCACCGTGCCGTGGATCAAGGAGGATTTCAATCACCAGATTCGCGGAGGCCTTGAGCCCGGCGAGACCGCGACGTGGAGGCTGTCGCCCAACATGTTCTCAGAATGGGGGCAGGTGAATCCCCCAGCAGATGCAGTCTTCACGGTGGACACCGTGCGTCTAGACGGTCCGGACGGCGAAGCTGCTTACAACGCCAACGCTTTCTCCCAAGATGACGCCATGCGTCTTGCGGAGCTGTCTGCGAGGTATGGGCCCTAATCGGCGTTCAGCGGGCCGCCGCCAGCGCGGAGGCGCATCGAGGAACAAATGGACACCAGCAAGCTTGAGAACCTGATCTCCGGATACCGGATCAGCGCTGACGATGCGTCGTGGCTCCGCGCCCTGATGTCGCAGGCTGAAGCGCTGCCGAAGACGGCCGACTATGTCGTCGAGAGGCTTGGCGAGCAGTGCATCGATGGCGGCAAGTGCCACGACCGATGCAAGGAAAAGTGCCTGCGCCGCCGCATGGCATCTCCGCTGCCGGGCTACACCGGCCCCTGGCGCTATCGTTTGGCAGTGCCGGGTTCAGCTGATTTGGGCGCTGCCATTCACCGCGCGGCGATCGGTGACCATGCGGGCGCATCGAGGTCTTTACTCGAATGGGCTGACCGCGCCGGAAAGCTTCATCGTGGCGGGTGAGCGAATGGGCCGCACGAGCGCAGAAGCGATTTTGATGGACTGATGGACTTTATTGTGATCGTCCTGATGCTCTCCATCTCGAAAGCGGTCTAAAAGGCTGCGCGCGGCATCCGTTGCTTCGCACATCACGTCTCAGGCTCGCAACGCGGCCACTTAACCCACTCCGGTGGCTCGCCGCTCAGCGTTTCCTTCACCGTCCTACCGTCCGACATCACTTCGGACAGCTCCTCGTCTGTCGCCCTGTCCAGCGGCCCTGCGCTAACGTGCGCGGTCTTGCTGTAGCCCGAGGCCTCCATCGAGTAGATGCATCGGCCTCGACCCTCCAGAGGGACGTCGACGTCGATCCTACCGCCCGCCTGCAGCACGTCGTAGAGCGTCCAGGGGTTGCTCAAGTACCGCAGTTCGTCGGCCTCATCTTCGACACCGATCAGGCGCAGCACTGTCCAGCCGCCGCCATTCCGTCTTACGTAGGCGTAGCAACCGTTTCGTGTGCACTCGCGGGAGAACTCCCCTTCCTCCGCCATGATTCCGACGTTGATCAGATCACCTTCTTCCCACTCGACCACCAGCGATATCGGCGGTGCCTTGCTGTTGGCCCCCACCCACCCCTGGTTCCCGTGCAGGGCAGCGATCCAATACGGATCGTCCCCGTCTCGCTCCTTTACCCAGTAATGCCAGTCACCCATCACCGGGGGAGCATCCGACGGCGTTTCTCTGCAGCCTATCGCCATCATAACTGACGCTGCCGCTGTCGCGGCCACAATCCCTCGTATCTTCATCCGTCGCTCTCCGGCGCTATCCCACTACTCCGCTTCTTGCAAGTCTCGCGCTTCGCGCTCCATCCCGAGTCGATTGATCGCCTCGGCATTTCGCCTGTGCCACCACCCGACCATCATCGTGGTCACGCCCATCATCGCGATGATCGCCTTCCACCCGGCGTCTGGATGTGGCAACGCCAGCAGGAAGGCCACGAAACCGATCAGCACGAGTTGCGTACCGAATCGTCGTGTCCCCGCAGCCCAGTCATTGCCCAAGTGGAGGCGTGTTGGGTGGCCGTCGGTGCGATCTTCTCGACGTATGCCCTCACCAGGGCACTCGGCTTCTCTTGGCTTATCGCACTCTTCCTGGCGCGCTGCACGTCTTGTGAGCGCATAGTTTCCCACGCCTTACGAGGTCCTGCGTATTGCAAGCATTGTGACCGGACTTTGCCAACTTCAATGACCAGCACCGCCAGCCCTGCCGACCACGACAGGCATACCGGATGCCCGCATCCGGCAGAGTTTTGACCGGCTGGTTCCGACCCAAAGCGGCCATTTGTCGGCGAACTTCAAGCCGCTACGGTACTTAAAGTTGGGGGGGAAGTCGCTCCGTTCTAAAGACTTCTTTCCGCCCCTATTTCTGTATCGAACTTAGGCC